>Ga0172380_10000698_pt1 | contig 62086 bp, 46 predicted proteins | sample Leawe162metaG_FD_119747 | JGI IMG/M metagenome (GOLD analysis project Ga0172380, IMG submission 119747) | Leachate microbial communities from a municipal landfill in Southern Ontario, Canada - Leachate well 162 metaG | ecosystem: Engineered > Solid waste > Landfill > Unclassified | place... | reverse complement strand
TTGTTATTATGCTTGCAGTTAGTAATGCAACAAGCAGGGTTCTAAATTTCATATTCTACTCCTTAACAATCTTTCTTAAAATGATAGTATAAGTGAAAATTTATTCTGATGGTCTAATCGACCGTAATCAACATTCGCATAATCAACTTTTATATCGATATCCATTAAAGATACATTAACGCCAAATCCTAAAGTCAAACCACCTTCGCGATCTTCTAATAATAACTGTCTGAATCCGCCTCTTAACGAAATCAAATTAAATAATTTTACTTCCGTACCGATATTCAAATATTCTTTATTATCATTTGGGTGAATTGCATCCACTGCAACAATCCAATCATGTTTTTCCATTCCAAAGAAATCTTTCGCAATATTAGCCGATAACCCTACTCTAAATATTATCGGTAATGGATATTTATCGGTCTCTAAATATGCATTGATATTTTCGTTATTGCCTTCAAATGAATCATTAATATCGTGCTGAACTATTACATCTCTACCATCCATCTGCATCTCTGTACCAAAATTGCTAATCGACATACCAATCAGAACATTCTTGAAAAATGTTTTATATAATATACCAACATCGAATGCCACGGATGAAGCTGAAGAATGCCATATATGTTCATTAATGAATTTTGCAGTTCCGCCTATTGCGAATCGATCGGTTAATTCACGTGCATAACTTATACCAATAACCATTGAACTTGCAGAAACTTTTTCACCGCTTCCATTTGGGAAAGTAATTGTGGTTCTTTCAATATCCGGCATTCCAAGATTGGCAACAAAAAATCCCACCGTACCAATACCTTCAATCGGCATTGCAAATCCACCAAAATCATAATATAGGTCAGCTATATAATCATAGTGATTAATGATCGCTTCCATCTTAGTTAAATGAGCAATACCGGCGGCATTCCAATACATACCCGTAATGTCGCTCGATAGTGTTGTATATGCTTCACCCATTCCAAGAGCACGTCCACCGACACCTATTTTAAGAAATGGCGCCGCCGTTGTTCCTACTCTACTAATTGATTGAGCATTAATAAAAGTGCTCATCATAAAGATCAGTAAAACAAGTGAAGTTAGTTTCAAAATATTTTCTTTTTTTATCATCTTAATACCTTTAACAGGGCTGTTTGAACTATTTATACTATTCATAACTTACTCTCAAACCAAGCTGAATATAACGTGGTGATGAATACATTCCCGGATTAGCGTAATATTCTTTTGAACTGCCGACTTCAACAAGACGAGACCAGCTCAAATAATCCTGTAATGTATAATCAGGTAATCCGGTATCTGCATAAACGCTATTTGCATTTCTTGTATCAAGCAAATTTGTAACATCTAAAATTGCTTGGAAACCGAATGAACCGACTTTGAAAGTTTTAGCAACTCTTAAATCCAAATTAAATGTAGATGGTTTTCTTTCGCTGTTTTCTTTCAATCCTGTTGCAGCATTTCCGCCTGTTGCTTCACCTCTTGAAAATTCAGGCGTATATGGGAATCCAGATGCATAATTTGCTATCAATGCACCCTGCCATCCATCTTTCATATAAGAGAAAACTGCGTTTAATGAATGTGGCTGATCCCAATTCAAATTTACTAACTGAATACGGGGTGATTTGCCCGCAGATAAATCATTATATGCATCTTGTGGATTTGAAGATGTTCCATTAGCATTCATATATGTATAATCTAAATTAAGATTGAATGCATCGAATCTGTAACTCGTAGAAAGTGTAATACCCTTTGCTACTGCATTATCTTTATTTACATATGAGTAATAAGTAAGTCCTCTATATGTATCAACTGGGAATCCAGTCCCTACCCAATCACGTATATCTCTATAAAATGCAGTAACATGTATAAATAAACTATTGAATAATTGTTGCTGTAAACCGATTTCATACATTACAGTCGTTTCAGGTTTCAAGTTAGAATTACCTACTAAGTTTTGTGAACCTGCACCGGCTACCCAGAAATTAGGGTTCGTATATAAATATTGAAACTCGGGATTCTGATAAAAATGTCCATAAGAAAAATGAATTACCCCCTCATCTGTAATCGGGAATGACAATCCAAATCGAGGACTGAAATGAGAATTTATATCCGCTTTCTTATACCAGAATTTTTCTCTTTCTGCAATTGTATATTTTACTAATTGATCATCAGGAAGATCAGGTGAATAATTTTTATAAATATTATCTAACTTAAATGGAGAATAAATTTGTGGATCTCTTGGGTCTGCTAATACTCTTCCATCTGTATCAAAATAATCGTATCGCAATCCAATATTTATAATCAATTCTTCAAATTCTATCTTATTCTGAATATATGCTGCGTATTCATTTGGTTTTGCAGCATAATAAGTATGGAAGGCAGATGATTTATCAGGAATAATCGGTCTATAATTTACTTCATCGAATTGAAGTGAATAATAATCCTGCTCAATATCATGAAATCTTCCGCTAGCACCTAACTTTACTAAATTGTATTTATTTATTTGACTTGTTAAATCGAGATTAAAAGAATAATATTTACTCGAATTAGTATTTCTATCTACATCATTACCCCAGTATCCATAATCATTGGGATTGCTTTTTATTTCTATATCAGAATCTCTATCGGGTCTAAACATATATTGTTGAAAATCCCCCGATTTAGTAGGCATATACCTATAATCATAAGGGTCTTCATACGCATAGCTTTTATGTTTATTAGAATATGCACTTCCTTTGAAATCTATGAATGTAGAATTTGAGAATACATAAGTTGCAGAAAATATTTGTGTATATCGATCTGTATAATAAAATCTACCACCATCCGGTTTGTATTTGCCTCCGCCACCATAGCTAAGATCATCATTATAGTAAATACCATAACTAAGACTGAGACTACTTAAATTAAAGAAAACCTTAGCTTGTGCTGATTTTCCTTGATACCAATTTAACGATACTAATTCATCGTCAGGCATATCAAAAGAATTAACGGTATCCGTTACGGGACTCCATAAACCCCACGGCATAAAATATCTTTTGCCTCTCTGATAGCCCGGTTTGTATTGATATCTTCCGGCTACATAATAGGAAACATATTTTTCTATTCCCGGAATTGGTCCCGATAAATTTAATTGAAGATCGGAATTTCTAAAAGGATTGTATTTATTCAAATATGGAGTTTTTGTCTGCCATGGCTTATCACCCGATTGAAGTGCTTGGTATAAATCGCGGTTATTATTAATTCCATATTTAGCAAAATCGAAATCAAGATAACCCGATTTTGTTGTTAGAGCTCCAACAGCTGCCCTTGCCCAATCACCATTATCCATTACAGAATACAAATTTTCATCAAAACTTAAATTGTCACCGATATATGCAGTAGCATTAGCAGTAAATTTGTCGCTTCCTTTTTTAGTAACGATATTTACAACTCCTGATAATGCTTGTCCATACTCGGCATTAAACGTACCTGTAATTGCTTTTAATTCTTCAATCGATTGGTCATCGATGCTGATTCCTGAACTTCTATTAAGAGGATTTACAACCTGAACACCATCCACTAGGTATGTAATTTCACTTGATCTACCGCCTCTAATGTGAAGTGCTCCACTTGCATCTTTAACGATTCCCGCCTGCATACTTAATATACTTGTTACATCTCTTGCAGGAAGTTCTTGGATTTGATCGCTCTGCATACTTCTTTCGGAGGATGTTAAATCTTTCTGAATTACCTTCTGTGCGGTAATTGTTATTTCCTGTCCCAAAGAAATTGCTGTCGAAGAAAGTTCAAAATCTACTTTTGTAGTTAAATCCACTTGGACTCTCACCTGCTCAACAATTTGACCATTGTATCCAATCATTGTGGCTTTAATTGTATATTGCCCGGGAGGAAGGTTAATCATATAAAATTCACCTTCTAGATCCGTAGCCGCACCATAATTTGTGCCCACTAAAACCACATTCACTCCGTAAAGTGGTTCTTTTGTCTCGGCATCTATTACTCTACCCGAAATCTTGCCCGTTGTCCCTGCAAACGAATTGCTCCAACAGATTAACATTATCGTAAGCAATAATTTTAATGCTATTCCATTAATCTTCTTCATTTATTTCAATCCTTATTCGTTCTTATTATTTTATAAAAGAATGGCAAGGGTTTCTCCTTGCCATTCATAAGAACTGACTTATAATTATTTTACTAACATCATCTTTTTAGTTTGTACGAAATCATTTGCTTGGATTCTGAATACATAAACACCAGTAGCTAATTGACTACCATTGAAGTTTACTTCATAGTATCCTGCTTTTTGGTTCTGGCTAACTAATGTTGTTACTTCTCTTCCGAGTATATCAAATACTTTCAACGTAACCATCGATTCTTTTGGAAGATCATATTTAATCTTTGTTGTTGGATTAAATGGATTCGGATAGTTATTTGATAGTGAATATACTGTTGGTAAAGTGTTTTCTGTACCTTCAACTGAAGTTGGTCCGTTTATTACTTCTAAATAACCCCATGCATCAGGTCTCATCCATGATTGGTCTGATAAGGAAACTTCATCTTTTGGAAGTGGCATTCCGCCTACTTGAACTACTAAGGATCTTGCTGCATCACCTTTATTAGGATCCCAGTCATTTCCATCAATTCTGAAAGGCATCATCATACCATCATATACATCTAATTTACCTGCTGAACCGGCAACTTTAGCTAATTCGATTCTTGCTTCAATAATATATCCATCACCTGTTAATTTCTGGAATACAACTGCTTCAACTCCATCAACTGTAACAGGAGAACCACCATCAAGACATACTGTTCCAAGTGCATTGAAACCAATTCTATAATCGCCATTTGTTTTCTGTAAGTTCTTTTCATGAAGAACCTGCAATTTTTCTGCGCCATAGAATCCCATAAAGAATTCTAGTGCATCACCTTCCCATGCCTGCTGTGCTTCATCTGTTCTTAAATCATCATCAATTACTTCAGCTGACATATAAAGATATGTATCATCAATTACAAAGCGTGTTTCGAAATTCATATCAGTAGATGTTCCTTCCCAATCAGGAAGTGTTTGATCTGCATATCCGCCTGACTCAGCTTTAATTGGATCCGGCTGAATTGCTATGAAATCTGCATTATCGCCATCTAACTCAAATGAAGAAGCAAAATCTTTTTTATAATTAACTTTGTATGTTTTTGAGGTTTTAATTGTTAATGGACCAAATGTTCCATCTGCTGTTTGTGCTGTTTCAGCTTTACCGTCAAATGCTGTCATTGCAAAGTATAAATTCTTTATTGCTCCATCTGTTGAGTAAGGTCTATAACCATAAGCTTCCATTCCATGAGGAATCAATGAAACTACTCTTTTAACTTTTGGTGAGTTTAAGTCTGTAATTGGTTCTTCACTTACATATAAATTGTATGACTCTGTTCCTAACGTATTATCTAACCATGTTAATTTAACATACTGATAATCTATACCGGTTTGCATTGTATATGTATTTGCTGTTACACTAATCTTAGGAGTAGATACCGTTCCCTTAGGTTCAGTAACATTCCATACGGTCAAATTATCAAATAGGAAATCACCTACGAAACCATTTGCATTCGGATGATATATCTGAATTGCTACTGTAACCGGTTTTGTAGGATCAGCGATGGTACCGGCTGTAAGAGCAGCTGTAACATCAAAAGTTATTGTTCCCCACTCGCCAGGAACTAATGCGTTTGCCAATGTATCACTTATTGCTTTTGGAGTTTCATTCCATCCACCTTCGGGTCCATTTACTACTAAACCAATCTGTCCAGTACCATCGGCATTGATTCCTGCCGGTACAAAAGCATCTATGGTTATAAATGTAGCTACGGCATCATTTACTTTGTCATAAATTACCACGTTATCTTTCTTTATTGCTGCTTTACCATCATTTATTGCTTTTGAAAAATCTACACCAAATTTTAAAACGCCTTTATTATCAACTACGGCTCTATCTAAAAGCTCGGAAGCTCCACCGAACCATCTTGTAAATCCTTGAGCTTTTGCTGCGGCTGATTCAAAATTCGCTACTACCCATTTAGCACCTGTTGCTGTACCAATTAATGATACGTTATCAATATAAATACTTCCTGCAAATCCCGGGGCTTTGGCAAAATTAAATTCAATACCCATTTCTTCTAAATTTCCAAGTGTAGCATCAAAATTTGGATCAGATGCGTGTGCTGCTTCAAATAAGAAATGAACAGGATACCATGTTTCTTTCTTTAATTGCCAACTTGTATAAACTACATCTTTCCATTTCCAACCTGGACCTTGTGCCCATACTTTTATTGCAATTGAATCTGGTGTTCCGGCAGGTAACCATAAGTACCATGTTGCAGCTTTTGCTTCCTTAGCATCTACTGCTGATTTTTTAATTACTGCTTGATTATTGCCTGCAAGTGCCGTTACATTAACTTCCATTACACCTGCTGATTTTGTAGAAGGATCAGGTACATTTAAAACTGAAAATACAGCTTCTCCCCAACCTTTAGCGAATCCTTGAGCATCAGCTTCAAAATCGCCAATTACTTTTGGTTCTGCTCCAAAAATGCTTACGTTATCAATATAAATTGATCCTGTATAACCATCAGGGAACATAAATTCAATACCCATCTCTTCAAAATTTCCTGCCATTGGATCGAATCCTGCATCCTGAAGATGTGCGGCTTCAATATCAAAATATACTGGAAACCATTTTTCTTTTGTTACTTTTGCGGCTGTATATACATTATCTTTCCAATGCCAACCGGCTCCCTGTGCCCATACCTTAATCTGGACATCATCAGGAGTAGAAGCAGGTAACCATAGATAATAAACAACTAATTTACCTTTTGAACCATCAATAGCTTGTTTCTTAATAACTGCTTGCTTATTACCTGAAACGGCTGTTACATTTAATTCTAAAACGCCGGTTGATACTCCGGATGGATCTGCAATTTTACTTAATGTGAATGTTGCGTCTCCCCACCCTTTTACAAATGCACCATCGCTATCTTCAAAATCAGCTATAACTTGTGCATTGATGAAACCGGAAATAAGGAACATGCCAACTAACGTAAGTATGGCTTTTTTCATGAATCCTCCTATTAGGTTTATTACTATTGTTTTAGTTTATAATCAATAATTTGATTAATCTGCTTTTTTGCATACTTATACTATATCTCAAATATGATGCCATTATCGAGTTATTGATAATGGCAGGTTTAAGCATTTTTTTAATCAATAAACACTTTTATCGATTTATTAATTTGATAAAACTTATCATATAGATAAAAGACTACCAATTATCCGTTCTAAATGATGTGGCAGGTAATCTATCTCTATTAAATAAAGTTCCCTCTAATATATCACCCCAACAATATCTTACTGCCAACGGATATTTAACATTTTTGGAGCTTACTATCAGTCCGTTTCCTTCAACTTTTACATCTGCATCATAAAATACTTTATCTTCCCCAGCAATCTGAAAATTATTTTTGCCCTTTATAGGCCTTATTTCCAATCCTTCTCCAAAACCGAACGAGAGAATAGCTTTATTTCCTTCAATCTTCATCTCTTTATATAGTGGCCCCGAATATGGAACATTCAATTTATAATCTTTATTCAACGCCCAAGCGGCTAATCTATCCCCGACAGCTTTCTTATTACCCGGATGAATATTTTCCACATTTCCAATATCCATTGTTACTGCCATTCCGGTCTTGGAAATTGATAGACTTTTTAATTGTGCTTCGCGTAAATATTGTGAATTTGTACCTTCCCCATAGCGATATGGTGCGATTTGAGTGTAATAAAATGGAAATTCACCACCCTGAAACTCTTTACGCCAATTGTTTATCATTATTGACATCAACTGAGGATACTCGGCAAAATTTCCAACGTTTGATTCACCCTGATACCAAATTGCACCTTTTATCTTATATGGCACTAACGGTGCAATCATTGCATTATATAAAACGGTAGGTGAGTGTTGAGATAAGGATACACCTAAGTTTGGTCTATTAAGATAATCTCTAGTTTTCGCATCAAAAACGAAGAATTTACCCCCAAGATATTCTGCAACAGGTAGATAATTCCATTCTCCGGCAATCGAAACTACTTCGCCCCCATCTTTACTATAAATTTTTAGCATCTCTTTCTGACCGGAAATACCGCCACCCCCTTGATTATCAATTACTTTTGTAGCAATTGTCATTGAGTTCGATTTTACCAACTCCTTTGGTATCGTATAAACTCTCGGTGTCTGCCAGAACCCGCCTGTTTCATAAGCTCCTACTTTCTGACCGTTTACATAAGTAACATCCATATCATCAATTGGACCTAATTCCAATACCAATTCTTTCCCAATCCATTCTTTCGGAATTTCGATTTTCTTCCTAAACCAGATTACACCATCAAAATTACCTATTTTACTGTTTTCCCAACCTGCGGGAAGATTAATCTTTAACCAATCGCTATCATCATAATTTGGATACATACATTCCGAATCACCAAAATCGAGATTAGTAAATTTATCTTGTTCCGGTTTACCGCTTATATCGATTGTTTTACGAGTTTTGAGCCATTCAATCATTTTTGAGTAATCTTCGTTACTTTCGTCTAATTTTTTCTGAAAGCCTTTATATTTATCCATTTTTGAAAGCGCATCTGCACTAATCCACGATTCAATCTCGGTACCGCCCCAGCTTGTATGTATTAATCCAATCGGTACTTTTAGTTCATCATAAAGTTTTTTACCAAAAAAATATGCTGTGGCACTAAAAGAGGGTGTTGTTTCAGGATTTGCTTCCTGCCATGTCCCTTTGCAATCATCCTCTTTTCTTGTGGAATATAATCGTGTTACTTGAAATAAACGAAGTGTGTTCGCCGCAGAAGTGGCTATTGCTTCCGGACCTCCTTCAATTAAATCTTTTGGAGGCCAGCCGCTTAATGGCATCTCCATATTCGATTGTCCCGAACATACCCATACTTCGCCCGATAAAACATTTTTATATTTTATCGTTTCATTTCCCATTACTACCGAGATTGTAAAAGGTCCGCCCGCTTTTGGAGTTTTAATTTTTGATTCCCACTTACCATCAAGATTAACTACAGTGCCACTTTTTTCTCCCCAGCTCGTTTCAATTTTTACATTCTTTCCGGGAACACCTTTTCCCCAAAGTGGAATTTCAGATTCCCTCTGAACCACCATATTATCGGAGAAAATTGATGGCATCCAAAGAGTTTGCGCCTCCTTTGCTGCCACTTGCGAACCCGCTTGAGGATCCTTTATCAATTCCACTTGCGAACCCGCTTTGGAATCCTTGATCATCTCCACTTGCGAACCTTTCCGGGAATTTTCTTTTAGTTCACTCCCCACCTTCGAAAAATTAGAACTAAAACCTGCTATCATTAAAACTATTACTAAGAACGAAAAATACTTTTTCATAATTGGCTTCTTTATTTTTTATATGTGATTTCTATTCTGCTTATTTGAACACCATCATTTAATTTTACTTTCAAAAACTTCGTACCTTCATTCGAAATATTATCTGTTAATCTCACCGCATCAAAAAATCCATAATCATTTTTTGCGAATGAGAATACTTCTTTACCGGGAGTAAATTCTTCCAAATCCGCCATCGAGCTTCCTTTTAATAAACTAATCCCACTATCCGGTTTAGAAACGAAATAATCCACCTGAATTTTCAAAGCATTTCCGGGAATCTGGTATATAACATAACTTCCGTTACTTCCAGTTAAGCGGCTTCTATCTTCTTTTGCTTTACGGATATCTTCTGATACTAGAAGCTTTAATTCGCCCTCTTTCTGGAATACTTCTTCGAAATTTTCCATTTCATCTACAATCATTTTTTCTGTTACTTCTATCGGACCCACAGTCATAGAATATCCTGAAGCTCCCGATTCGTTCTTAGCATTTATTCTATAAAAATAACGTTTTCCAAATTCTGCTGTTTTATCATTAAATAAAGGACGATACTGATATTTACTGTCATCTGCATTTGCCTCAAGCACTATCCAATCATTTACATATTCTTCTTTTCTTTCAAGTGAATAAGACTGCGCTCCGGTTGAACCCTGCCAAGAAATTAAACCTACATTTTTTATATCGAGCATAACCGGTGTTTCCGGTATTGGCATCTGTTCTTGCGGTAAACCATCAATCTGAAATGCTTTTTCGCGTGCAATCTCTAAAACTGCTTTTTCATCATACCAATCTCCGCTGGCAAATCCCGGGAAGCGATATGACTCAACATTATTATATTCATAATGATGATAAAATCCGCCGCTTCTTACTCTCGGTCTCAAACTCCAAATCATACCACCGGCTAGTCCATCATTAATAATCTTATCTGTAATCTCTCTAATTTTGGGAGTAGGTATAATTCCATATTCACCAACGAAATAGGGCTTTTTCCCTTTCGCTACCTTCTGATTTTTATCGATTGCTTCAAGTGAGAATTTTGGGTCGCCATAATGGTGGGTAGATAAGATATCAAGATTTATATCCTCTAATGCTTCTTGGGTTAATTCTTTCCCTCTTATACCTTCAACTAATAAGTGGTTATTATCTAAGCTCTTTACATAAGCAGCTATCTCTTTTGTCCATGAAAATGGAGCTTCTAATTCATTTCCTGTTTCCCATGCAAATAGCGCTTTATCTTCTTTATATGTTACACCTGTATAACTGTTTTTCCTATTTACTAAGAAATTGATGGTCTTCTTAAAATCTTCAATTACTTCTTTATCTGTCCAGAAAGCTTCCTTTTCTTTTCCTCTAAAAGCCGCATATTCCTTCGGTCCGCCCCACCAATGCCAGTTATCTACAAATGGGATTATTACGCGAACTCCCTCTTCATTAGCGACTTTCATCACTAAATCCAAGGTTTTGAATGCTTCTTCATTAAATTGCCCCGGTCCTTCAACGTGGCGAATTATGTCGGGGCTATCCTCTGCTCTTTTCACAGAAAGGACATAAATTCGTGTTACCTTACCGCCTAACTGCTTAATGCTTTTGAGACCATCTCTGATTTCATATTCATTAGGCAGACGCCACGGATTTGTGCCTTCAAATGGAAGATAATCTTCTACATAATGAAGATTAGGTATATTGAACGAAATGAATCTTACTTCTTTTTCGCCATCATATAGTTTATCGGTTTTCCTCGTTACATAATTGGAAAACTGAGACGATGCACATTGTACAAAAGTCATGCTCATTATTATTGTTATTAGTAAAAAAGTTCTTTTTTGCATTGGCTTCCTCATTTTATCAGATATCGTGTTTAACCTTTATATTCTGCTAAAACTGTGCCGACATAAAATTATTAAATTTCATCTCTAAACTCTGATTTTCTTTCAAATGAGTTTTATCATTTTAATAAAGTTATATCATTAACATAATACTTTTTGCCCATATTATTTCTCTCCATTGCCTCTTTTCTTTTATTATTCTATCTTCTATTTACTAGCACAATTTTTGCTTATTAGATTAAAAATCGGAATAAACAATGACGAATGAGACACAGAAAAAAATAGCCAACGAAATGATGATAAGCTTAAGTGAAAATTTATTATCAAAATGGTATCCTCTGGTTATTGATAATGAATCGGGTGGTTATTTAACTAACCTTACCAATGATATGAAATTAATGCCCGAACAAGAGAAAATGATTGTTACTCAAGCTCGCCATGTCTGGACACTCTCGAAAGCCGCTAAATTTTTTGATGATGGTAATTATTTTAAAATGGCTGAACATGGACTTGATTTTATAAAGGATAAATTTTGGGATTCTAATTTCGGCGGTTATTTCCAGATTCGTAATAAAGAAGGCGGACTTTGCAATAAAGAAAATTGGGGTACCGAAAAAAGAACCTATGGAAATGCTTTCGCTATCTATGGTCTCTCTGCTCTATTTCATTTAACAAAAAATAGTGATGCAATCGCGCAAGCAAAAAAATCTTTCCAATGGATTGAAGACCACGCTTATGACCCGGAATATCAAGGTTATTTTCAATTCCTAACACTAGATGGAACGCCATTCGATAAAAATAGTGAATATAAAACTTATGCTACCGATGCTATTGAGTGCGGGTATAAAGACCAAAATTCATCTATACACATGCTCGAAGCTTATACAGAACTTTATAATATATGGAAAGATGAAAAACTTAAAACACAACTTACAGGTTTATTAAAACTTATTCGTGATACAATCACTCATCCAAAAGGATATCTGCAATTATTCTTTGAGCGCGATTGGACTCCCGTTTCTTTTCGCAATGCGCCGAAAGAAATCCGTGAACAAAATTATAGATTAGACCACGTATCATTCGGACATGATTATGAGACTGCTTTTCTTATGCTCGAAGCTTCACACTCATTAGGCATTGAAAATGATAAAGATACACTTGAAGCCGCAAAGAAGATGATCGATCACGCAATCGAGAATGGCTGGGACGATGATAAAGGCGGATTCTTCGATGAAGGTTACTACTTAGCAGATAACGAAGAATGCACTATAATAAAAGACACTAAAACTTGGTGGCAACAGGCAGAAGCTCTTAATGCACTTTTACTATTTTCCAAAATATTTCCAAATCAAGAAAAGTATGCAGAACTATTTCGGAAAGAATGGGAGTACGTGAAAGAATATTTAATCGATCATGAAAATGGCGATTGGTATTGGGGCTCACTCGAAAAAGAACCATTTTATAAATCTGAGCCGAAAGGAAGTATCTGGAAAGGGACTTACCATACCGGACGCTCATTAATGAATTGCATAAATATGCTTTCCGAAAATGAAGAAAGCATATTATTTATTGAGCATTGGAAAAAAACAGCCGAAAACTAATCGTTCTTCATATACATTACTTTTTCTGAATTTACGTCGGATTCTATGAATCCGATTTTTTTTAGATAAGCATTATGTGTAGCATTTCCATAAGCAGTATAAATGTTTTTTACGCTCTTATCTTTCTTTATTTCATTATAGACATATTTTCCGATTTTGAAATCTCTATAACCCGGGATTGCATAATCTAATTTTACGAAGAGACTATCGTCATTGATTTTATTATAAAGAACCAATCCGGCCGCTACTGAATTACTTAAAATAAAAAATGTAACCCAATTATTTATTTCGGAAATATTGAATTTTGGATTGAATAAAAGAATATCTTTTTGATGGAACTTTATAAAATAATTTAGATAATTGGAATCGTTATTCACTTCTAAAATTTCAAAAAATTCTTTTCTGCTAAACATTTCATAAAGATAATAGATATTTACGACTACAATAAATCCATTAAGAACAGCCACTGGATATGCCGAGATAAGAGTACCATAAACAGTAAATATTAAAGCACCAGTTAAATTAATGATCCTGAGTTTTACGATAGAGCTCATCATCAATGAAATTGCAATAACTACACTTCCTAAATATCCAAACAGCTCTAATAACGGCATACCAAACATATCTTTCCCACTTAATTATTTATCAAATGAATGGCATCTTTTTAATCAAACTTCAGATGCACTAATTAAAAACTTATCTAATTTGCTAATATAAATATTTTTATCACTTGCTTCTAAAAATGCTGCTTTTACAGAATTCTTCATTAACCTCACCAAATCCTTAATTTCATAACCAAATTCTTTATTAAGCAGGATAAGTTCTTCTGTAATATTTGACCCAAACATTGGAGGATCATCAGAATTAACTGTAACCATAACTCCCATCTCATCTAAATACTTAAATGGATGCTTTTCTATCGAATCGAATACTCTTGTCTTTAAATTACTTGTAATGCAGACTTCAAGTGAAATTTTTCTTTTTATTAAATAGTCAATCAGCATCGGGTCCTCTACCACCCTTACACCATGCCCTATTCTCTCCGCTTTACAATCTAATATTGCAGACCAAATTGAATCAGCTCCGGCTGATTCCCCTGCATGGACAGTCGTTCTGAATCCTCTCTTCTTTGCTTCTATGAAAACTTCCTTAAATAAATTAGGAGGATATTCTTTTTCACTACCACCCAAACCAATCCCGACTACTCCACTATTAAGAAATGGTGTAATCTCATCTAATCGTTTTAAGGAACTATTTGCCCCGTAGTTCCTTACTAGATCAGCGATCAAATTACACCGAATCGGAAACTGTTTCTCGCCTCTTTTTACCCCTTTAATAATTGATTCTGCAATTAAGCCTATTTCAAATCCAGCCGAACTAAAATCCCATGGAGAAAAAAATAATTCTGCATAAATAACATTTTGTTTTGCTAAATTTTTTAATGTATTAAAAGCTAATTCCTCAAAATCGATATATTCTCTAAAGAATTGATTCTTCCAATACCACATTTCAATAAAATGATTAAAATCCTTAAAAATAAATTTATTACGAAGCTCGTCTATACTCTTTATTTCGCTATTACCACCATATTTATTAATTAAAGTAAATAAAAACTCAAAAGAAAAAGCACCTTCGAGATGAAGGTGTAACTCTAATTTTGGCATTTTTATTATCTGATTGTTTACAGTGTTTTTATCATACATATTACTGTCCCAATAAGATTGAATTATTAGTAAAAAACAATCCCGCTATTGCTGCTGTTAAAAGACATGCAAGAGTAGCTCCAATTAAAGCACGAAAACTCAATGAACTAAGCTCTTTTATCTTCGATGGAGCTATAGCAATATATCCCCCCACGAAAATTGCAATCGAAGCAACATGTGCGAATCCTGTTAATGCATAAGTAACCATTACTGCTGAACGTGGTGCCATAGGTGAAATAGAATTTAATTGTATTGCCAAATCTTGGAATGCTGTTACTTCTGTTAAAATTAATCTCTCACCAATTATTTTCGATGCCTCCCATGCATCGCTAACAGGAATACCTATTAATAATGTAAGGGGATAGAAAATATATCCAAGCAATCCTTTCAAAGTCCAATCAATATTTATTGAAAATAAATTATTTACATACGAACCTGCAAATAAAAGAATTTTAGACATTATAATAGCCGCAGGGACATTCATTATAGAAGCTGATACAAGATGCCCAGCTATATTTGGGAAAGACCCTTTCAGGATCATTATATAAACTGCTAGCATGCTTGATGCTATTGTGGACATTCCTACTGTTAATATTGTGTTTAATTCTGAGCGTGTCATTTTGCTTATATATGGTTTTATAACTAAACCGGCTTCCACACCTACAAAAATACTTGAAGCAGAACTAAGTGATTCAGCTCCGCTTATCCCCATTAATTTGGAAAATATTAGTGAAAACGCTTTCATTACTTTTCCCATTATTCCTAAATAATATAGTATTCCAACCAAAGCAGCAAAGAATACAATCACAGCTAACCCCTGAAATGCCAATATAAATCCTATTGAAGTTTCGCCACTTGCAGAAATAGAACCCGGTCCCAATGCTAATTTTCCGAATACAAAATATGTACCATAATTTGCACTCTCTAATACATTATTTACTACGTCATTTACTATTAAAAATAATTGAGTGCCAATAGGAACAACAAAAACAATAAGTGCAACAATTAATTCTAAAATTAACCCCCAGCCAATTACTCGCCAATTAATCACTTTCCTATTTGCATTATTATATCAAATTTTAATAAAAACACCTTCACAAATTGTAAAAGTGTTTTATTAGGACTACTCAGTAGCTATCCGTTAATGTCATCAGTTTAATTTTTGAGGTTAAGTTCTCTACCGGTTTTTCGGATGTAAAATTTATTACAACATTTCTTCCCGGAAGCAGATCAAAATAATTATCAGAGAAAAATCCTTCTTCCTCTATCTGTAAATAAACATTCTTTGCCAATATATTTGTAGAAAGCTCAATAGTATATCCATTGCCCGATTTCTTCACATTCATTTTTACATCCGGCTTAGTGAGAGCTAAATCTTTCGGCTGTTTGAAATAAAGCATATTATCAGTAACTACATTACCATCAATTTTTACTTCAGTAACTACAACCACTTTCGATTCATCAACTCCAGTTAATAAATCCTTCGGTAAAAGTGTTAAGTAATTCGCACTCGTATTAGCTTTTATTTCAATCGGAAGAGTTTGCGAAAATAATTCCTTTCCCAAAAAGTCATAAGACTTTATAATTAGCTGTGCACCGACTGGTTCTAATCTATCCGATACAATCGTTACATTTACGAAACCATCTTTAAGGATCGGCGAAATCATAATCTCTTTATATCCCTTCTTTGCTTCGTAATGCATTGCTTTCCAACGTTTATAATAATCTGTACTTGACCATGATGCAACAGGCCAGCAATCATTAATCTGCCAATAAAGAGTGCCCATATTCTGCGGCATTGCTCGGCGATGTGCTTCTATCGCTTGCTTTATTCCATATCCCTGTAACACCTGTCCGACATACAGAAATGTTTCAAAATCTTTCGGCGTTTTGTAATACATATTTAAGTAATCACGAATTCTTAAATTTCCGATACCACTTCTTTGATGCGACATCATTACATCCGATTCGATATTCCAATCTTCAGGTATAGTATATGATTTTACAGTCTTAAATTCAGGGAATGATTGGAAGCCATATTCACTTATAAATCTGCCAATTTTATTTTGGAAATTTTCAAACGGTTCTTTCCCATGCCACACACCCCAATAATGCAAGTCCCCTGATGACATATTAGAAGCTCTTCCGAAATCTGAATTAGGAGATGATGGCCAGTAAAATCTTGTACCATCAAATTCTTTTACAACGCTAGGAATTATATTAAAGAATTTTTCTTTATACGAATTGTAAATATTTATCTGTTGTTCTTCTGTAAATGGTGTTTTATATCCCCAATAATTCCAACCATCTTCATTCTCATTATTTCCGCACCAAATGGCAATCGATGGATGATTGCGTAATCGCTTAACATTATCAATCGCTTCTTCTTTTACGCTATTAAGAAATTTCTCATCGCCCGGATACATACTGCATGCGAACATAAAATCTTGCCATACCATTATTCCGTTCTTATCACATAATTCATAAAAAATGTCGTTTTCATAAATGCCGCCACCCCATACACGGAGCATATTCATATTAGCATCCACTGCTGATTTTATTACCCCTTCGTAATCTTTATCTGTTACACGTGTAAGAAAATTATCCTGCGGAATATAATTCGCACCCTTCATAAATACCGGATGACCGTTTACCTTAAAATAAAAACTTGTTCCGATAGCGTCTTTATCACGAATAACTTCAACTGTTCGCAAACCCATCTTTTCATTGATGAAGTCAAACGATTTATCTAAGTGATTTATTGTTGCATTTACATCATATAAATATGCCTCACCAAGTCCATTAGGCCACCACAAATTTGGTTTTGTAATTTCAAATACTGCAGATACCTTATTTATTCCTGGTAATAGTCGAACATTTTTAGAAACATATTCTCTACCATCAGCATTAATTCTTAAAATTACATTATCATTAATAATAGAATTGATTTCGAGATGAGCCACAACATTAGCTAATTGTTCAGATATACTATTCGGAACTAAATAAATATTTTCTATCACAAACGAATCATAAGCACGAAGATAAATTGGTCGCCAAATACCGGAAGTAACAAAACGAGGACCCCAATCCCAACCGTAATGATACTGTGCCTTTCGTGCGAAGATACTAATTTTTTTATCCCCTAATTCACCATTTTCACTTTGATCATTTATTGCCGGAAGCTGATAACCCATTGCCGCAATCTTTGGAACGTCAATCTTTACAGGTGAATGGAAATAAATTCTTAATTCATTATCACCAACTTTCAAATATTTTTTTACATCTAAATTCCATTCTCTAAACATATTATCTGCAGATAATAATTTATTGCCGTTAATATAAACATCTGCATAAGTATCAAGACCATTAAAAATTAATTCCACCTTTTGCATCGATAATGTTTTCTCATCGACTTTAAGATTAGTCCGATATTCCCAATCTTTTTTATCGATCCATTGAAGTTCTTTTTCGTTGTTTCTATAAAATGGATCAGGAATTAATTTATTATTAAGCAAATCGGTATGAACGGTTCCGGGCACAGTGGCGGGGAGCCATTCATCTTTATCCGATTGCTTAAATTGCCAGCCTGAATTAATTTCAATCTTTTTCACATGAGTTTTCTCCTCACCATTAGCATACATTAATCCAACTATTCCAAGAAGAAATAATAACAAGTATTTCATTTTCATTTTATGCTCCTTAAGGTATCAGCGGTTTGATACCAATTGCTTTTAGAAATTTTATCTTTTTATTCATCTCTAATAATTCTATATCTGTTTTTTCTAATTTTCTAGAATAAAGATTCGGCAGATCATCTTCAAACAATATTTTTTGATTTAAGCGAAACTGTATAAAATCATCAGCAGCAGGATGCCCTTTATATGGGGCATAATGATGTTTAAGATCATTATTCCTCCATACCATCACATAAGCAATCTTTACAGTATCAACATCGAAAGTCTTGAATAATCGTTCTGTAAACCATTTTGGATTTACAACACCTTCAAGACCTGTTTCTGTCATCGCCGCTAATTTATTTCTTTTCTCAGAGATCTGAGTTAATATTTCCAATTTCTTTGTTACACCTTTTAGCCCTGCACCTTCGGGACCAAAGTCCCAGTAGTTATCCATTCCAATGATATCAACATATTCATCACCCGGATAACGTTCTAAAAATTCATCTTCGTTATTAAAATTCCTATCAGGGGAGAATGCATAAAGAAAATTTCTTACACCTTTTTTATCGCGAAGATATTCAACGGTAGTTATCCAAAGTTTTTTAAACTCTTCTTTCGTACAAAATGGCGCACCCCACCAGAACCATCCACCATCAAATTCATGATATGGTCTGAATATAATTGGAACAACATTTCCGGTTGTATCTTTAAGATTATTTGCAAAATCCGCTATCTTATCAAGATCACGTAAATACTTTAAATAATACCCTCCACCCGGTAGAATCTTTTCCACAACACGATTAACGTCATAAAAAGATTTATCGGTAACAGGGTTATTATAATGCCAACAGAATGTATTTACTCCTCCCCTTTCAAATGCCTCCGTTACTAAGCGATTCATTCTCGCTTTTACTGTATCCTTATTTTCATCGCCTATTAAGAACATAAAATCCCAACCGTATAATCCCGGATAAGAATTAGTAACGTCTTTTATGTCTGATCTTAAAGTTGTGTCAGAACGCCACCCGACTCCATAATTTGTAGCATCATGTTGACCAAAAATTACATTCGTTTCCGCAATCATCTTTAGATTACTGAATAAATTCACGGTCTCCTGAGTAGCATTTTTATCAACTAAAAAGTTATTAGTCACTTTCTCCTTTTCAATTACTTTGTTATTAATAGCCGAACACCCTATCATTAAAAATAGAGAATAAAATATTATAAAAACTTTTCTATTCCCAATAATTAACATCCCTATTTGAATCATAAAAGTAATACGCAATTATTTTCCTATACTCTTCATCTTATCGCCATGATCTTTAATTATTTTTAGCGTAGAAGTATCTGTAGTTAATACAGAATTTAGACCTTGTGGCTCTTGTGGCGGATCGCCCATAAATGGATCGCATACTCGCCAGACATTATCACTATTTGGGCTTACTGCCTCGCCACCCCATCCCCAGAAATTGGTTCCGGCAATTGGCGCACCCGCCTTAGCACTATCATAAACCACTTCAAAAATTTTCTTAAAATATTTATCGCGATATTGAGTTGGTGAATTTGGATCGCACGACTCCAAATCTCTTCCAATCCCAAATTCTTCCATCGTTATTGGTTTATTCAATTTTCTCGCATAACCGATATGTTTATTCACATAATCAATAGCTTTCTTTTCACCAACAGGATAGGTTGCCTCTGCATCATCAGCTTTATACCAGCCCCAATTTTTTAACCATAAATGCATAGTCAAATAATCAATCGATGGAAAAGAATGAGACGTAAGAAATACATCTTCATTTTGTAAACATCCGGCTAATCCTTCATTTCCTGTTGATACCAAATGGTTCATATCGATTGAATGAATATACTTTGCCGTTTCATCAATCCATTTATGGAAATATTCTATATATTCTAATGATGCATCATTAGCCCCGGGACGCGGTTCATTAGCTAATTGCCACGACATTATCGCAGGATCATCCAAATAGCGTTTGCCTGTAACTGTATTAACACGTGTAAGTAACATTAATATGTAATCACGGAACATTTTATTGGCTTTCTCATTTCTATAAAAACTTGCGGAGTAATTCATATATGCACCCCACCCTTGACTAGGATCATTTGGGTCAATTGCTTTACTCTCATCCGTCCATCTATTATATACCGCAAATCCGCCTGACCATTCCCAATAATTATTAAGATAGACCACAGCTTTCATATCACGCTTTCCCATTTCGGCTAGAAAATAATCAAGTCCCACTAATAATTCTTCATTATAAATTCCGGGCTTACTTTGAATTGGCGGATCAACAGCAGCCTTTAAATAAAATTCTTCTGAAGCTCCGAGTATTCTAAGATTCGTAATTCCATTTTCTTTTAATTGATCTAATTCTCTTATTAATCTTTCTCTATCGCCCGTTTCTCCCGGTGAGCCAAGATAAAATCCATACCAATAATTAGTGCCTACAAAGTAATATGGCTTTTGTCCTATCAAAAATTGAGTGTCCTTAACCTTTACGAAATCCGGCTCGCCTCCAAAAAACGATGCGCATCCTTGCAAACCAAATCCGATAACTATCAATCCTATTAATAGAACTTTTCTCATAAATCCCTCTATATATATTATTTTAGATATAACATTTTTTGAATAGCGGTATAATTGCCTGAATTGAACCTGCAAAAATATACACCACTATTTAATTGAAGTTTTCCGGCATCAAACTTTACGCTATGATTTCCGGCATCCTTAATTTCATTTACAAGAGAAACGATTTCCTGCCCCAGTATGTCAAAAACTTTTACGTCAACTAAAGATGCTTTTGCAACTCTGTATTCAATTGTAGTTTCAGGATTAAAGGGATTGGGATAGTTAGGTTTCAATTCATAGTTGCCTTGCAGAGGTTCATCATTTTTCATATCCGTTGTCTTATCTCCAATCTGTTCCGCCGGCATATTGCCCTTATCATAGTAAGTCCATTCATCGCCTAACTTATAATATTGTTTATTCTTGCTGTCATACATCCTCGAATCGAAAGAGATAAATTCGTTACTGTTGCTTCGATGAATTTCTACCGCAATAACATTCTCTCCTTCTTTCAAATACTTTAATCCATTTGTACTATTAATCACAATCATTTGATTAATTGTTTTCAGAGCGTCCGCTGTTTCGGAATAAATAGCTTCTTTATCAAAGGAGAAATTAATTCTCTGAATTTCATTACCATTTAGATATACGATAGCTCCATCATTTCCTTTAATCATAATTCCAACACCGACTATTGATGTAGCATTTTCTACCGTTACTTTCTTACGGAAATATCCAGTTGTTACTTTTTCAATCGAAGTAACATTTCCTGTCGCACCACTACCAATCGGTGTTAATCCCTTCTTCCAATCTTGTTCATTATAATTAAGTGATTTCCAGTTCAAAAGAATCTTAGTAGTATCCACACTAAATTTTACAACCGCAGAACTATCCATTGCATTTCCATAAGGATCAATTCCTCTTATATATAGTGTATAGTCCTTACCATGCTCGCATTCTATATCTGTTTTATGTTCTCTTTTGCCTGTTGTGGTAAATTGATTTTCCATCTCGGTATATGGTTTATCAGATGTGCTATATTTAAGATTAGCATAAGTATCGGTTTCAATTATAAGTTCATAATTTTTATCGTAAACTTTGAAATCGGCAGTGGGCATTTTAGTTATATTTGGAGCAACAGAATCTGAATATGACTGCCATGCATCAATTTCATCAATTGCAGAAATTATTCTCTCGGCTATTTTATGATGAGTCTCGACTGTCGGATGACCATTATTTACATATCCACCTGTATAGTATGGGTAATCAGCGTAAAAGATATTTTTGTTACCTACTTCGTTCTCTTCAATTACAATCTCTTTTACTGCATCCTGAATCCAAGTAACATGAGCAGCCACTGCAAGGATTTTCACACCCGGATAGATATCCAATAATCTCGCAAGAAATTTATGATACTCTGATTTATAGAGTTCTCTGTTTTCAACTGTAATAGGTCCGTTCCATCCTCCGAATCCCGAATAGTCATTTAATCCAAGTCCAATAACTACAAGGTTTGGAATCCATTTTGCAAAATCCCATTTGGGATATTGAGAAACGCTTAATGTCCTGTCATATACAAGGGGAATTGCATTTGTTTTTATTCCCTGCCAATCTAGCACCATTCCGAATCCGGAAATACTCGACATCATAAATTGAGCACCAAAATGATCAGCTATAATAGGTCCGAATCCTTCTGCTACATTAGTATATTTTTCTACATCGGGAGGTGAATCCTGATAAGCATATTCATTACCCGATGCGCTCGTAAATGAATCTCCAATAAATTCTATTTTTCTTTCAGGTTTTTCAGCCGGTGGTAATAGATTTTTACCTTCGTCTAATATCAGTCCATTATAAGAAAACTTATTCCATGTTTCGTTTCTCTTTAATAGTTTTATTGAATGTTGACCATCGCTAAGATTTTCGAATAATGAATAATTATTTATTCCAGTTTTATTGCCGTGAAAAATTCCCTTAAGCTCTCCATCGATATAAATATTGAAGTAATTAAAATTATCCGCCGTTCTTATTCCGATGCTCGTTCCCTCAAATTCTGCATAAAGATAAACTCCGGGCCATGAATATGAGGGAGCTGTCGCGTCGGTTAAATCCCATCTTCCATAATATTGTATGTTAGGATTATCGGGAGTAATTATGTTCTGTGCATTCATTTTATTATCTGCCATTTGCAAACCAATTACCAAAATGAAAGTGAAAAATATTTTTTTTGCCATTTATTAATGTGCTCGCTTTAAATTGTTCTAAACTTATTTTACTAAGACCATTTTTCTTGTTTGCGAATATTTCCACGAAAATAATCGATAGAAATAAACTCCACTATTCAAATTCAATTTTGCAGCATCTAAAATAATATTATAACTACCACTTGCGACTTCCGTATCAATAAGTGTTACAACTTTTCTTCCTAATAAATCATAAATCTCTAATCGCACTTTCCCTGCTTCCGGTACCTGATAAGTAATTGTAGTGGTAGGATTAAATGGATTCGGATAGTTCTGCATTAACTTAAAATCACTCGGCATCTCGAATTCATTTTCTGTTATATCAGTCAATCGTGTTCCATAAATTTCTATCTCATTAATACTATAACCAAGATTACTATTAGATTTTTTATCTAATAATAATTTTATGTAGCGCCCTTTATTATTATTAAGATCGGCGTGTTCTTCGTATCCACCTGTGCCACCACTGATTTGCTTAGCAAGTTTATAAGATGTTTTTTCGTAACCGATGGCAATTCTATAATTTTGAGCAGACGATTTATCCCAAAAAATATTCATTTTGTTGATTGAAAAATTATCGCCGAGATCCATCTCAAACCATTGAAGATTCGCATTGCCGCTATACCAGGTGGTAAATGGATTTCCATCAATTGCATATTCCGGCTTTTCGTGCCCGCCCCCTTCTTCATTAGATGATGATGTAACAACTGCATTCGCTGCTCTATTAATTTCACTTTGAGGAATTATAAATACCTTAAATAAAATAGAGTCGGTAATTTCTCCAACCGATTTTAATAAGTAGTCAGTCGGATTTTTATCAGGATATAGCAAAAGAGTACTTGATATCGGTATTACTTCTCCATTTAAAGTAACATGCGAACCGCGTGTTGCCTGATACGTTAATATCACGCTACCTCCCGAATCCACAGCAGCCGTATTAATTGATGCCGAAATAATTTTTCCAATCGGAAGAACGTCTATATTAATTGTTCTTGTTGAAGGTGCAGTTCCGCTTGTCTTTAATGTGAAATCAATATTTCCGTTAATCACATGATTTTCTTGACCGAAATAATTGACGGGAGAATTATTCAATAAAGTATTGCTATTCTCTGCGGTCTTCCAGATTACCTTTACCGTATCCCCTTTTTCTGCAATAGCTTTATCTGCATTAAAGGAATATATAGTCCCTGAAATCGGATTTAGTACCACATCGTAAGGAAAATTATCATATAGATATTCCATATTCTCGGCGGCTTTTGATGCATAAGTAACATTATCCCATCCCCAATCCAAAGCTCCGGCATAACCTTTTTCTATCAAATTTTTATATAAATCTTTATATGAAATCCCGAATGTATTGGTAACATAAAACTCCCCGACAATAAGTTTCTTATCTAAGAGCCAATGATCAACATTATAATGAAATGGCGAAAGAGTCTGCCCCGCCCAATCATAATAATGTACTTGATAGAAATCGAGTGTCCCAAGCGGATCGCCTCCTGCTGCGATTAATCTATCATCACGATAGTAATTTGCATTTGCCTGTATCTGATAATGAAAATTTTCTAATACCTCCTCGAACGTCAAATTAGTATTGTACTTCTCATTAAAATGTTTTGTGATTGTTTCTTTTTCAGAAGAGAACAGATTTTCGATCAAATAATCATTACTAATTTTAGCGTAATTATTTTGGTCGGTTGATGCTAAGAAAGCCCATGACCCATTTGTTACTTTATTAGAAGGAGCTTCGCGGTGAATTGCACCCGTAACAAGATTAATAAATCGTTGAATCGAATTCATCGGAATATCAGCAGATGTTATATCCTTCCAGCCAAATTCTACACTCATTCCTTCCGGTTCATTAAATAGCTCCCAGGAGATAAGTGCAGGGTGATCTTTTATTGCACGCACCATAGGAATTAATGAATTTCTTATATAAGAGTTCGTATATGATGTATCATTTAACAATTTCCTATTTCTATCAAGATAAAACGAACCGATTGAAGAACGCATCATATCAAAAGACCATAAGGAAAGTACCATCCCAACATTATTTTCCCAAGCGGCATCTAATATTGCTTTTAAGTCAGCGATACTTCCTTCTCCCGGACCAACTACGAATCCTTGCGAATCAAATTGTGGAGTCGATTGACCTGTTGTGTGAAGCCAGAAACGAATTGAATTACCCCCATTTTTTGAAATATTACCGAAATATGACTTAAATTTAGCGATATTATTGTTCCCGGGACCAATATCCCTTGCGAAATTAACCCACGCCACATTGCTGCCGCTTAAAAAGAGCTGTTGACCGTTAAATTCAATTCTCTGCTGACCATTTATTATTATTGATACAAAAAAGAGATAAATCAATATTCTTAATTTCATCTTTTTCCAACTATTTATTAGTAACACTTTGTATATAGTCAAAAATTAAGCCAAAAATATCATATTTCATATCCATTATTATCTGCCCAAAATCGGCTTTTGAAGCTGTTATTATGTTATTGCATTTCTCGTCATCCTCTGAAGGATATTTATACGTTATACTTCTAATAATATTTTATCAATTTGATAAAAATTTAGGTGAACTAAAATTTTGCAAATTTTATCTATATTTAGAAAGAATAATATTTCCATATCGATAAAAGGGCAATTATGAGTAAGAAAATTTCCAACCTATTACTTTTTATCTTCATATTTCAATTTGTATTTATAGCAGAAGCCAATGCTCAATTAAAAGAAGCATCCCCCGAATCTGTGGGTTTTTCTTCCGAACGACTATCAAGACTTGATGACTTATTAAATGACTATATCAATAAAGGAATCCTTCCCGGTGTGGAAGCATTAATAGTAAAAGATGGTAAGATAGTTTATTATAAAGCCCTCGGATACCGCGATGCAGATAAAAAAGATAAAATGCAAAAAGATGATATTTTCCGAATCGCCTCTCAAACAAAAGCGATTACCTCCACAGCCGTTATGATCTTATTTGAAGAAGGAAAATTTTTGCTCGATGACCCGATTGCCAAATATCTTCCTGAGTTTAAAAATGTACAAGTCCTCGATAAGTTTAATGCTGAGGACACAACATATACAACAGTAAAACCAAATAAAGCTGTTACAATTCGGCATCTTCTTACTCATACGTCGGGTATTGGATATGCACAAATTGGCTCGCCTACAAGCAATGCGATCTATGGGAAAAAAGGAATTGTTACCGGTATGGGCTATCCCAACTACTCACTGAAAGATCAAATCAACAAAATAGCTTCATCTCCATTAATGCATCAACCCGGTGAACAGTTTACTTATGGATTAAGTATTGATGTGCTCGGCTATCTAGTGGAAATAGTTTCCGGAATGCCTCTCGATAAATTTTTGAAAACAAGAATATTCGATCCGCTCGGAATGGAAGATACTTTTTTCTATTTGCCTAAAGAGAAATCGAATCGTCTTTTAACCGTGGCAACTCAAGACTCCACCGGCAAATTGATTAATCTTAAAACTGAAGGTCTTGATTGGGTAAAAGAAGAAGGAAAATATTTTTCAGGCGGTGCTGGATTAGTATCAACTGCAATCGATTATATTAAATTTCTTCAAATGGTTATTAATGGTGGCGAATTTAACGGTCATAGAATTTTAAGTCCCGCTACTATAAAACTAATGACACAAAACCAGATGGGTGATGCAAAATCTCGCAGCGTTAATAAATTCGGTCTCGGATTTGAAGTAGTAACACCCGAAGGTGCAGCTCTTCTCCCTTATTCAATAGGGACTTACTATTGGAGTGGTGCTTTCTCATCCTCCTATTTTAATGATCCTGTTAAAAATATTTCGGCGCAATTAGTATTACAAAAAATCCCAAGTCTATTTAATGATCTGAATAAGAAATTTATCGTACTAATCTATTCGGCACTAATGGAATAATTTAGCTATCGAGCCATTTTTTGAAATCGCCGGCTCTTTCTACACTTACGAGAGCTTCAATTTCACTTGGAGGAGATGGGTTTGTTTTTATCATTATCCTTGACCTAGAATATGGGATCATCTCCTTAATTGCCTCTAAATTTAGCAAAATCTTCCTATTAATTCTAAAAAACTTCTTTGGGTCGATTACCTCTTCTAACTTATCAAGCGTATAATCAATCGGGTATGTATTATTCTCGAAAGTAACTGCAAATACACTCTTCTCCATAGCATAAAAAAAAGCAATCTGTTCGATTTCTATCTTTTTTATCTTAGAGCCATATTGAATTAAAAACCTTTTTTTGTATTCAGCTTCTTTATTTTTAATTGCATAAAGAATCTCCTCATAATCGATCATCGAAGAAGATTTTATTGATTTATATTTTTTTATACTATCTAAAAGTTCGCTTCTTTTTATCGGTTTTAGTAAATAATCGATACTATTTAGTTTGAATGCTTTAATTGCATATTGATCATAAGCAGTTGTAAAAATAATAGGAGTATCGATTTCAATTTGTTCAAATATATTAAAACTATTTCCATCCGAAAGTTGTATATCGCAGAATATGAGATCGCATTTATTTACTGTAAACCATTTAACTGAATCTTTAATTGATTCTAATTTTGCTGAGATAATAATTGAGGGATCAATCTCAATAATCATTTTCTCTAACCGATTGGCTGCAAGTTTTTCATCTTCGATTATTATTGCCTTCATTCTTATTCCGGTTTTATTAATGGAATTACTGCTTTGAAATAGTTATCAGTTAAGTTAAACAAAGGAATTTCGCCGCAAATATATTCATATCTTTTTCTTAAGTTTTCTAATCCCACTCCATGCGATGAATCGCTCTTACTTTTCGGTTGATAATTATTTATTACTATCAGATGATTTTCTTCTGAGAGTATTTTTATAATTAGCGGTGTTTCAATTGCCGCTTTATTATGTTTAAAGGCATTTTCTAATAAAGTTTGAACTGCGAGCGGTGGGACAAAATAATCCAACTTATCGTTTTCAATATTCATCTCAACTTTCACGGCATCTTCAAAACGAATACTCTGTAAATATAGATAAGATTTTGCAAATTCAATTTCTTCACGAAGTGGCATCACCTTTTTATCTATTACTTCAAGCGTGTATCTATATATTGAGGAAAATTCATCAACGAAATCAGTTGCCTTCTTACTATCGTTTTCTATCAACGATGTAAGTACGTTTAGTGAGTTAAATAAGAAGTGGGGATTAAGTTGATTTTTTAATGTCTCTAATCGTATTTCAACATTTTCTTTTTCTAATTTCTCTGCTGTAACCAATGCTTTCTGTGAACGGACAAATGAATTGACCCCTTCAATAACAGAAACTATTATAAAATTAACAATTATTGCAATCGTACCATTTGTAAAAAGTATCCAATAGAGTGGTATATTATATTTATTGATTGCATTCACAATTAATGTAATAAATATTCCACCTGATAAAGCGATTAGAATAACACCGGCTAATTCAATTGCAATCCTTTTTAGAAATTTTTCTTTCCAATTATATTTTCGTTCAAGAAAATCGATCATCATAAAATTGAAATAAAACAGATAAAAAGAAGCGATCGAGGCAAAAAACGAGCCCATCAATAAACGTACAGCAAATTCTTTCAGGCTTTGGATATTAATAAAACCGGTTAAATTATTGTATGATATTATTATCAGCTGTATTACTACAGCTGAGATAATAATATAAGTCGATATGCGTTTTGTAATTTTCATAATTTTTTCGCCTTCAAATTTACATTTTGTTTATAATATTCCCCACTTGAATGTAAACCCTGCATTAAAATTATTAAAAACATTTTCATCAGTCTGAATCATCTCTATCGGAGAAGTATTTCTAAATCCGCCATTTAATCCTAACCATAAGTTACTCCCAAGATTATATTGAATTTCCACCATCGGCTCCCACACCGTAAAAGTTGTCTCATCAATTTTCTCTTCAGTCCATGTTTTCTCTTTACGATATTCTCTATCATAGATATAGTTGACAAATCCATTACCCAAAAGAAGCGAAACAGAAATTTTAATATCATCAGAAACATCAATAAATTTCTCTACATAAAATCCTGCATAACCGCCATTTAAGTGATATGTACCATCGGTAACAAATTTTGATAATTTTTTATCATAATAAAGTCCTGAAGCACCAAAGCCAACCGCCCAATTGCTTTTGAATGTTATGGCGGCTCTTACATCCACCCATCCCGCCGGGTCTGAATTGATTGTACTGTATTTTCCATTAAGTCCGAGATATCCTCCTAATTCTGTTTCTCCGATTTTGAAAAGATAATTATCTTTTGTTTGTCCGAAAGATAAACCTGCAATAACTAATACGAATATTAAAAATAGTTTCGTTTTCATTTTACTTCTCCTTTTGAATTAATTAAAAATCTTGGGAGAAATCTAATGTCTATAAAAATGTTTTAAAAATATATGAAGATGAACGTGCAGTTTTTGGGGATGAACCAGCAAATAGGGAGATGAAAATACAATAGAAAGTAATTTGCAAATAGTTTATATGATAATTATATTTCGGTGATTAACGAAACGTTAATATTTATTTATGATATGAGGTCTTATATCTAAATTTTAATTAATAATACAATTCGTTAAATAACGAATCAGAAGAAAGGACAAATAAAATGAATAAAAAAATATTAATTCTTTGTACAGGTAATTCCTGCCGAAGTCAAATGGCAGAAGGATTTTTGAAATCATTTGATTCAAATCTTGTTGTTCATTCCGCAGGCACTAACCCCTCCAGTCAAGTTCATCCAAAAGCAATCCAAGTTATGAATGAAATCGGAATCGACCTTTCACAAAATTTTCCAAAAAAAGTCGATCAATTTCTCGGCGAGCCATTTGATTTCGTAATTACTGTATGTGATAATGCGAAAGAAACTTGTCCGGTGTTTATTGGTAAAGTTGGAGAACAATTACATATCGGTTTCGAGGATCCGGCAGATGCAACCGGAACAGAGGAAGAAATCTTATCCGAATTCAGAAGGATTAGGGATGAAATAAAAAGTGATTTTTTCAAATTTTATGAAAAATATTTAAGGAAATAATGAGCGCGATTACAAAAAAACTTTCATTCTTAGATCGCTACTTAACATTGTGGATTTTTCTTGCAATGTTAATAGGAGTTTTCTCCGGATATACTTTTCCGGAAGTAGCAACTTTTTGGAATTCGTTTCAGAGTGGGACAACAAATATTCCTATTGCAATCGGTTTAATATTAATGATGTACCCACCGCTAGCAAAAGTAAAATATGAAGAGCTAGGCGATGTTTTCAGAAATGTGAAAATATTATCTCTTTCTCTTGTTCAAAATTGGATTATTGGACCTATTCTGATGTTTGGGCTGGCTGTACTATTTCTCCAAGATTATCCTGAATATATGGCTGGTTTAATTATGATTGGATTAGCACGCTGCATTGCGATGGTGATAGTTTGGAATGAACTAGCAAAGGGTGATACGGAATATGCTGCAGGTCTAGTTGCGTTTAATTCCATTTTTCAAGTACTCTTTTTTTCTGTTTACGCTTATCTATTTTTAACAGTTTTCCCAAATTGGCTTGGCTTGCAGACTTTCAAAGTTGATATAACAATAGGTCAGATTGCAGAGAGTGTTTTTATATATCTCGGCATTCCATTCTTAGCAGGAATTATAACGCGTTTCACTCTTCTTAAAATTAAAAGTAAGCAATGGTATGAACAAAAATTCATTCCAAAGATTTCACCTATTACGTTAATTGCTTTGTTATTCACCATTGTTGTAATGTTTTCTCTAAAGGGTGAATATATTGTCAAAATTCCGTTTGATGTAATACGTATTGCAATTCCATTGGTTATCTACTTTGTGATAATGTTTTTAGTTTCGTTTTATATGGGGCACAAAATTGGTGCTGATTATTCCAAAACTGCCACCTTATCCTTCACCGCTGCCAGCAATAATTTTGAATTAGCAATTGCAGTTGCAATCGCTGTTTTTGGAATTAATAGTGGAGAGGCATTTGCGGCTGTAATTGGTCCGCTTGTAGAAGTACCCGTATTAATAAGCTTAGTGAATGTATCACTATGGTTTCAGAAAAAATATTTTAAAAATGTAGAAGAAGGGACGGTTAAAGCCCCCGATATCTGCCCTTAATTCATGATTCATATTAATTTTATCCTAATCAATAATTTTTCAAAAAGGATATCGGAAAACGATTTATGAAAAACAAACTACTATTAACTTTATTAACTATATCTGTTATTTTTATTACGATTATTGTCATCGTTCAGATAACAGAAAACAAAAAAACAAATAATAATACTTCAATAGTTAAGAAAGAGCCGACCAGCAAAGGCGTTTGTCCTCCCTTTAATCTTTATGATGAGGATGGAAACATAATCGATCCGATAAATAATATAAATATCGATAAACCATACTCCTCCAAAAAAACTTGCGGTGCTTCCGGTTGTCATGATTACGATAAGATTACTCAAGGATATCATTTTCAGCAAGGACGCGGTGAAGAGCCCACTTCTACAATGAAAGATAGGTATCAATGGGTAACTTCTCCGGGCAATTACGGAGGCAACTGGTGTTCACCATCTCCAATTTATAGACAACTTGCTCAAAAACATAATACAAACTCGCGAATGATAGATATGACATCATTCGATTTTGTTACTGCGACTTGCGGAGCTTGTCATCCCGGCGGCGGACCCCTTGAATATGATCGTGATGGAAATCGTTATGACGAAGTAATGAATGACTCCTCAAATCATTATACTTCATTAGGCGACAATAACTTAGATGGCGATTATTACAAAGCACGTTGGAATGAAACTGGAGTAATTGAAGCCGATTGTTTGTTATGTCATTTACCGGAATATGATTATAAAGGAAGGAATGCTCAATTAGAAAAACTAAATTTCAAATGGGCAGCTTCTGAAGGATCGGGGTTGGCAAAAGTGGATGGAAGTATTAAAGACAAAAAAAATGTTACGGTTAAATATGATACTCTAAAATTTGATGCAAGCGGGAAAATTGCTCTGCATATAGTGAGGGAACCAAGAAATGAAACATGCTTAAACTGTCATGCCAAACCGGATTGGAAAAAGAGAGGAACAACATTTTCCGAAAGAAGGGATGTTCACTTCGCTGCGGGTTTGAAATGCGTTGATTGTCATCCGGCGGGCAGTAATGCTGTTGATGAAAGAATTAGTGGAAAAGAAGTTCACCAGTTTGGTAAAGGTGATGATCCTTCGGGAAATGTTAGAAATGACCTAGATAATACAGCAAGAGATTGCAAAGATTGTCATTTAACCGGATACCTTAATGCGCCGATTGCAAAACATTCTTGGCTGCCTCCACTTCATCTTGAAAATATTGCGTGCCAAACTTGCCATTTAAAAGAACGACCAGTCAAATCCGCACTCGTTCAAGTTAGCGATGTGTTTAATCCGGGGACAAAAATTTCACCTCCACCAAAATATATCTGGACATTCTATGATCAGAATATGAATTACTGGAATCATTACGGCGAACTCAATATGTTCACTGTAAAAGATCAGCCGGCTGATCCATCGAGACCTGTCTTAGCAAGATATAAAGGGAAAATCTTTCCGGTTAATCCTGTTCATAGTGCTTGGCCCGGGATACTAACAGAAGGGAAAAATGGATTGGATCAACCTACAATGAAGGATATTTATTCAATGTGGGTAATTCATAATTCCGATACAACAAAATATCCGTTGCTTTCAAAAATTATGGATGATAACAGCGATAAAGTTCCTGAAGTAAATTCTCAAGATGAAATAGATGCTTTCATTCAATCTGTAACAATTCATCTAAAAAATACAAATTATGATTTGACCAGTAAAAAAGTAGTCTGGGTGAATAACGATAGAGTTTACACAAGTGGTAAAGAGTATTTTACTTTACCAAAAGAAGAATTTGAATCTTCTCCTTATGCCTCAGTTTATAAATATAGCCATGACGTAATGCCATCGAAAGCTGCTTTGGGAATAAACGGTTGCACTGACTGTCATTCGTTCAGCTCCCCAGTCTTTAACGCTGATATTGTTAAATATCCCTTTGGTGAAGATGGTAAACCCGTTATGGAACCGCAATTTGTAAGAATGAGAATAAGTGCATTTTCTGCAAATCTTGGTGCAATAAGAGAAGAAATTGTAAAACCAATTATCTATTCAGAAATCGGACTTCTTGCAATTGGAATTATATTGAGTTTTATTTTGAGCATTGTGGTAAAATCTTTTGATATATCTCAACTGAAAATAAATATTAAAACATTACATATAATCCTTTTCACCGGAATTCTTTTAATAATGCTCTTCATAAGTCTCAATCCGGATCTAAATAGCTATATACTTCCAAATCGACTATGGTTGGATTCCAATCATTTTTTAATTTCGGCAGCTATTATTCTTCTTGGATTATTCATACTTTCTAAACTTTGGATTAGTTCAAAGGGGAAAAATGCTACTAAATATTTATTTTGGTTTTTGAGTGGGGCAATTGTTTTAACGATATTAAGTGGATTTGTAATTTTATTCAAGATCAGTTTTTTAAACATAATCGCTTACAATGTTTATGATCTAATGCTTGTAAGTATTTTATTCGCTTCAATCATATTTACAGCGAATCGTCAATTAGAAACTCAAGTAAATGATACTCAAGGTGTTGTAGAAAATATAAATAACAATAAATAAAAAATAGATTTAATTAAAACAAGGGAACTATTTATGAAAAAATTAATAATCTCGGTAATATTCGGAGCAATAATTTTTACTAACATTTTGGCTCAAAGCCAGAAGAAGTCGAAAGAAGATATTACAAAACATAAAATTACATTTGTGGAACTCGGCTCAGATAATTGTATCCCATGTAAAATGATGCAGCCTATTTTGAAATCTATCGAGAAAAAATATGGAGAATCAGTAAAAGTAATTTTTTATGATGTATGGAAAGATGAAGGAAAACCGTATGCGAAAAAATATGGTATTAAATTAATTCCAACTCAAGTATTTCTTGATGCTTCCGGTAAAGAGCTTATGCGACATGAAGGATTTTTCCCTGAAGCCGAAATAGATAAATTTCTTCTTTCTAAAGGATTAAAGACAACAGATTAATTATGATAGAAACCATTTTTACTTCGCTCGCAATATCCCTCTATGAAAATTTCTGGATTGCTATATTAGCATCCTTTGCTTGGGGCATTTTAAGTATCCTCTTAAGCCCTTGTCATTTATCGAGTATACCACTAATAGTTGGATATATCAATCGACAAGGCACAATCACTTTGAAGCGAACAGTCATTATTTCACTAAATTTTGCATTAGGAATTTTAATAACTATCGCAATAATTGGAATAATTACTGCTTCAATTGGTAGATTGATGGGGGATATTGGAGCAATAGGTAACTACTTAGTTGCAATAATATTTTTTACAATGGGATTATATCTTCTCGATATTATAAAACTTCCATGGGAAGGAATACAATTAAAGGAAAGCAAATATAAAGGATTTGTGGCTGCCCTTTCTCTCGGATTGATTTTTGGAATTGGATTGGGTCCCTGTACCTTTGCATATATGGCACCTATACTTGGGGTTGTTTTTCAAACATCACAATTTAATTTTATCTCTTCAATCTCATTATTAGCTGCATTCGGATTAGGTCATTGCTCTGTAATTGTCGCAGCCGGCATACTTACCAAACAGGTTCAAAAATATTTGAATTTGACAAATAATTCAAAATCTGTTTTATGGATAAGAAGAATCTGTGGTGTACTCGTGATTTTGGCTGGCATTTATTTATTGTTTATTTAAAATACTTATTTGAGCAATATCATTTTATTTACTTGATTTCTGATTTGATCGCGTGGGATATCTGTGACTAAAATTAACAATACTATTATTTTTACATTTATAATTGGAGTTCGTATATTATTTGTAATTATTTAAGGAGAATGTTATATGGAAATAAATCGTAAACAATTCATAAAATCGAGCTTCTTATTAACGGGTGGACTTTTCTTACAAGGTAGCAGTTTTTTTAATTTGCTCGAAGATGGAAAAAATGGTATTAAAAAACTGCGTAATAATATCGGTATCTATATTGAAAAAGGGGGAACTATTGGCTGGTTTGCCGGAAAAGATTATTCGGTTGTAATCGATTCTCAATTCTCTGATTCAGCTAAAAATTTCTTTGATAATTTTTCAAAAATGAGTGGCGGAAAAATAGACGTACTTTTTAATACTCATCATCATGGTGATCACACTTCGGGAAACGTTTATTTAAGAGATTTCACGAAGATAATTGTAGCACACGAAAACTGCAAATTGCTTCAAGAAAAAATGTATGGCGGTAATCCCGATAAACCACAGAAGTATCCTGACATCACTTTCGGTCAAGATTGGGAATTGGACTTGAAAAAGGAGAAAGTAACGGCTCGTTATTTCTCTCCAGCTCATACAGGCGGTGATTCTGTAATCCATTTCGAGAATGCTAATATTGCTCATGTTGGCGATCTCGTTTTTAATAACACTTATCCCTATATTGACAATATGGGCGGTGGCTCAATAAAATATTGGATCGAAACACTCGAAATGGTTTATAAAAAATATGATATGGATACATTATTTATTTATGGTCATGCTGATATTGACGAACATGTAACCGGATCAAAAAATGATATTAAAAAAATGAAAAATTATTTCGAAGCTTTGGTTGATAATGTAAATAAAGGTATCAAAGCGGGTAAATCGAAAGATGAAATTGCTTCGGGCGATATTCCGGGATTTAATAATCTAAAAGAGAGATGGGACGGCGCACGTAAAATGAACCTCGAACGCGCTTATGACGAACTCACAAAAGATTAATTAATAAGAAAAACTTCTTGTTTAGATTTTACTCTACATTTTCTTAAATTGCAGAGTTGTATTAATTCAAGTTTTACAAATAAAAAAGATACCAATACCTATGGGAAGAATTTTTGAAACAAGAAAACACAAAATGTTTGCACGCTTTGCTAAAATGTCTAAGGCGTTCAATAGAATAAGAAAAGATATTGAAATTGCAGTTAGAGGTGGCGGACCCGACCCAAAATCAAATTCTAAGCTTCGTATTGCGATTCAAAATGCTAAATCAGTCAATATGCCTAAAGATAGAGTGGATGCCGCAATTAAACGTGCAGTATCTAAAGATACTACCGACTATTCTGAAATCACATATGAAGGTTATGGACCTCATGGCGTGGCAGTAGTTGTGGAATGTGCTACCGACAATACTACTCGTACAGCCGCAAGCATTCGACATTACTTCCGCAAATATGAAGGTGCTCTCGGTGCTCTTGGTTCTATCTCTTTTATGTTCGATCATAAAAGTCTTATTAAAATCGATAAATCTCTTATCGCTGATGTTGATGAATTTGAAATGGAATTAATTGATTATGGTCTTGATGAACTTCAATACGACGACGACTCGATCTATATATATACCCTTTTCCAAGACTATGGTTCCATGCAAAAAGCATTGGACGAAAAGAATATTGAAATCAGTGCTACTGAATTCCCTTATCTCCCTAGAAATATGAAAGAACTAGACGAAGAACAGCAAAAAGAAGTAAATGAACTTATTGAAGCAATCGAAGAAGATGATGACGTTCAATCAGTTTATACAAATATGGCTTAAAATAAATTTTATCAAATTAAGTTGACTTACAAAAAAATGCCGGTTATCTCAGCAAGAAATAACCGGTTTTTTATTATCCATCGCCAAAAGAATTTATTTCGCAAATATTTTATTATTTTTAAAATTAACAATTCACGAGAATAGTATGAAAAAGCTGCTTTTAATTTTACTCATTACTTCTATTTCACTATCCGCCCAAACTGGCAAAGCATTCGACATTAATAAGAAAATCGGACGCGGAGTAAATATCATCGGTTATGATCCTATCTGGAAAAATTTCGAGCAGGGTCGTTTCAAGGAAGCATATTTTACCAAAATTAAAGAAGCAGGTTTTAATTCTGTCCGTATTAATTTACATGCATTCTCATTTATGGATAAAACTACAAATCAATTATCCGATAGTTGGTTTAGCACTCTCGATTGGGCAGTCAATAATGCTCTTAAGAATAATCTTATTGTAATTCTTGATATGCATAATTTTGGAGATATGGGAAATGCCCCCGAAGAGAACCTACCGAAACTAAAATCTTTTTGGGACCAAGTTTCCGATCATTTTCAAAACTATCCTGATGAAGTAATTTTCGAACTACTTAATGAACCATTCGGAAAACTTACTGATGAGCTTTGGAATAAATACATAATAGAGCTTCTCCCGATAGTCAGACGAAATAATCCGGATCGTATTCTAATAATCGGTCCCGGATTTTGGAATAATATTTATCATCTCGATTCCCTTTCACTTCCAAAGGATGATAAAAATATAATCGTTACAGTACATTATTATCTTCCTATGGAATTTACTCATCAGGGTGCGTCTTGGACTCCGGACTTTAAAGATCTTAAAAATATCCCATGGGGTACTCCTCAAGAATTAAATAAAGTTCGAGATGATTTTGCCTTGGTTAATCAATGGGCAATAAAAAATAATCGCCCAATTTATTTGGGTGAATTCGGTGCGCTAGAAAATGCTCAAATGAATTACCGCGTTAAATATATTGATTTCATCACGCGAAACGCAGAAAAATATAAATGGAGCTGGGGCTATTGGCAGTTCGATTCCGATTTCGTTCTATACTTCGTAGATAAGGATGAGTGGAATCTTCCAATATTAAATGCTTTAATACCAAAGAAAGAGTAAAGGCAATTAAATATGACTTGTGTATATAATATCTTTTTTAATATATTAGCTGTGTGAAGAAGTTCTTTACAATATCGTTTGCTCTCATTTATCTTTTCCTCGTTGTCGGGGTAAATGTAGCTATTCATTTCTGCGGTGATTCGGTTGATTCCGTCCAATTTGCATTAACTGAAAACCCGGGCGAACCCGATTCTTGCTGTGGTATGGAGTGCGGTATCGAATGTTGCAAAACAGAAATTAAAACTACAAAAATCGAAGACCTTCATAAATCCGAAACCGAATTTAAGATCAATTCATTCGAGATTGCAATGCCTTTTCAAACTAATATTGAAACGGCAAGTGTAGTTTCACATACTATAATACCCAAAAACATTACAGATAACTCACCTCCCGGTAGAGATATCCGTATTTCATATTGCAGTTTCCTTATTTGAGATTCTCCCCTTATTTATAATTCAATAGAATTAAAAGGAAGTAGTACGCCCTAAACTAATAATTAAGGGTGTCTATTAATTTCAAATATTATTTAAAGGAAACATAAAATGAAAAATTTATTAAGTATAGCAGTATTGTTTTTATTTTTCACAACACTTTCAATCGCTCAAGATAAAGTAGCAGAAACCGAATTTAAGGTATTCGGTAATTGCAACATGTGTAAAAATAGAATAGAAAAAACACTTAAAATAAAAGAAGTAAAACTTGCCAAATGGGATAAAAAATCAAAAGTCCTAAAAGTTGCTTATCTAAAGGATGAGATAACTATTGATTCTCTAAAACATAGAATTGCAGAAGTAGGTCATGATACAGATAAATTCAAAGCCGCTGATTCTGTCTATGTAAAACTTCCTAATTGCTGTTTATATAGAGATTCCGAAAACACTCACTAAATCCCGAAAGGCAAAAAATGAAAAAATTAATTATCACTTTATTATTTGCTTCCCTTACGATAATAAATGCACAGAATAGCTTAAAGGGAAGAGTTTACGAAGATCACGGAAGCGATAAGCATCCCCTTGCAGGAGCCAATATATATTGGCTCTCATCGACTATCGGGACAACATCCGATAGCAAAGGGGATTTCAAAATTCCGTTCGCCTCCGAATATAAATTTCTGGTCGTTAGCTTTATAGGATTCAAAGCCGATACAATCGAAGTAAAAGAAAATAAGTTCGTAGAAGTCATACTTAAAGAAGACGCAGAACAGCTTGGCGAAGTGGAAGTAAGTGGAGAAAAAGCTTCCACTTCACAAGATTATTTCGCTATAGAAAATAAATCAACTATGAATGAAAAGGAATTATTTAAAGCAGCTTGCTGTAATCTTTCGGAAAGCTTTGAAACTAATCCTTCTATTGATGTTTCATTTACGGATGCAATTACAGGTGCTAAACAGATTGAGATGCTCGGACTTTCAGGGACTTACACTCAAACCTCCTTAGAAAATATGCCCTATATTCGTGGACTTATGTCGAATATCGGGCTATCATTCGTTCCGGGAACTTGGGTTCAGGCTATTAATGTTTCTAAAGGAATTGGGTCTGTCGCTAATGGATATGAATCGATTACCGGTCAGATTGATGTCGATCTTCGCAAATCAATCTCCCCCGATGAAACTCCTATTTTCTTAAATGTCTATGGCGATTACGATAGACGATTTGAAGGGAACCTAAATTATATCTCTCATTTTAATGAACATTTCTCTGCAATCTCTCTTTTTCATTATAGTACTCGCAATAGTAAGTTCGATATGAATAATGATAATTTTAGCGACCTCCCTACTTTTAATACTTTGAATATAGCTCAAAGATGGCAGTACTTAAGTATGGATGGGTGGGAAAGCAGATTTGGTTTCCAATATGTAACTGATAAAAAAGAAGGTGGAACTTATAATTCATCCACTCTTAATACTCCTACATATAATTTCGGGACAACAAATAATAACCTAAACTTATACGCAAAGATGGGCTATGTTTTTGCCGATGCTCCATATAAATCATTCGGATTCCAATTCTCATTTACCAATTATCGTAATTCTTCATTCTTTGGTCAACGTGATTATAGCGGCAATGAGAAAACAGGCTATTTTAATTTCTTATATCAATCAATTATAAATACTACTGAACATAAATATCGCGTTGGTTTTAGCTTCTTGTTCGATCAGTTCAATGAGAAATTTATTAATGATACGTATAATAGAATCGAGAAAGTCCCCGGTGCTTTTGCAGAATATACTTATTCTGATGAGGATCAAATATCATTAGTCGCAGGTATAAGAGCCGATTACCATAACCAATTTGGTTTTATGTTTACACCTCGTCTTCATTTACGCTATTCACCAAATCCGGATTGGGTAATGCGCGGCGTTGCTGGTAGAGGATTTAGAACATCTAATATCTTCACCGAATATGCTTCTGCATTAGCAAGCTCACGTGTTCTTTCTATTAATCAATCGGGTACTTATGGCTATGGTCTCGGACAGGAAAAAGCATGGAACTTTGGAATTAGTCTTACTCATTATTTCTATTATGATTATAGAGATGCATCTTTTACTATCGATTTCTACCGTACCGATTTCGATCAAATAACTATTGCTAATCTCGATTCATCTCCGCAAAAAGTAATTTTCTCTACAATTAAAAACGGTGCATATTCAAATAGCTTCCAAGCTGAATTTGCCTTTAAGCCGTTTGAGAATTTTGATCTTAAAACTGCATATCGTTTCTTGGACGTTAAGCAGATGATAGACGGGATATATATGGAACGCCCATTTAGTGCTAAGCATCGTGCATTTATTAATTTTGCTTACTCCACCGATAAAGAAAAAGAAGATGATCCGCAGATGTTTTATGACTTAACGATTCAGTATTCCGGGAGTAAAAGAATTCCTTCAACTCTATCTAATCCCGAACAATATCAGATGCCATTAAGTTCACCTGCATTCTTTACGGTTAATGCACAGATTACAAGAACGTTCCTACCCGGATTGGATATCTATCTCGGTGTTGAAAACTTATTCGGTTATCGACAGGAAAATTTAATTATCGATTCGCTTAATCCCGATAGCCAATTTTTTGATGCATCAATGGTGTGGGGTCCTGTTACCGGTGCGATGGCGTATGCCGGACTTCGTTTTAGAATGTAGTATTAAATACGTGAACAAAGATTTTAACTAATATAGGTACTGTTCTGACTCTTTTTTGATAGTAGATGTTACAGCCCTCGAATAGTAGCTATTTAGTAAAATAGCTGCCTTCTGTAACCACAAGGAAGCTCCCATTTTTTTCGGGGAGCTTCTTTTTTTTATTCTGTATTTCGCCTGACAATTATTTATTTTTAAAAACAAAAATATTATCGGAATTATGAAACCTATTATTAATGAATTTGGCAAACTTTCAGATGGAAGAGAAGTTAAGTCTTTTATTCTCAAAAACACTCACGGTATAGAAGTGGAAATTATAAACTTTGGTGCCACTTTGGTATCAATTAAAACTCCGGATAGAATAGGGATTTATTCTGATATAATACTTGGCTATGATACGATTGAAGAATATGAAAGTGATAAATTCGTTATGGGTTCTACTGTGGGCAGGTTTGCCAATAGAATTGGCGCATCTAAGTTTTCTATTGATGGAGAAGAATATAAATTAAGCGAGAATCGACCCGGATATACTCTACATGGCGGGCACAATGGCTTCAATAAAAAATTATGGAGTTATACTATTTTTGAAACATTATCCGGTATGGGTGTTCAGTTCAGTTATCTTAGCGAAGATGGTGAAGAAGGTTTCCCGGGTAATCTACTTGCAATCGTAAAATACTATCTCAACGAAGATAATGAATTAAAAATCTCTTTCGATGCGGAAACCGACCAACCAACACACGTTAATCTAACCAATCATGCTTACTATAATTTAAGTGGTGATTTAGCTTCTTCAATTCTCGACCATCATCTTTCTTTACATTCAGAAGAGATAACCGAAATTGATGAGAATATTTTTCCAACGGGCAAACTGCTTCCAATTATAGGCACAGAATTAGATTTTATTGATGATATGAAGATTGGCGAAAAAATAGATAAAGTTGATGGCGGATATGATTTTAATTATGTCCTTAAAGGTAAGTTAAATGAACTAAAGTTTGCTGCGGAAATTTTCGAACCTACGAGCGGACGAAAATTAAAATTATTCTCTACATATCCCGCGGTCCAGTTTTATTCCGGTAATTTCTTAGATGGAACAATTGGCAAAAATGGAAAACCGATGGATCGCTACACCGGTTTTTGTCTCGAGCCGCAATTTTATCCTGATTCTCCCAATAAACCCGAGTTCCCTTCTACTCTCCTAATACCGGGTGAAAAATATCACCATGAAATCATCCTAAAATTTGAATAAAAAAAAGCAGTAAGGGGAATCCTTACTGCTCATTTTAATATTTCTTAAATCTAAAACTTATACTACCAATTTTTTCTGTATATAATAAATCCATTTCCTTTTAGGAAGATAATTCCGACTTTATTAGAATTTATTTAGTAAACTTCATTACACTATTATCTTTCAAAGTAATCATCAATGTATTTCCATTCGTTGCATAAGTAGTAGCATTGCTAAGTTCATTTAAAAACTTACCTGAAAGAGAACCTTCCGGACATGCCATTTTTGTTAAACTCATTTCGCCGACTATTAATTTGTAGTCATTCATATCAATTTTACCAAAACCTCTATTACAATCTGCTTTTACGATTATTCTACCATTTTCTTTTAATTCAATTGTGTAATCATCAGGTGTAGTTACAGTTAAATTATCTTTCTCGTAAGCTGTAGAAACCCATTTCCATGTTGTATTAACTGCAGGTGTTACTTCCACTTTTGCTAATTTAACTCCTTCGCTTCCAAACATTTTTTCATCATATTTTACTGCTACTAAAGAACTATTCATAAAATCGAATGTCATATTGAGCGGATTATATGATTTTCTTCCATTCATCTTGTCTAAATCAATAGTAACTGAATTACCTGATGCTTTCCAAGTACCTTCTTCAACTACTGCCGGTTTTCCATTCTGATAATCGCTCGTTAATACAGCACTATTATCTTGATATAAGTTCAATGTCATTATTCTTCCCTGTGTGCTTGCAGCAGCTAATTGTGCTGAATATTTTCCTGCCACTTCTCCAGAAGCATAAACATTACTTAATGAAATAATAATTGTTAACAAAAAGAACGAAGATACTTCCAATATGCGTTTCATAATCAAAACTCCTTAATATATTTTATGTTATAATTCAAAAAAAATGTGAATTTTATTCACTACAAGTTAGACGCACTTAACCATAAAAAGGTTGCATAAACAAAAAGATTTAAATAACTAATTATTTGATTGTCATCTGCTTTTTCAATGGATGTATATCGGATAGCGCATCTTGATATAATAATCCTTTTTTATCCTTTTTCTCTTGCATTTGAGAAAATCCTAATTTATTTTAGAGTCTAAAATAAATTATAAATATGACAAACATATCTACATTACATCATCAAGTGGAAGAATTAGCCGAGTTAGTCTGCGAATTGACACATACATGCAATAAAACACAAGATTATTTTGCAAAGAGTTTTAATCTATCGCCTGCTGAATTCCGAGTTCTTAAATTATTCGCTTTCAATGAATTCTTATCAATTAAAGAATTATGCGATGTACTTTCGATAACTCCCGGGAGAATTACGCAGATTATTGCCGGATTAGAAGAAAAAAACTTCGTTACCAAGATTTCAAATACTGATGATAAAAGAAACGTCTCAATAAAAATACTCCCCAAAAGCCGCCCATTTATCGAAAATCTCTATAATAGTCACATGAGTATTCATGAAGAAATTCTAAATAAAATGGAACAGCAAAAAAGGGACAATTTAATTGAATCTCTACGGTATTTAATTACCGAATTAAATAATAAAAAGAAAAAATAATCTTTTATACTCTAAACTAATTAAGAAAAAATATGAAAAAAATTGTAATCGCACTACTGTTTATCGGATTAGTGATAACGGCATCGATAATTTTCCTAAAGCCGACCGAAGCAGAACAATCGAACATTTCTCTTCTTAAAGCAAAATATTCTAAGAAGCATGTCTCCTCTGTGGATCATTCTAAGTTTGATATCCTTCAGAAGAAATTCAATTCTCCTCAAGATGCCACGGCAGCTTGTATCTCCTGCCATACCGAACGTCATAAAGAGGTAATGCACTCAAATCACTGGAATTGGGAACGTGAAGAATACGTCCAAGGCAGAGGCATTGTATATGTCGGTAAGAAAAACGCTATCAATAATTTTTGTATTGGTGTTGAAGGAAATGAACAAAGCTGTGCTAAATGCCATATCGGTTTTGAAATGACAAGCTCCATGGCTCCATTGACTGACCCAACAAATATCGATTGCCTTGTTTGTCATGATAATTCAGAGACTTATGCTAAAGGCAATGAAATGGCTGGTGCGCCTGATAAAGCTGTAAATCTCAATCTTGTAGCACAGAAAGTGGGCAGACCGATGCGTTCAAATTGCGGTGTTTGCCACTTCTTTGGCGGCGGTGGTAATAACGTTAAGCATGGCGATCTGGAATCTTCCATGTTTGAGCCATCTGCTGATATAGATATTCATATGTCCCCGGAAACTTCTAATCTTGTCTGCGTTGATTGCCATACAAGTGAAAATCATATGATGAAAGGAAAGGTTTACTCCCTTTCTTCAATGAATAGAAATCGCTCAACTTGCGAACAGTGCCATACCGAAACTCCTCATGATGCCGATATATTGAATGAGCATACGGTTAAGGTTGCATGCCAGACCTGCCATATACCAGTTTATGCTAAAGCTAATTCTACTAAAATAGCATGGGATTGGTCGACTGCAGGTAAACTTAAAAATGGCGCACCTTATACCGAAGAGGATGCTAAAGGCAACCATACCTACATGTCAATCAAAGGTACATTTACTTGGGCAGACAGCCTTAAGCCGGAATATATCTGGTTTAATGGAACTGCTGATCACTACTTACTTGGTGATGTAATTAATGATACTACTAAACCGATAAAAATTAATACTCTTAACGGCTCTTATGCCGATCGTGATTCTAAAATTATTCCGGTTAAAATTCATAGAGCTCGTCAGCCTTTTGATCCCGTAAATAAAATGATTATTCAACCAAAACTTTTTTCGGATAAAAAAGGTGAAGGTGCTCTTTGGACTGATTTTAATTGGTTAAGAGCCGCTAAAGTCGGTATGGATGAAGTTCATCTTCCATTCAGCGGACAGCTTGCATTTGTTAAAACTGAAATGTACTGGCCTATTAATCACATGGTTTCTTCAAAAGAAAATACTCTTTCATGTAACCAATGCCATACGAGAGATAATAGCCGTCTTGCAGGACTAAATGATTTTTATATGCCTGCAAGAGATTATTCTAGTATAGTAGAAATTGGTGGAAAATTAATAATTCTTTTGACTCTCATTGGTGTTATGATTCATGCAGGTATTAGAATTTCTACAAATCGTAAATCGAAAAAAGAGGTTCATAATGAAATATAAAGTTTATATCTATAAGTCGTTCGAGCGATTCTGGCATTGGATGCAAGCAATACTCATTTTTATGTTAGCTGCCACCGGATTTGAGATTCATGGCTCGTTCACTTTTTTCGGTTATCAGAATGCTGTTAAGTATCATAACGTTTCTGCGTATGCTTTTATTGTCTTAATTGTATTCGCTATCTTCTGGCATTTCTCCACCGGCGAATGGAAACAATATATCCCTACGATTGCTAACTTAAAAGCTCAGATTAATTATTACATTTTCGGCATATTCAAAAATGCTCCGCATCCTACAAGAAAAACTGTATTGAGTAAATTAAATCCATTACAAAAATTAGTTTATGTTGGTCTTAAAATTCTTGTAATCCCGGTTATGGTTATAAGCGGTTTGCTCTATATGTTCTATCGCTATCCACAGAAGGATGCAGTTGAATCAATAAACATTGCCTCTCTTGAAGTTGTTGCAATCGTGCATACAATCGGTGCTCTATTACTAATTGCATTTATTATTACGCATCTCTATTTAATTACCACCGGAGAGACCGTTACATCTAATCTAAAAGCAATGATTACCGGTTATGAAGAATTGGAAGACGAAGATAAATCAACAAAAGAAAATTAAAAAAGTTTAGAGGATAATATGAACGAAACAAAATATATGAATCCATACTTAGCAGGATTTCTTTTAGGACTTCTGCTATTAGCAACAATATTTATAACAGGGCGCGGACTTGGTGCTAGCGGTGCGGTTAAAAGTGGTGTAGTTGCCGCTGTCGAGACTGTTGCTCCCGGGCACGCTTCCGAAGCTAAGTTCTATAAAGAATATTTGACAGAACATGATAATAGCCCGTTCAAAAATTGGCTCGTCTTTGAAGTTATCGGCGTTCTTATCGGAGCCTTCCTTTCCGGTCTCGTTTCTAATCGACTTAATTGGACTTTAGAAAAATCACCAAAAGTTACTTCTAAAGTAAGGATCGTAACAGCAATTATCGGAGGACTGCTCTTTGGATTCGGTGCTCAACTCGGTAGAGGTTGTACGAGCGGAGCGGCTTTAAGTGGCATGGCGGTGCTCTCATTCGGCGGTATAATTACAATGTTTGCTATCTTCGGCGGTGCTTACATGTTTGCTTATTTTTTTAGAAAACTTTGGATTTAAGGAGAGGAGATTATTATGGGACCATTAGTACCTGATGTAATTGGAAATGAACTGAATTTTGTTGTCGCTCTCTTTATTGGTATTGCTTTCGGTTTTATTCTTGAACAAGCCGGCTTCTCTACTTCTAAGAAATTAGTCGGTCTATTTTATGGATATGACTTTACAGTTTTACGTGTGTTTTTTACTGCCGGTATTACAGGAATGATAGGACTAGTAATTTTTGCACATTTCGGATTAATCGATCTTAATCTTATTTATGTTAATCCTACATTCCTCTATTCTGCACTTGTAGGTGGATTTATAATGGGACTAGGATTCGTTATCGGCGGATTCTGCCCCGGTACAAGTTTTTGTGCTGCCGCTATCGGCAAAATTGATGCAATCTATTTTATAGGTGGTTCAGCTATCGGCGTTTTACTCTTTGGCGAACTTTATCCGATACTTTATGATTTATATATGGCAGAAAACTGGGGTATGGTTACGGTATATGATCTTCTTGGTACTTCTCACGCACTTGTGGCATTTGCATTTGCAGTAATGGCTGCAGGCGCATTTTGGTTTACTCGCTGGGTCGAACTCCGCGTTAATAATGGGGCTACTTCTAAAGAGCATCCTCTTAAACTCTATTATGCCGTAGTTTCTATCTTATTTGTTATGGGACTTTCAGCTTTCTTATTACCTTCTAATCAAGAATCAGTTTTAGATAAAGCAAATAATCCGGAAATTGTTAATTCTATCGACGTAAATTATATCACTTCTGATGAACTCGCATTCAGATTAATCGATAATGATAATAATTTGCAGATAATCGATTTCCGTCCCTCAAAAGAATTTAACGAAATGAGTCTTCCTAAATCGATACCGATGACATTCAAAGAACTTTTTGGTAAAGATGCCGTTAAGACTATCGCAGTTAAAAAGAAACTTACCGTATTTGTAGCGGCAGATGAAAAGGATGAGAAAAAAGCATCTATTATTGCTTCTGAATTAGGGTTCGAAAATGTGAGAATATTAAAAGGTGGTATGAGTACCTTCAAAGCTGAAATACTTGATTTCAAAGCTCCCACAGAAGTTAAAACAAATCAGGAAAAAGATACTGCACGATTCCGTGCTAAAGCGACAGTGGAAGTTGCTGAATTAATCAAGAATAATAAAAAAGCACCTGTCGAAAAGAAAAAATCAAAGCGAATAATCGGCGGCTGTTAATGGAAATTCGTCAACCTCAAATTATTATCCCAGACGGGTGTTAATAATTGTTACTTGAGGCGAGCTAAATCTTAGTACGTATCTCAAATGATATAATATTGAATCGCTAATTAATCTATACTGAAGCCGGCAAATGCCGGCTTCTTTTTTATTACATTCTATGTTTATATAATTTCATATATCGAAAATTTTGTTAGGGAATCATTTATACTATAAAAATAGCCGCCTCTTTGGGAGACGGCTATTTGGGACTTTGGGATGTATCTTAGGGGTGTGTATTATAGGCTATGTATTAATTTCCCGTTTGTTCTTACCGATAAGTTACTCTTATTACTGCTATCTATCTTAAATTGTAAGATTAACTGCTGTAGATTATCAGTCAACCTATTAAGGTCTTCTGCCGCTCTTGCAATCTGCTGAGTTCCCGAAGCTGATTGATGTGTTACACTACTGATTGATTCTATATTTTTACTTATCTGTTCGCTTGCGGCACTCTGCTCTTCGCTCGCTGCTGCCACTTGTGTCGATAAGTCCACTACTTCATTCGAGCCGGTTATTATCAGTTTTAATGAATCGCCTGCGTTCAATGCTAATTTCTTACCAGCTTCTACTTCCACAGTTCCTTGACTAATTGAATCCACTGCTTCTACCGTATCCTTCTGAATTTTCTTAATCATATTTGCAATCTCTTTGGTTGCTTTCGTGGTGCGTTCTGCAAGCTTACGAACTTCATCTGCAACGACTGCGAAACCTCTTCCCTGCTCGCCCGCTCTAGCAGCTTCAATTGCCGCATTCAATGCGAGAAGATTTGTCTGATCAGCGATATCATCAATCACTTGAATAATTTCACCTATTTCATTGCTTCCTTTACCTAATTCCTGTATCGTAGAAGCCGCACGTGATACTACTTCTGCAATTCTACTCATTCCATCAATTGTATCTTCCATAGCTTTACCGCCTTGAGTAGCTAACGCACGTGCGTTCTTTGCATTTTCTGCTGTATTATTAGCATTCTTTGTTGTCTGCAAAATCGATGAAGCCATCTGCTCTACTGCACTTGCCACTTCTGCTGCCTGCGCACTCTGTTCCTGTGATCCGGCGGCTAGTTCTTCAGTGCTCGATGAAATCTGGCTACTTGCACTTGCTGTGGCTTCCACTGCATCTGTTACATCTCTTAATATTGTAGTTATTGATTCTCCAAGTCGATTCAAACTATTTACTATAAGTTGATGATCGCCTTTATATTTTGAATTAATTCTTGGTGTAAAATCGCCCTGCGAATAAACATCTAATACTTTTGCACTTTCTTGAATTGGAAGAATTACTGAATCTAAAACATCATTAAATCCTTTTACTAAATCTTTATATGCTCCTTCAAATTTCTGATCGTCTCCACGTTGATTTAATCTTCCTTCTTTTCCATCATCAATTAATTTTGTTGTTTCACCCATTAACATTGTAAATTTCTCTCTAACTAATTCATAAGCATCAATTCCTGATTGAGCTTTTGTTATCATGTTATCAACCGTATCTGCAACTTCGCCCACTTCATCTTTCCTCTTTAATTCCAAGTGGCGTGTGGCTTTTTCTACTTTTGCCGATAAGTCTCCGCGAGATAATGCCATTAATCCATTACCAAGATTTGTAATACATACAGTCTCTAATTGTTTTACTCTATCAGCTACTTGTCTTATTGGGTTTACAATGCTCCTGGTTATTGTTAATGATAAAAATGCTACTAATGCAAGTGCTGCAAATCCAATAATAATCATCATCCAAAACGAAGAAGAATATAATGATTTAGCATTAACGGCAGATTCTTCTACAAGTCTATCCTGATATTTAATCAGATTTTCAATCGAAGTAAAATATTCTCCCTGCGCGATTCTAAGTTCGCTAAATAAAATATTCCTGGCACCTTCCTTATCTCCTGAATTTAAAAATTGGAAGAATTTCTCTCTTGCCGGAAAGAATTTTTCTTTTCTTATAGTTTGGAATTCTTTTAATAATAATTTACCTTCATCTGATGTTATTGTTCTTGTGAGTGAGTCGGCATACCCATTTACTATAGCAGATGCTTCTGCTGAACGTCTCATTTCCTCAGCTTTTTCATTTGGATCGTCTAATATGTAAAGATTACGATTGATTCTCGCAACCACATTTATCTGATCGATAATTCCATTTGCCCAAACCGTTTTTTGATATCGATCGTTAGCTAATAATTCTACTTCACTATCTAACGAAGACAGATTTGAAATACTTAAAATAATTGTTACTACTAATACAGCGGCTAAAGATGCAAATCCAACCATTAGTCGCTTTCCGATTTTCATATTGTTGAACATTGTGTTACACCCCTTTATTGTTTTGTTACTCTATTTTCGAAGCAAATGGACTTTAAATCACTTTTTTTGGAGTGAGCGGGCATTTAATGTTGTGAGTGGGATGCTTTTGGGAATAAAATGCTTAAAAAGGGTGTGTATTAATCTAATCTCTAAATTATTTTTTATATAATGGGAGTGTTACCACGAATCTTGAACCATCTTTATGGCTTTCATCTAAAATAATAGTACCGCCATGAATATCTACCGATTTCTTTACAATCGAAAGTCCAAGTCCATTACCGGGAATATCCTCCGTGTTGCTGCATCTAAAAAAAGTATTGAATAGTTGTGAACGTTCTTTTGGGGGGATTCCGATTCCTTCATCTTTTATTGAAATTACTAATTGATTTGCTATTTTTTCAACACCAAATTCGATATTTCCGCCATTCGGAGAGTACTTGATTGCATTCCCTAATAGATTATTTATTATAAAACGAATTAATTTCTCATCTAATTGAAAAATTTTTTCCTTCATATTAAAATTGCATATAATAGTATGTTTTTCGTCAGTAAGACTTTTTACATCTTCCAATATTCTATGACATAATTCATAAAGATTAACTTGAGAAATATTTAATTGTATATTACCGGTTTCCGCTTTGTTTAGTACTAATACATCATCCATTAGTTTGGTCAAGTAAACGACAGCATTTTTAATTCTTTCAATATGTGTGTTATATTTTCCCTCGTCCCACTTCCGCCCATAAAATTCCAATAGTTCTATTGAAGATAAAATCGATGCGAGTGGAGTTCTAAATTCATGAGATGTAGTTGAAATAAAACTCGATTTCATTTCGTTTAGTTCTTTCTCTTTTTCCAACGCTTCTTTAATTGCTTCACCAATAATTTCCGATTTTTCTAATTGATCTGCTAATCTTTTATTTACGAATGCTAATTCCTTGGTTCTTTTTTTTACTAATTCTTCAAGTTCTGTTCTATATTTTTCTAATGCTTTTTCCGAAGCAATTTTTTCAGTAATATCTTCTTTCACTGCAACATAACTTATAGTTTCACCTTTATTGTTTTTGATAGGTGATATAATAGCAGATTCCCAAAATAAATCGCCTGATTTTTTCTTATTTACAAATAGCCCTGCCCATGTATTTCCTTCTAATAAAACCTTCCACATTTTTTCGTAATCAGTAACATGCTTATCGGATTTCAATATTCTTGGATTTTTTCCTATTATTTCTTCAGGTGAATAACCGGTTAATTCCGAAAATTTAGGATTGGCATATTCGATGTTTCCATAGGTATCGGTGATTATGATCGAAACGGGGCTCTGCTCAATAACTTGCGAAAGCTGTTTAATTTTTTCTTCACTTCTAATCTTACTATCGATATCAGTATGAGTTCCGATTACTCTTATAATCTCATTATTGATCTTTTCGACAACCTTTCCTCTGCCGCTTACCCATTTATAAGTATTCTCTTTCGTTTTGTAGCGGAAGACTATTTCAAATCTCCCATCTTCATTATTCATTTGTTCCCATAAACTCTTGTATGTAGAATCAAATTCATCAGGATGAATTAATTCCTGCCATTTTTCAATTGATATAGGAAATTCATTTGGTTCGTATCCCAGCATTTGATATGCAGATGTGCTCCAATACACTATTCCTTTTTTAACATTCCAATCCCATAGACCATCTCTAGTGGCATCCATTGCAAGCCGAAGACGCTCTTGATTTATTCTTAACTCCTTTTCCGCATTTGCTTTATATAATGCCATTTCAATAACACTATATAATTCTCTATCATTAAATGGTTTTATTAGATATGCGTATGGTTCTCTTTTGGCGGCTCTCTTTAATGTGTCATTATCGGAGTATGCTGTTAAAAATATAACGGGAACTTTAATAATTGCATTAAGAATATCAACTGTCTTAAATCCATCATGCTCACCTTTAAGCATCACATCCATTAAGATTAGGTCAGGAATCGATTCTCGGAATATATTGACGGCTTGAAGACTTGACATGGCAATTCCCGTAACAGAATATCCGAACCCCTCTAAAGTCCTTTTAATATCATTGCCTACTATTAAGTTGTCTTCTACTATTAATATTTTTTTGGGTTTAGTATCCATGCTTTATATTTTCATAAAATGAATTAAGCAAGTAGTTCCCGATTCGGACGATTCAATTTCCAATTTCCCGTTTAATTGACGAGCTAATGTATTTGCAAGTTGAAGTCCCATTGAGGTTATATAATTAATATCTATTTTATATGGGATGCCATCTCCATCATCTTTAACTGTCAATAAATAATACTCATTTTCGACATTTCTTAAATCGATATTAATTGTTCCGGTTTGTTTTTTCTGGAATGCATGTTTATAACTATTAGAAACTAACTCATTGATTGCTAATCCAAGATATGTAACTAACTCCACATCATAATTATGCTCATCGATCGAAATAATGGTATGGATTTTTTTTGATCCTGTTAAGTAAGCGCGTCTTAAATAATGAGTCAATCTTTCAAAATAATCTTTGCACTTAATCGAACCAAAATTGCCCGATTCATACATAAATTCGTGAATTAAAGACATTGATTTTATACGGCTTTGAATATCAATTAAAACACTACGCGATTTTTTATCTTCAATACCGTTAAGTTGAAGGCTAATTAAGCTATTGATTAATTGAAGGTTGTTTTTTACTCGATGATTTATTTCTTTTAATAAGATTTCTTTTTCATTCAGCAATTCTGCGAGTTCTTTTTGAAATAATAATCGCTGTTCGATTTCTCTTTTTTTATGCGCCTCGTCTGTCTGTATTTCTTCTTCGGTAAAAGGGATATGCTCCTCTCTCATTTTTAATTGCTTTCTCAAGTAGAATGTCTAATTGGATGATCTATTCTGCTAATACATCGATTTATACAAGATACTAAATTATATTGAAGTAGAAAGACAAAAATAACAAATAGGAACAGGGGTGGTTAAATCCCTGTTCCCGCCCTCGACTTATAGGTAATCCTATCAAGTCCTTAAACTAAGTAATGAAATTTAGCTATTTGTCAGACAAAAAAAAAGCCGGATAAGTTACCCGGCTTCATTATTTTATTTGATTAATATCATCTTTTTATTGGAAGTAAATTTATCAGTGGTAAGTTTATATAAATATATTCCACTCGGTATACCGTTTGCGTTCCATTCAAATTGATGTAAACCCGCATCCAATTCTTTATTGATTATACTGTTCATTTCTTCACCGAGCATATTATAAACTGTGAGTTTTACAACTGCCTTTTCGGGTATAGTAAAACGAATTGATGTAGTCGGATTAAATGGATTTGGGTAGTTCTGCATTAAATTATATTCTAAAGGAATTGTAGTAGATCGAATCTGAATGGAATTTGAAGATTCTTTCGTAAACGTAAATAGACTTCCCGGCTTTAGTAATCGCTCTATCCCTAATTCATCAATTATCTTTATACTGATTCCATCAACCGATAAAGATACCGGATACTTAGCCGAAGATATTACAATGCTTTGCGATGAAGTTGCTGATTCTGCCATTCTGCCGCTAGTAAAACGTGCATCAAATATTCCATCAGGTGGAACCGGCGGAAGATCATACATACTAAAATCAATACTACTATTTGACAGGTATAAAGTGGAACTATTCCCGGAAGCATCTTTAAGAATGATTCTTCCCGAATTCTCTAACTCATTTGATTGAGCAATATTGATATATTCATTTTTATTCAATGCAGTATTGAAATTAATGGTACCGGCTTGCTTTACCCTAATCCAATATCCTTTGCCCTGAAGTAATTTGGTCGGCTCTATATAACCGCTTCCATAACCAAAGAATTTTGAGTTCAAGATATCAGTCGGAGTAGTTGTAATTTCGGAAACCGGAACTTCTTTATCATAAGGACCTATTAAGTTCCATCCTAATTTTACAGATACGGTATTGATAGAAGAAGGCTGACCGGAAACTGCAATTGTTTGAGCCGAAGGCATTCTTAACCAATATCCCGCACCAATTTCAAGAGGTGTTTGTTGGATATACCCATTATCATATTTCCAAGCGGGTGATAAGGAGGTAGCGAAAAGTGAATCTGTATTCATATTATCGGCGGTTACAGGTACCGAAATAATATTCCATGAATTTTGCATATCAATATTAACGGTAACTTTCCTCGTATAAACAATTTTAAATTGAGTTACTTCATCATCCGCAATTGAGTATGAATTTTGTGTTTTCATGTTAATAGAAAACAAACTCCCGCCATAAGCATCCTTTAATATAAATTGTCCTTCCGGTAATGCCGTGTTATCCCAAGTTACGTTAATTGGGTATCCCGGGCTTCCTGATTGAAGTAATACTGTATAAGTAATATTATCGGAAGTAGGTCGAAAATCGATCATGGAGCTTTCTGTCGGACTAAGTTTAAGTCTTACATCGAAGACATCTCCCGGAGGCAAAGGTGGAAGTGATAATTCTTCGAATAGTGGATCGATTAATTCAGTTGCGGCATCCGCAGTTCCAATTCTCAATGTATCCTTATTTGCTTCTCCATTATTAGCTACTGCCAAATCAAAACTCCATTTAATTGGAACAATCGAAAATTTTCTGCTTGACGAATATGGGCTATTACCTGCGCCATTGCGTGCGCTCACTCGATACCAGTAATCGGTCGAATAAGAAAATCCGGATACTATTTGATTTACTCCCGCTACAGGATCATCAGTAATTGTGGAATCTTCCCAGAAGATATTATTAAAATTTGCGTCATTTGCGATCTGCAGTTTATAAAAAACTGCCCTTTCGGATGCATCCCAAGTAAATTTTATTTTGCGTCCAAGTCCCACTGTATTATCAGCGGGAGTCTGAGGAGTTGGTGCTTCAGGTGGAAGTTCTATTGTTGTGAATTTTCTAATTGCTGATGACGGAGATAATGGATTCGCTGCCTCTGAATTTCGAGCCAATACTTTCCAATAGATAATATTATTATTGGGTAGTCCGGTTTTTTCATATGATGTAGTTGTAGGATAATATACACCTATTGAATCAGTAAAAGCATTGTCAAAGGCAAGTACAAGAAGATAATCAACTGCATTTGTAACTGCATTCCATGAAAATGTTTGAGTTATAGGTATATCTGTTGCGTTATTAACCGGAGCAATTAAAGTAGGTGCTGTGAGAGTACCTAATAAATAATTGATTGTAAGTGTTAAATTAAATACTGTTTCAACTTGTTCTGAAGTTAAGTTGACTTCACCTTTCCCTTTTACAATACTATTAACTACAATACCACCGAATGCGTCTTTAAGATTGCCATTATATCCTGCCGGTAAATCCCATTCAATTTTTATTCCATCCCCTAAATTAGGAGAAAATAATATTTTATATATTTTTTGTGTGTATTGGGATGACGTCCCCTGCCTGTAGTCTTTCCATGAATACTCAGTTTGCGACAATTTAAAGCGAGCATCAAAAATGCCTCCTGGTGGAACGGGAGGGAGGGCACTTTCACCTAATGTAATATCAATCCCATCTGTTGCTGTTGTATCCATTCCGAATGATAATACTTGAGAAAACGTACCACTTGATACTTTAATTGTTTGACTTACTGCTTGTGCATTTAGCAGAGTAAAAGATGTGAATAGAAGAATAGAGAATAGAATTATAACTTTTCTTGTGATCATTGCGCCCTCCGATCAAATTTAATTTATTACTATTGTTTTAAACTAACTCTTTTCTTAAAAAAAGTATAGAAATAAATAAAAAAGTATTGAGTTTATTTTCAAGTTTTTTATCTATTTCTGTAATTTATTAATCATTATTAGAGATTTAATACCAATCCTGTATAAAACCAAGTTGCCGAATCTCTACCGTAAATTAATTTGAACGCATCCCCCGGAGAAAATAAAGCAAACCCTGCGTTTAAAGAAATATTTTTATCATATTTATAATCAAGATAAAAATCTGCTTCCATTCCAAAATCTTTAGTCATCCTTTCAGATTCCATAACAATTTCTTGATTTGCACTAAATGAAAAAAGTGCAGCCGTAAATGTTAAATCTTTTATCGGCACAAATGAAAACCTTGCATGAATATCCAATAGACCACTATCAAATGTAGTCTGAGGCATCTGTCCAATAATATCACTTATACCAAAATAAGCATGGTTACTGCCATAAAGATTTGAAAATCCTTCTAACTTAGTTGAAGTTTTAAAATCATCACCTGAGAAATATTCTACTCCAATATTTAATTTTGGTTGAAGGTTTCCTTCAAATTTATATGTAAGATTAAGTGCTCCAAAAAAAGCAGGTATATCAAATTGCATATTAAATCTATCTTTCGGATTAGCTGGATATACGTAATTCATTTTTCCGAACTGATATGCAAATTCCGGTTCATACGTTAGATTACCAATATTTCCAACTATATCTACGCCGATAGTCCATCTATTCAGGTTATTAGTAGGAATTCCTTTTTCCCAAAACAAAAATGGTTTGATGGCAAGATTCTCTATTGATGTAATTGTTGCAAAAGCTCCATAAAGATTTAGATCATTCGTATCGCCTGCATTAGATCTTTCGTTTAATTTGTATGCGAATAAATCTAATACTACATTTTCGGAGGTATGATTAACTAGAATACCATCAAGACTTCTACCTGTGTTTCCCCAATCGCTAATACCAATAAATCTTTGATTACCAAAACCAATTTGCATTCTACCTACTTGAAGAGAAAAACTGGAATCAAATATTTTTGATATCTTCAAAAAGCCCTGATGTAGATCAATATTTTTATTATTAGTGGTAGTATTAGCTCCATCTCCAAATGATCTTGAATCCTGAAATTGTATATAACCACTGATATTCTCCGATGGAGTAAAAAGTGCTCCTAAACGGCTTCTCAAATATGTATAGCTTTTCGCATCAATATTTGAATTAAAGTCCTTATTATTAATTTCATATCTTGGTCTTATCTGTGCATCAAACTTTACTTTATCCTGTGCATTTATAACAAAAGATCCCAACAAAACTAAAATTACTGCTAAGTGCTTCATTTTATTCCTCAATAATATTTAAAAATATTTTCAATTAATTAAAAAGAAAAGAACCACAAATGTGGCTCTTTTTAATAAACTATTATCGAATAAAATTAGTATTGTTTTAGCTCCCCTTGTCTTTCCTTTGCAGCGGCATCCCATTTTGGTATTACATTCTTTATCAAATCTTCTTTATCTTTCTTGAGTTTCACCATATCGAGACCGATGAATTTCTGTGCTTTTTCTTTTGTAGAAATATCGGGCAGTGTTATCGGGTAATTAACGCCTTTACGAACTAATACAATCGCCACTTCTCTTCTTGCTTCTTCTGCTTTGGCAATCGATGTACCGAGCACTCTCATTGCTTCGACAGGTGAATGGAAACCAACTGCATTGGCTGCAGCAACCCAATCCCATCTCCACTGAGCATGACGGATTAGTGTAAGTACGGGTTTCATCTCTGCTTCTGTTGCACCTGCATCCCAAGCTGCTTTTGCTTCGATATGTACCGATGCTAAAGTCTTTTCTGCTATACGTCTTAGTTCTTCAATCTTATCCTGTCGTTCGTAAACATCCCTAATTAAATCCTCTGTTTTCTCTCTATGGCAAACCATACATGAGCTTTCAATATTTGCCAATGGGCTTTGGATATGGTGATCTGTAAACTTCACTCCCCCTTCGGTCTTATATGGCATGTGGCAATCCACGCATGAAACACCACGCTTAGCGTGAACACCGGTCATAAATAATTCATAATCAGGATGCTGTGCCTTTAACATCGGAGTGCGGCTGAGTGCATGTGTCCAATCACTAAATTCTATTTCATCATAATATTTTTCCATATCATCAGCACTAAATCCTTTATCCCATGGGAATGTTAAATATTTTTCTTCTTTCCCTTTGAAATAATATTCCACATGGCATTGAGCGCAGACAAGTGAACGCATTTCATTATGAGTAAATTGGCTCATGTCCTTTCCCTGTCGCTGATATGCTTCAATAAGTCCCGGTCTAGAGATTCTTAAATTCATTGTCTTAGGATCATGGCAGTCTTGGCATCCGATTGGATTTGCAATCTCTGAGCCCATATCAATCCATTTCCCTTTGTAGAATTCAGCGACACCGATTTTATTCATCATACGTGGTACATCAGGACTTTTACATGTCCAGCATGTTGCAGGCATAGGAGATTCTTTTTCTCCTCCGGTTCGTAAAATTTCCCTGATATCATTTACTGCATAAGCATGCCCTCTACCCTGATTATATTCTTTGGAGAATGCATAACCTGCCCACATTACGACCAATTCAGGATATCTTTCTAAGTAATCGATCTTCTTCGAACCGCCATGTTTACTTGCAAATGTGGTATCGAGCGTTTGCAAATAGGTTTCATATTCACGTGGATAATTTTCGCCCCATACTTCATTCCTTGGTTCCCATTCAGCAATCGGCTTTACGTTTTGAAGTGTAAAAGTTTCGCTCCTTCTCTCTACAATCGATGAAGCAAAAAGTCCTATTAAAAATACAATTACAGCAGTAGCAATAAATAGAGTCCAGCCAACCCATGGTTTTTCTTTAATTAATTCGGTAATCGGTTTCATTTTTAATTTCCCTTTTTATTTTTAAATTCGATTGCATTCTTCGATTCGGTATATTCCATAAGCCATTTAGGAGCGATCTGTCTCTGCGATGGAACTTGTGCATAAGGAGTAGATGATAGACTATTTACTCTTCCATGCGGAGTTTCGCGGTGGCAATCCCAGCAATAACCTTCGTGCTGATTTTCGACACCCCTATTATTAATGGCTCTAAGTGAGATCGGATGAATTAAATTGTTATGGCATCGAATGCAATTTTCCTGCACTGCATCTTTACCTGCCTGCTTGATTTGAATTACCTGCGGCTCTAATCGAAATGTAAACATCGTTGCATGCCTCATCCCATCTTGGGCTTTGAATAGATATGTTCGGAAGATATTATCCTGCGGTACATGACAATCGTTGCATGTAGCCACTCTGCCATGACTCCCCCTCTGCCATGTTACGTATTGCGGATTCATTACATGACAATTGATACAGGTCTTAGGGTCATCTGATACATAGGAAATAGCATTTGAGATATAAAATACATGAAATGCTATTCCGAAAAAAATCCCTAGTAATATTATTACAGGAAACTTCCACTTATCAGGTGGAATCAGATTATGAAGTATTTTATTAGTGCGATTCTGTTTTTCCGGCTTTTCTTTCCCCATATTACTCTCCGGTTTGAGTTTCTTCGTTCAGTTTTTTAATGTCGCTTGTCGAGGTCGGATGACCAAGATTATCTATATTTTTATACTGCTCGATATAATATGAATCAGGTACTTTGTTTTTCCAATTACCGCTTAATATTCCAATGCTTATCACTGTGATATATATTAGGACTATTCCCACTGCAATATATTTCTTATTTATTGTCTTGTCAAACCAAACAGTCTTTACTTCGAGTGTGTCTTTTACCGGACAAGCATCCACACAGCTCATGCAAGATGAACATTCATCACTTCTGACGGTTTTTACTTTATCCACTTTTATAAATGAAGGACATGCTTTGGCACACAAACCACAATCAATACAGCTATCGAGATTTCTTTTAATCTTTGTCGGACTAAAAAATGATATTATTCCGAGTAATGCACCGTAAGGACAAAGATATCTGCACCAGAAATTGCGTATTACGATCGAAAGTACAAATATAGCGGCAATTACAATCAATGCGAATTGACTCATATTCGCAAAGAAATGATACATCTTTACGTCCGCCATTACGTTATAATCGCCATCGAGAAAAAATTTTAATGCGGCGGCTGACATAGTAAAGAATATTGCATAAACGAAGAAGCCCATTAATAAGTATTTCAAACTTCTTAATGGATAATCTAACCAGCGCGGCATCTTTATTCTTTTTTTGAATAGCTTTAAATAAATCTTTTCACCGAAATCACCAATCATCTCCGATATATAACCGATCGGACACATCCAACTGCAGAATGCTTTCCCGAAAACGAGTGACACGGCAATTATTCCGAGCAATATAAAAAATCCGGCAGGATGAGCGGGATGAATCTCTCCGGTCAAAAAGAAATAATAGACACTCATTAGTGCGCTAATTGGTAAAAATCCTTCTACACCCGCGGGACGTCCGAAATAATTAACCGCATCGCCGCTATTTATATAATTGATGAAGAGATAAAACTCTATCCCTATCCAGATGCAGAGCAATGCAAATGCAGTCTGAATATAAAATCTATATTTTTGAATCGGTTTTTCTAAATTCTTTATAATTTTTTTCTTTTCCATAACAAGAGTTACTTTCTATAATATTATTATAAAATTCGTAAACCTGCCTCGTGTCTTACACCAGTCGAGTTGCACAAAGTCGGCTTAATCAGAACAAATATTCTGATTAGAAAATTATCAAAATAACCCTTGAATGTCAAATTAAATAATGGGTAGAATTAGATAGTAATTCCTATTAAAAATTGATGAATATCAACTAAGTCGCTATCTGAACGATAGAGATAGCGGAAATCTAAATTAATTTTTGAGGATAGCTTATAAAGCACACCGAAACCGGCATTTATTCCGGTGGAATGAGTAAGTTCAGGTTCCCACTTAAACTCCTTATATTCTGCTGGAATAGCGTCTTGTGATGGGTATGATGTTGTTATTGTTATATCGCTAAATTCTTTTGTTTCGATAATCCAATTATAGCTAACGTTTGCCACAAGATATGGAGAAAAAGTATCCTTATAGAGTAGATATTGAAAACCGGCACTTAAAGGTATTACGTTATACCATTTTGTATTAATATGACTATCAGCAGTACTAAAAAAATTATTATTATTAATTTGAGTTATGTAATATTTTTTAAGTGTATAACTTACATTTTCATGAATCTTAGAATAACCGACACTAAGTTCCAAATTAAGATTTGATATAAGATTAGCGTGAAAATTAAGAAGAACAGCCCCTCCTGTTTCTGAACCCGTTACAGCATTTATCCCTCCATATAATCCAAAACCTGTATTGGAAAATGGAGTTTCCTGATAATCGTTTTGAGCCGAAATAACAGTTGATAAAAACACAACCACAAAAATCATTAATTTTTTCATAATTCTTCACCTCTTATTTTTACAAAAAAATAGTTTATAAACCATCTTTAAAGGGAGCTATACGACTGGCTATTGTTTCCGTTCATTTTACATTATAAGTAGACTAAAAAAACGGCCTAACGTTTTTATCAATCCTCCTTAATTTAATTATTTTATCGCCGGGAAAAATTTCTTTTTTTGTTTTAAGTTTGATAATATATTAATTTCTTCTTCCAATAGTTATTAGAGCTTTAGAATCTCTCCAACCAACTGCTACTGCTACGTCCTTCTTTATGCTTATTGATGTATATACTGTATGATATCCTAAGTTGTCTAATCTATTCCACTTTCTATTTTTTCCCATTCCAACGATTAAACCCCTCCCAGCCAAATATCATCTTTATTAAATGCTTGTATTGTTCTTAAATGTGTGAGATAAGCAGCTCCGTTTTGATAATAATAAACTCTTGAAAGATGCCAAGTACTTCCATCCCACTTCGCCAAATTATAATAATGAGGTTCAATCTGCCCGGTAGAATCTTTTAGATATATCTCTCCAACTGCCCAGATATTGTTTTCATCTATTATCGCTACATCATACAAACTACTGCTGCTGTGTTCGCCAAATGTAAATGTCTCCCATACAAAATC
>Ga0172380_10000697_pt1 | contig 62106 bp, 63 predicted proteins | sample Leawe162metaG_FD_119747 | JGI IMG/M metagenome (GOLD analysis project Ga0172380, IMG submission 119747) | Leachate microbial communities from a municipal landfill in Southern Ontario, Canada - Leachate well 162 metaG | ecosystem: Engineered > Solid waste > Landfill > Unclassified | place... | reverse complement strand
GAAATGTTTGGAAAATCAATCGCGCTTTAAAAAAATACCTGTCATACTACAACAATCAAAGAATTCATCTCGGCATCAATATGATTCCAAGAGAGATGGTGCCAAGGTTATGAAATGATTACGATCAAAATTATTAAAAAACCGCAGGGTTCAAGTGGTTAGGGGCACCTCTTGAACCTGCGGGTGTGGTTGCTAGACGAACTCCTCTCATAGATCTTCTTGGATAGACAGATCTCTTATTGAGTGTCGCCACTGCGATTGGGGAGCTAGTCCAACCATTTGCAACCCCCGTGAGAACAAATTCAGGTTTTAATCGTCTCTGCGTTTTGCCACACAATCAGTTGTATGGTTACAACGGTGTCGTTTGACGCGACTACCGACCAAGCCGAGCACCTGAATCCTCACGGTAGCCAACTTTGTCGCTCGCACACACGTGGTGTTTGAGAGGCGGGACTTGGCCAGTCTGTCATCCGCTAGTGTTTGAAGTCTAGCATATATTGATGTCTTTTTCTACTCAAATTAATACCGATTGAACATATCTCCTTTTTTGGTATATACTAGGCATATAAGCATGTGGTGTAGTTTGTGTGTGTATTGCCCAGTGTAGTGAATATGGCAATATGAGTTTTGTGAGTAATTATTATGAGTTTTGTCTTAAATTAAAAACATGAAGCAGTATGATCATAAAAAGTTAGAAAAGAAATGGCAGACAAAATGGCTCAAAGACAAAATATATAAAACTCAAGATAAAGAGGGTAAACCAAAGTGCTATATTTTGGATATGTTTCCTTATCCTTCTGGTGAGGGACTACACGTAGGACACCCAAAAGGTTATATAGCGACGGATATTTATTCTCGTTACAAGAGAATGACAGGACACAACGTGCTTCACCCTATGGGCTGGGATGCTTTTGGTTTGCCAGCAGAAAACTATGCGATAAAAAATAAAATTGTTCCACAAACTGCTGTGACAAAAAATATAAAGAGATTTAAAAAACAACTAGACATCATTGGTCTTGATTATGATTGGTCTAGAGAGGTAAATACAACAGATCCAAAGTTTTACAAATGGACACAGTGGGCTTTTTTGAAAATGTTTGAAAAAGGTTTGGCTTATGAATCATACGAACCGATAAACTGGTGTCCTTCTTGTAAAACTGGTTTGGCCAATGAGGACTTGGAGGATGGAAAGTGTGAGAGGTGTGGTACTCCGGTAGAAAAGAAACCCCTTAGACAGTGGGTTTTGAGAATTACAAAATATGCTGATAGATTGCTCAAGGATTTAGATACCCTAGACTGGCCAGAATCTATCAAAGAGTCTCAGAGAAACTGGATAGGTAGGAGCGAGGGGGCAAGCTTGTCTTTTGATATAAAAAATTCTAATAAAAAAATTGAAGTTTTCACTACTCGTCCAGATACTTTGTTTGGCGTAACTTATGTTGTGATTGCTCCAGAAAATCCTTTGGTGGAGGAATTTTTGGCTAGTGTAAAAAATAAACAAGAGGTGATTGATTATGTGGCAAAAGCCAGAATGATGACTGAGATAGAAAGAACTGATGCCAAAAAAGAAAAAACAGGTGTAGAGATGAAGGGTGTTGTAGCCATCAATCCAGCTACAAAAGAAGAGGTGCCTGTATGGGTGGCTGATTATGTTTTGGCTAGCTATGGTACGGGTGCTGTGATGGCGGTGCCAGCTCATGACGAAAGAGATTGGGATTTTGCAAAAAAGTTTGGGTTGGGTGTAAAACAGGTTGTTGCTGTGTATGCAACGACGAAGGATGGTAAGGACGCTGTTAGAAAAGATAAAGAAACAATAAAAAGAAAAACAGTTTATGCTCTATTATTGGATGAAAAAAATAATAAGTTTATGTGTTTGGATTGGGAAAAGTTTGGCTGGCATTCAGGAATAATTGGTGGTGTAGATGAAGATGAATCATACGTCGCTGCTGCAATGCGCGAGATAAAAGAAGAAACCGGTTACATTGATATAGAATATGTCAGAGATTTGGGAATGGTACAGCATAATCATTTTTTTGCTGCCCATAAAGATGTGAACCGCTATGCATTCGGTCAAGGTATGCTTTTTAGATTGAAGAGCCATCAAAAGAATGAAACCAAAGAGGAAGATACTCAAAATCATAAGACAGTTTGGATAGATGAAGTGGATATGGGGAATTGGTTAAATTTGTCAGCATTCCAATATATGTGGAAAGCGTATAAAAATAATACGAATTGTTTTACCGAAGAAGGTGTTCTGATCAATTCCAACTCATTTGATAACAAAAATTCGGAAGAAGTCCGCAAAGAAATCACCCTTTCAGTTGGTGGACAATGGGTCTCAATGTATAAGTTACATGATTGGGTTTTCTCACGTCAACGTTATTGGGGTGAGCCGATTCCTTTGATTCATTGTGAAAAGTGTGGAGTTGTACCTGTGCCAGAAAAAGATTTGCCAGTTTTGTTGCCAAAAGTGAAATATTACGAACCGACAGGTACGGGGGAGTCGCCACTTGCTGGTATAGAAAAATGGGTCAATGTAAAATGTCCAAAATGCAAAGGTAAAGCAAAGCGTGAGACAAACACAATGCCACAATGGGCGGGCTCTTCTTGGTATTATTTGCGATACATTGATCCAAAAAATACAAAATCACTTATTGATAAAAATAAAGATAAATATTGGTCATCTGTAGATATATATGTTGGTGGAGCTGAGCACGCTACCCGTCATCTTATTTATGCTCGTTTTTGGCATAAGTTTTTGTATGACATTGGTGTTGTGAATTATATTGAGCCATTTAAGAATTTGAAAAATCAGGGTTTGATTATGAGTACTGATGGTAGAAAGATGAGTAAGAGATTTGGCAATGTGGTCAACCCAGACGATGTAATCGTGACTTATGGTGCAGATACTTTGCGAGTGTACGAATCATTTATGGGGCCGTTTGAAAATGCTATCAACTGGAATACTGATAGTATGATTGGCTCTAGGAGATTTTTGGAGCGTGTTTGGAAACTTGGTTTCAAGGTGACGAAAAATGGTGATGATATAAAATATAAAAATTCTAAATTAGAATCACTTGTGCACAAGACGGTAGAAAAAGTAGATAAAGATATTTTGAGTTTTGCTATGAACACTGCCGTTTCTTCAATGATGATTTTGTTGAATGAAATGGAAACAGAAGAAAAAATAACGAGAAATGATTTTGAAATGTTTTTGAAAATCTTGGCTCCTTTTGCGCCTCATATTACAGATGAATTGTGGGGTATGTTGGGCAATAAAAAGAGTATACATATAGAGAAATGGCCCGTAGCAGATAGGTCAAAGATAGGTGCGGAAGCGGTAACTGTGGTGGTGCAGGTCAATGGCAAAATGAGAGGTACTTTTGAGACTGAGCAAACTACTACAGAAGATAATCTAAAACAAAATGCTCTAGCTTTGCCGGAAGTAAAGAAGTGGATAGAGGGTAAAGAAATTAAGAAAATTATTTGTGTAAAAAATAAACTTGTAAACATTGTTGTTGCTTAGCTTGACATTCGCTTGACTTATGGCAATAATACTGTACACTAGTTAGAAATAAGTTAGATAAATTTATTAACTGTTTGTCGTAATTATTAGTTATGTCATCAACAATCACAATTAGTTTCAAACCAAAGCAGGTCACAAAGCGTCTTTTGTCTGTGCTTTCTCCTAGGGCCGAAGATGTTATCGTTGGACGATATGGACTTGGTAGTGCAAAAGACAAAATGACACTCGAAGCAATCGGCAAAAAATACGGTATAACTCGTGAACGAGTACGACAAATAGAAAACTACTCTCTAACAAATATTCGAAAATCAAAAGAATACAAAGCTTCTCAAAAAGTTTTTGATGAAATACGTGCCATCATTTTATCTCTCGGTGGTATGGTGTCAGAAGAATATTTGCTCAACAACCTTGCGGGAGACAAGAGCTTACAGAATCATGTGCATTTTCTACTTGTAGTTGGTGAAGAGTTCAAGAAAGAAAAAGAAGATGAGGAATTTAAACATAGATGGCATGTAGATGAGGCTCTTTCAAAGAAAATACACGAAGCTATTAGAAAGCTTTATTCAAATTTGAGTGATGATGAGTTGGTTGCTGAAACAGATATGGTTTCTGCTTTTCTAGAACATGTCAAAGAGGTGAGTGAGGAATATAAAAACGAAGAAGTTATCAAGAGATGGCTACATCTTTCAAAGAAAATTGGCAAAAATCCTCTAGGCGAGTGGGGTAAAGCACATTCTCCAAATGTTCACGCAAAAGGTATGAGAGATTATGCTTTCCTTGTAATTCGCAAGCATGGTTCTCCTATACATTTTAGAGAAGTAGCGAAGGCTATTACAGAAGTGTTCAAGAAGAAGGCACATGTGGCTACAACTCACAATGAACTTATAAAAGACCCTCGTTTTGTTTTGGTGGGTCGTGGTCTATATGCTCTAAAAGAGTGGGGTTATATGAGCGGTGTGGTCAAGGATGTTATTGCAAAAGTTTTGGAAAAAAATGGTCCTCTAACAAAAGATAAAATAGTTGAAAAAGTTTTGAAAGAGCGATACGTAAAAGAAAATACTATAGCTGTAAATCTTCAAAACCCAAAATATTTCAAAAAAGATGGTGAAGGTAAATATAGTTTGGCAGTAGCAAAGTAACATACATCCCGCGAGAGCGGGGTGTTTTGTTGTAAACTTTAAAAATAGAGCTTGCCCTACGGTTAAATACCCTTTATAATATTTTTATGTTAAGAGAAGCTTTTTGGGGTACTATAAAAAACTATTCAGATTTTTTTGCTGTAGTTTGGGATGCTATTGTGTTTCTGTATGTATGGTCACCATTGTGGCTTCCTCTTTTCTTATTGTATATTTTCTGGACGATTTGGATGAATTATGCAAAAAAAAGATTTGTATTGAAACAGGGTTCAGTACTTTTGGAAATCAAAATGCCTCGTGAAATTACAAAGTCGCCTTTGGCTATGGAAATAGTTTTGACATCTTTGTATCAAACAGGTTCGGCTTCTTATATCGAAGCTTTTATCGATGGCAAGGTGCGTCCATGGTTCTCTCTGGAAATGGTGTCGCATGGTGGAGATGTGAGATTTTATATTTGGACTCAAACAAAATGGAAAAATCTTATAGAAGCTCAAATATACGCTCAGTATCCAGAGGTTGAGATATACGAAGTAGAAGATTATACAAAAGATTTTGAATATGACCCCAGCAAGCACGTGATATGGTGTACACACTATAAACTTACTAACCCTGATGTTTATCCTATAAAAACGTATATTGATTATGGTTTGGATAAAAATGAAAAGGAAGAATACAAAATTGATCCGATAACTGCTATTTTGGAATATCTTGGTTCCATAAAGAAGGGTGATAGAGCGTGGTTTCAAATTCTCATACAGGCACATCGAAAAGAGGGTGCAAAAGATTTGCGATTATCAAAAAAGCCAGATTGGAAAGTTGCAGCAGAGAAAGAGTTGCAAACTCTTAGAGACAAGCTCAAGACCGGAGGAGAAAATGCTTATCCTAGAATTCCTACAAAAGGTGAGGCTGAAGTTGTGGCGGCTATTGAGCGATCTATTTCTAAGTGGCCTTTTGACTGTATGATTCGTGGTGCGTATTTGGCAACAAAAGAAAATTTTAACTCTGTGTATATTTCGGGTTTGATAGGTAGCTTCAGACAGTTTAGTACCAACAGTGGTCTCAACAGTTTCAAGCTTGGTTTTTTTACCGATTTTGATTATCCATGGCAAGATTTCAGAAGAATTAGAAGAACAAAAATAGAGCATGAATTTTTGGATGCATATAGACGACGATCCTTTTTTCAGCATCCTTACAAAAATTGGCACGCAAAACCTTTTGTTTTGAATACAGAAGAGTTGGCAACCATATATCATTTTCCTGGAGCTGTGGCTTCTACGCCGACACTTACCCGTATTCCTTCAAAGAAGTCCGAGGCGCCATCAAATTTGCCTATATAGTTTATGTATTCAGATTTATTCACAAAAATTAAAGAATTTTTTTCTAGAGTCTATTTGTTTCTAAAGAATTTTGTTGAAAATACTGGTGGTTTCAAAATCTGGTCTATTGTAGCTGGTAGTGTGCTATTTTTTGTTTTATTTATTTATATCTTTATTTTCAGTGCTCCTTTTTCTTTCAAAAAAGGAACTGTGATTGTTGTAGAGAAAGGCGCGACACTTCTTGCTGTTTCTGACACGTTGAAAAAAGATAATATAATATGTTCACCTTTTTGGTTTAGAGTTTTTGTAACAGCTATGGATAGTGACAAAGGTGCGGTAGCGGGTGAATACATATTTCATAATAGAGAAAATATCATAAGTGTGGCCAATAGGATTGTTAAAGGAAATTTTGGTTTTGCAAAAGTTAAAGTAACTATTCCTGAGGGTTTGAATTCTATGGAAATAGGGGATTTGCTTGAGGAGAAACTTTTTAATTTTAATCGTGATGAGTTTGTAAAAATTGCCAAAAAATATGAAGGAAAATTATTTCCCAATACATATTTTTTTGCAGAAAATGAAAAGCCACAAAATATAGTATCAGCAATGATTCTACTTTTCGATGCTCAAATAAAAAGTTTGAATAAAGAAATAAAAACTTTTGGTAAAAGTTTGGATGATGTAATCAAGATGGCTTCTATTGTAGAAGAAGAGGGACGAACTATGGAAACACGTAGGATGATTGCGGGCATACTGTGGCGACGTCTGTCTATCAATATGCCACTACAGGTTGATGCGACATTTAAATATATAAACGGCAAGGATAGTAGTAACCTCACTACAGCAGATTTACAAATAGATTCACCTTATAACCTACACAATAGGCGAGGTCTTCCGCCTACAGCTATATCTAACCCTGGACTAGATGCTATCAAGGCCACTGTGACTCCAATCAAAACAAATTATTTGTATTTTTTGACTGACAAAAATGGCAAAATGCACTACGCGGTTTCTTTTGAAGAGCACAAGCTAAATAAAGAAAGATATTTGAGGTAAAAAGGTCTATTGTCACTTTTGGTTTTGAGTGGTATAAATACAGCCGTGGATAAAACAAAGAAAAAAGTTTTTGTTGGTGTTTCCGGCGGAGTGGACTCTTCGGTTTCTTTGGCTTTGCTCAAAGAAGCTGGCTATGATGTAACTGGTGTTTTTATAAAAGTTTGGAGTCCTGACTTTTTGCCTTGTACTTGGAAGGAAGAAAGGCGCGACGCCATGCGTGTCTGTGCTACTTTGGATGTGCCTTTTCTCACACTTGATTTAGAAAAAGAATACAAAGATTCTGTGGTGGATTATATGATTGCCGAATATATGGTAGGTAGAACACCAAATCCTGATGTTATGTGCAATAAATATGTAAAGTTTGGGGCTTTTTTCAAAAAAGCTATGGAAATGGGGGCAGACTATGTGGCTACTGGACACTATGCAATGGTAAAAAATATTGGTAGTGCATATAAACTTTTTGAATCTGTAGATAAAAACAAAGATCAATCATATTTTCTTTGGACTCTTACTCAAAAAGAACTTTCAAAAACACTTTTTCCTGTAGGTGGCATGCAAAAAGATGAGGTGCGCAAATTGGCAAAAAAATTTGGTTTACCAACTGCTGATAAAAAAGATAGTCAAGGTCTGTGTTTTGTAGGCAAAGTAGATATGGTGGATTTTTTGAAACATTATATAACAAATGAAAAAGGAAACGTGCTCGATGAAAAGGGGAATACGATTGGTACTCACGATGGAGCAATGTTTTATACTATAGGTCAAAGGCATGGTTTTGATGTAAGGCAAGACAAGAGTGACAACAAGCCGGTGTATGTTATATCTAAAAATATAAAAGAAAATACTATTACAGTGGGAGATGGTGATTATAAAAAAATATCAGCAACAACAAAAGAGGTAGAACTTGAGCAGGTATCTTTTACAGCAGATGTTTTGGATAATACAAAAAATCTTTTGGCTCGTACTAGGTACAGACAAATCCTGGTAAAATGTTCTCTTATAAAAAATAAAGATATTTATACTATTATTTTCGACGAACCTCAGGAAAATGTTACCCCCGGTCAATCACTTGTTTTGTATAGAGAAGAAGAGTGTCTCGGGGGTGGAGTAATAAAAAGTTAATACATAGGTTTAACCTATGTAAGATGTGGCTAGAGCTTTATTTTCCTTTGTGCGATAATATTTCTATGAACAAAGAAATCATTATTACCAAAGCTAATGGTGAAAAAGAGGTTTTTTATAAGGAAAAATTGCTTACTTCTCTTTTAAGATCTGGAGCACAGCCAGATGTCGCTCAAAAAGTAGTAGCTCACGTCGAGGCTGAGCTCAAAGACGGCATGAGCACCTCTCATATTTATAGGCATGCGTTTGAAGTTCTAAAAAAAGAATCTCATCCTGTTGCTATAAAATATTCTATGAAAAGAGCGGTATTGGATCTCGGACCTTCTGGCTTTCCTTTTGAAGATTTCGTGGCAGAAATTTTTAAACAATTGGGTTATAAAGCTGAAACAGGAAAAATATTGAAAGGTAAATGTGTTGAACATGAGGTAGATGTGGTAGCGCATAATGAAAATAAATTGATAATGGTTGAGGCCAAATTTCATAATGAGCTCGGTGTTAAGTCTGATCTAAAAGTGGCTTTATATGTCAAAGCTCGTTTTGATGATTTGAAAGGGGCGAGTTTCTTTTTTGGAAAAGAAAGACCTCTGGATGAGGGTTGGCTTGTAACAAACACAAAATTTTCAGCTACAGCAATAGAATATGGTAAATGCCAAAATATGAAAATGATCGGTTGGAATTACCCAGAGAAAGGTAATCTTTTGAATATGATACAGGATGCTGGACTTCATCCACTTACTTGTCTCACAACTTTGACACAAACACAAAAAACTGAATTATTAAAAAAGGGAATTGTTTTATGCAAAACTCTGGTAGAAAATCCAGAAACTTTGACTGCTATTGGTTTGGATAATCTTGCTATCGGTAAAATAAAAGAGGAAATTACTTTTTTGAAATAAAATATATTTTTTATATTTGAAAAAGACATAATTTTTTGTTATTGTGAAGAGTATGAAATCAAATGAAATCAGAACACGATTTTTAGAATTTTTCCGTAAAAGAGGGCATGCTATTATCCCTTCGGCTTCTCTTGTGCCAGAAAACGATCCATCTTCTCTTTTTAATACTGCCGGTATGCAACCTCTAGTGCCGTATTTGTTGGGCGCAAAGCATCCATCGGGTGCTCGTCTCGCAGATGCCCAAAAATGTGTTCGTACAGGTGATATAGAAGATATCGGCGACAATAGACATCTTACTTTTTTTGAAATGCTGGGTAACTGGTCTCTAGGAGATTATTTTAAAAAAGAATCTATTGAGTGGAGTTTTGACTTTCTGACTTCAAAAGAAGAAGGTCTGGGTTTGGATCCAAAAAGATTCTTTGTAACAACATTTAAAGGTGAAGATGGTATTCCTAGAGATGAAGAATCTATTGCTATATGGAAAGAGGTTTTTGCAAAACATGGTATCGATGCGGGTGTTGCAAAAGATGATGAGGAAGTACGTGACAATGTGCGCATTATTCCTCTCGGTGTAAAAGATAATTTTTGGATTGCTGGTGCTACTGGACCATGTGGTGGTGATACCGAAATATTTTATGACACAAAAGCTGATTCTTCTTTGGTTGGCAAGTTTGGTGATTTGGTTGATTCTTTTCGTATTATCGAGGTTTGGAACAATGTTTTCATGGAGTTTAATAAAACTGCTGGTGGAAAATATGAAAAGTTAGCAAAGCAGAATGTGGATACTGGTATGGGTCTTGAGCGTACGACTGTGGTGGTAAATGGCAAAGATAATGTTTTCGATACGGATATTTTCGAAGAGATTTTGGTTGAAGTAAGAAAGATAACAAACAATCAGAAGAGCGAGAGAATTGTTGCTGATCATTTCCGTGCTTCATGCTTCATAATTTCTGATGGGGTTACTCCAGCAAATACCGATAGAGGTTATATATTGCGCCGTCTTATTCGCAGAGCTGTGTTTGCTACAAAAAATAAGAGTTTAACAAAAGAAGATGTACACACACTTGTATCTGTTATTGTAGATAAATTTGGTGGTGTTTATGAAAATCTAAAAATAGAAAAAGAAAAAATAATTGGAGAAATTGTAGCAGAGGTAGAAAAATTTGGTAAAACTATAGCTAATGGTGTTAGGGAGTTTGAGAAGATATCTAAAAAAGATATTTCTGGTAAAGATGCTTTTATGCTTTTTTCTAGTTATGGTTTTCCTGTAGAAATGACGGTTGAGTTGGCAAAAGAAAAAGGTGTGGTTGTAGATAGAGATGGCTTTGCTGATGAATTTAAAAAACACCAAGATCTTTCTCGTGCTGGTTCGGAGCAAAAGTTTAAGGGTGGACTTGCTGGCACTGGAGAAATTGAAACTAGATATCATACGGCTACTCATCTGCTCAATGCCGGCCTTAGGGCTATTTTGGGCGGTCATGTGATGCAAAAAGGATCAAATATTACGTCAGATAGATTGCGATTTGATTTTACTCATGGTGCAAAAATGACAGATGAAGAAAAGAAAAAAGTTGAGGATTTTGTAAATGAAAAAATCAAATCAGCTCTGCCGGTTGTTTGTGTAGAAATGCCAAAAACAGAAGCAGAGAAAATCGCTGTGCATGCTTTTAATGAAAAATATGGTGATCAGGTAAAAGTTTATTCTATTGGTGATGACAAAACCGGCTATGTTAGTCGTGAATTTTGTGGCGGTCCACATGTTCAAAATACTAGTGAGTTAGGAACTTTCAAAATACAAAAAGAAGAAGCTGTTTCTGCTGGTGTTAGACGTATAAAAGCGGTATTGAGCTAAAATTATTTGTCACGTATAATATACGTGATGTCCTTCTTTTCATTTTTTAGAAAAAAAGAAAAACCGCTTACACTTGTCCTTGATATAGGTAGTGGTTCTGTAGGTGCTGGAATAATTTCTCTAGATGAACACTTACACCCAGTAGTTATTTATACTACTCGTATACCTATTGCTACTTCAGAAAAAAGTACAACAAAATTACTTTCTGCAACTATGGCTAGCGTTAAGAGCGCTTTGGCTATTATTGATAAATATCATAAAAAAGAAATGCCAAATAGGGGCTGTCTGGATAAGGCTATTGTATCCATAGCTTCACCCTGGTATGTGTCACTTACAAAAAAGCTTTTGTTAGAAGATAGCAACAAGCCTATTCTCTTTACAAAAAAACTTATAGAGGATGCTATTGCTAGAGAAGAGGCGAGTTTTGAAAAAAATTCTGGTCTCAAAAGTAATGACCCTTTTGTTTTGGAAAAAAGTGTTGTGCAGGCTAGGTTAAATGGTTACGAAACAAATAATCCTTATAACAAAAAGGCACGTTCTGTTGAGCTATCTATGTATTTCGGCTTAACTTCAAAAGGTATTGCTATGGATATTCAGAATAGTATCAATAGTGTTTGTGGTATCAAAATAGTCGATATACATTCTTTTCCTTTCATTGCTTACAATATTATTCGTGATGTATTTGCTGATGATAGGAATTTTCTTTTTATGGATATTGCTGGAGAAGTTACCGATATAATATCTGTGAGAGATGGATTTTTTGGTGAGACAGCCTCGTTTCCTTCTGGTAGGAATATGCTTGTAGAAAAAATTGCCAGTGTTTTAAAAATCACCACAGATGTGGCTACTTCACAGCTCAATCTGTACGCAGATGGTGATCTGTCTGGTGAGGAAGCCAAAAAAATAGAAAATATAGTTAATCAGTTTGAAAATGATTGGTTGTCTTTGGCACAAAAAACGATTAATTCAATGAATAATGGCATGCTAGGTATATCAAAGATTTTTATAGTTGCTGATGGCGATGTGGAGTTTGTTTTTTCTGAATATATAAAAAAAATAAAAGAAGGGGTGAGTCCAGTAGTAATAGGTAAAGATTCTTTGGCTAATTTTATTACTTATGCTACTACTGCTCCTGTATCAGATGAATTTATTGATATGCTCGCTTTGTATGCATACAGAAGAGTTAAGTAATTTTCATTTACAAAATATTTTAATAACGTAAAATATAAATAATAGTTTTTTAAAATTTCTAAACACGTATGCCAAAAATAAATGATATTGAACCACCAAAGAGATCTATACGTGATATAAGTATCAATCGTCACATATCTCATGGAGAACCGATAAGTGATATTTTGCATTCAAAAAAAGGTCATACTACAAAGGGCCGCAAGAGTATAGATGAAGAGCCACCTTTCTTTTCTTATGTTAAAGAAAGGGAGAATTCAGTAGTTTATGATTATTCTGATCAGAGGCGTGGTTTGTCACCTGTAGCTAAGTTTATGCTTTGGGGGGTTGCTGGAGTGTCATGCCTCGCTGTTGTCTTTGCTGTTTTTTCATTTTTTTCTGGTGCTACGGTTACAATTACTCCATTAGAAAAAAAGTTTACTGTTGACGGTCTTTATACCGCCAAAACTTTGCCAGAAGACGGTGGAATCAAATTTGATGTAATATCTCTTACCAAAGAAGAAAAGAAAACTATCCAAGCAACTGGCGTAGAAAAGGTTTCTCAAAAAGCTGTCGGTGAGATTATTGTTTATAATAATCATAGTTCAGCGTCACAGTCTTTGGTTACTAATACTAGATTTGTTACCGAAGATGGTCTAATCTTTCGCCTAAAGAAAGATACAATTGTGCCTGGCCGAAAATTAGTTAATGGCACAACCACACCTGGTAGCATAAAAGTCTCAGTAATAGCAGATGAGGCTGGGGAAAAGTACAATATTGGTTTGGCTGATTTTACGATACCTGGTTTCAAAGGTACTACAAAATATAATAATTTTTACGCTAGATCTGTGGACAAAATGACTGGTGGTTTTGTGGGTGAAATCAGCAAAGTTTCTCCAGATGATCTTGCTAATGCAGAAAAAGAGTTGGCAGAAAAACTCTCAACATCTTTAGCTGAGGCTATTAGTTTGGAAGTGCCAAGTGGTTTTATTTTGTATACTAATGCAATAAAAATAAATTTAGGAAAAGCAATTCCAAAATCTACTACTGACATAAAAGTCTCAGAGGTAAATTTGTCTGGTACAGCTAGCGCTATTATCTTTAATAAAGAAAAATTAGAAAAATTTATTGTAGATACACTTGGCTTGGAAAAAGGACAAGAAATAATAAAAGTATATGGCGTTTCAAAATTATTATTTGATATTGCTACTACAAATTTTAATCCAGAAAAAGATACTTCATTGTCATTTAAGCTTGGCGGAACCGTTTCTGTTGTTTGGACTTTGGATGAGGATATTGTCAAAAAAGCTTTGGCTGGTAAGGGTAAAAACGAATTGTCTTCTGTGCTCGGTTCGTACCCATCAGTTGTAAAAGCTGAATCATACATTGTACCTTTGTGGCAGAATTTCTACCCAGATAATGTAGAAAAAATAAAGGTTGAGCAAATTATTACGGCAAAGGATGATTAATAGCTAAAAATGCCATTCAACTCAATTTTGAAGGAAATACACAGAAATCATGAATAAGGGGTTGACGAAAGGTATACTTTTTTGTTAGTATACTTGGCATTGCTTTTTTAATGTAATGGATAAACAAAATAAAGAGGATTTGAGTGTTTTTGGTACGGTCACGGAAGCCCTGCCTAATACGTTTTTCCGCGTTAAAATCGAAGGGAAAGACGATGAAATTCTCACGTATCTTTCGGGAAAAATGAGAATTAATAGAATCCGTGTTTTGGTCGGAGACAAAGTAAAAGTTGAAACTGACCCATACGGTGGCAAAGGTAGAATCATAAAAAGATTATAAAACCAGTTACGTATCAATTTAAGCAATTAAAAAAATGAGAGTAAGAGCATCAGTAAAAAAGATTTGTGCAAAATGTAGCGTAGTCCGAAGAAAGGGCTATGTTTATGTTGTATGTAAGAGTAACCCTCGCCATAAACAGCGACAAGGATAATTATTTAGAAATACTACGAAAATCATATGAGAATTTTAGGTATCACACTTCCAGAGGATAAAAGAATGGAGATTGCGCTCACAGTATTTTATGGTATTGGTCGTTCAAGAGCTTTGAGTATTTTGAAACAGGCGGGAGTGGATGCTGGAAAAAAATCAAAAGACCTAACTCCTGAAGATGAAAACAAGATTCGTGCTATTGTTGAAACTATTAAAATAGAAGGTGATCTAAAAAGAGAGGTTGCGGGCAATATCAAGCGCTTGAAAGACATCAAGGCTTATAGAGGTGTGCGTCATATGAGAAGTTTGCCTGTCCGTGGTCAGCGCACAAAAACAAACTCTAGAACACGACGTGGTAACGTTAGAAAGACTATGGGTACTGGTCGTCGAGCAGTAGAGAAGACATAATTTTAACGTCGTAGATACTAAAGAAATTTTTAAAAAAATATGGGAAAGAAAAGAATTGTAAAAAAAGCAGAAGGTGAGGTAGCAGAGGGTGAATCAAAAACAGCCTCTATTACATCTAAAAAGCGTGTTGACGCTGGTATTTTGAATATAGAATCTACTTATAACAATACAAAAATTGTTTTAACAGATGCAAAGGGTAACACACTAGCTTGGTCTACATCAGGAGCACTTGGTTTTAAGGGTGCAAAAAAGGGTACACCATTTGCAGCTGCAAAAATAGGTGAGGTTTTGGCTGACAAAGCTGTAGCTATGGGTATCAAAGAAGTTGCTGTGGTTGTCAAAGGAGTTGGTTCTGGCCGAGAATCAGGTATTAGAGGTTTTATTTCAAAAGGTATTGGCATTACAGGTATAAAGGATATGACTCCTGTGCCTCACAATGGTCCAAAACCAAAGAAACCAAGAAGAGTATAGTATTAATTATTAACACAACGTATGCTTATTAAATCAAAGTACAAAGTAGCCCGAAGAGTTGGCGCCCCAATATTCGAAAAGACTCAGACTCAGAAATTTGCGTTGAGAGAATCTCGACGTGGTCAGAGAGTTAGAAAGCATCCATCTCAGAAAACTGATTACGGTCTTCAGATGCTTGAGAAGCAAAAGGCACGTTATACATATCTCATGAGTGAGAGACAGTTTTCAAACTATGTTGAAAAGGCTATTGCTATGAAGGATACAAAGTCTACAGACGCTCTGTTCGCTCTACTTGAAACACGTTTGGACAACGTTGTGTATAGAATGGGTTTGGCAAGTACAAGACTTTTTGCTAAGCAAATGGTCAACCACGGTCATATCACTGTAAATGGAAAGAGAGTTGATATACCTTCTTACGCAGTTTCTTTGAATGATAAAATCGGTATTGTATCTGGAAGCATGAAGAAAAAGTTGTTTGTCGGTCTCGATGAAAAGCTAAAAACCTTTACAACTCCAGCTTGGATAAAGTTTGACCCTACAAAAAAAGAGGGAACAATACAGGGTTCACCAAAAGCAGATGCTATGCCGTTGCTATTTGATTTGAATGCTATCTTGGAGTTTTACAGTAGGTAGTATTGCAAAGTTTTTAAAATTAGTGTATAATTTTTTACCAATTAATTTTTAAATATAAATTATGTCCGACCACACCATAGTTTTGCCTTCAAAACCAAAAATCGTCTCTGAGGAAGGTTTTAAGGGGGTATATGAAATAGACGGTCTATATCCTGGTTACGGCCACACACTGGGTAATTCTCTTAGAAGAATTATTTTGTCGTCTCTTCCAGGTGCTGCAATAACTTCTGTGAAAATTGCGGGCGTGAGCCACGAGTTTTCAGTTATTGACGGTATCAAAGAAGATGTCATCACAATCCTTCTTGCTCTTAAGAAAATCAGAATCAAGTTGCTTACTGATGAACCTCAGACACTTACTTTGAAAATAAAAGGTGCAAAAGAGATAACTGCTGGAGATATTAAAGCGGTAGGACAGGTAGAAATTCTAAATCCAGAACTTGTTATCGCTCATAGCACAGAAAAAGGTGCTGAATTAGATATGGAGATTTTTGTTGAGAAGGGTTTGGGCTATGTTCCAAAAGATCTTCTTAGAAAAGATAGAGTAGATATCGGTACTATTGCACTAGACGGCGTATTTACACCTGTTCGTAGAGTAAATTACGAAGTAGAAAATATGCGTGTTGGTGATAGAACAGATTTCAATAGACTTAAATTGTTTATAGAAACAGACGGAACTCTTACTCCAAACGAGGCACTTGAGAAATCTATCGAGATTATGATCAACCAGCTTAAAGCCATTGTTGGTTTCAAAGAAGAAGAGGTTGTAGAAGTAGCTCCTATGACAGTAGAAAGTGAAAAGGAAGACAGAAAAGAGCTTGATGCTGAGTTTCTAAAAACTCGTATTGAGGATCTAGAACTTTCAGCTCGCACACTAAACGCTCTTTCAAATGCAAACATTCGCACAGTCGGCGGTTTGGCAAGAAAGAAAGAGAAGGACATTCTAGAAATCGAAGGTCTAGGCTCAAAGGGTGTTCAGGAGATTAAGAAGGCTTTGGGTAACTTTGGTATAACATTAAAATAATTTAATTAGATAAACGGAATGAGGCACCATAATTCAAACAGAAAATTCGGACGTGTAGCAAAGCAGAGAAAAGCACTCTTGCGAGCCCTTTCTATTTCTCTTATTGAGAAGGGTAAAATCACAACAACAGAAGCAAAGGCAAAGTCTCTAAGACCTGTTGTTGAAAAATTAATCACAACAGCAAAAAACGCTACAAACATTGTTGCAACAAAAAGACTTTTGGCTAGTCGAGTTGGAGTATTGACTGCAAAGAGATTGGTAGAAGTTTTGGGACCAAAATATAAAACAGTTAGTGGCGGTTATTCAAGAGTTACAAAGCTAGGCACAAGACCAAGCGATGGTAGCCCTGTAGCAGTAATAGAGTTAATATAAGATTTATGAAGCACGTAATAGACGCACAAGGAAAAAAAGTAGGAAGACTCGCAAGTGAAATTGCGAATATTCTTATGGGCAAAAATACTACAGCATATGCAAAAAACATTGTGCCTGAAGTAACAGTAGAAGTTTCAAATGCTTCAAAGGTTTCTTTTGATTCAAAGAAAATAGAAGGTAAAGTTTGGAGAAAATATTCAGGTTTCCCAGGTGGTTTGAAAGATGAGCTTGCAAAAGATATTATTTCAAAAAAAGGCTACAGAGAAGTTATCAGACGAGCTGTTTACGGTATGCTACCTATCAACAAGCTACGAGACAGACGTATGAAAAAATTAACAATTTCAGAGTAGACGTATGACAGCAACAAAAACTATGAATGATGAAAAAAGATATTTTGAAGCAGTAGGACGACGCAAGACTGCTATTGCTAGAGTACGTATTACTCCAGCAACAAAAACAACTTATGTTGTTAATGATAAAGATGTAGAAGAGTATTTCAAGACTCCGGAATTGAGACTTATTGCTCATGAGCCTTTTACAAAAACAAAGATAACAAATAAGTTCAAAATTACAGCGAAGATAGTTGGTGGCGGTGTGAATTCACAAGCAGAAGCTCTAAGACACGGTATTTCAAGAGCCATCATTGATTATGATAAAGAGCTTAGAACTAATTTCAAAAAACAAGGTTTGCTAAAGAGAGACCCACGAGCAAAAGAAAGACGAAAGTTCGGTTTGAAAAAAGCGAGAAAGGCTCCACAGTGGTCAAAACGTTAATGATTCCAAAAAACACCCGCTCGGGTGTTTTTTAAAATTGTATACTTTACATTTATTTATTTTATTATAGTATTTGTGTTAGAGTCGATTAAATCGACATAGGCTAAGCGCTGCCTTTAAAGCGTATTCTGAACCTTGAAAGGAATAGTTATGAAGCCAATCATTCCACTGCCAGGAGAAGATCTCCTGGAACTTGGGAAGCGCTGCAATGCAGTGTATGTGTGTCCGAAAGCCGGCTTGCAGCGCAAGGGACCTCTGGTCGCCTACGCAGGAAAAGACGGCAAAGGACGAAACCTCGTTGGAGACATCTACTTCAACTTCCGACGCATCGAAGTTCACCCGAAGGCGGTCGAGGCGTATGCCGAAGCTGCCTGCCAGAAACTCCGTGATCAGGGTCTCATCGATTCGTTCGACACTGTCTGCGGCATCCCGCAAGGCGGCCGAACGTTCGGTCAGATGCTCGCGCTTGTCGCCGGCAAAAGGTTCGCGTATGCGGACAAGAAGCCGAAGCCGACGGAAGTGGGCAAGAAACAGGAATACACCTGGGACCTCTCGCAGTTCGATTTCGAGCAGGGCGAACGTGTCGCGATCGCGGAAGACGTTTACAACAACTTCCAGAACACCGACAACACCCTCGCGGAAATCGGTGTGACCAGAGCGAAGATCGTGCTCCTCGTCGGCGCACTCAATCGCTCTCCGGTTTACGACACAACCTACAAGGGTCTGCCGGTCATCGCTTCCATTCGTGAAGCGTATCCCGAATACCAGCAGGATGATCCTGCGGTTGTCGCCGACATTGCGGCTGGCAAGCTCGAGCTCGAAGTGAAGAAGAATTGGGCACGCCTTGTGGCGGCCATGCAACAGTAATTCCCAAACGCAAACCCAAACGAAAAGAAAACAGCACATGCAAAAGACACTGACACCGGCGGAACGATTGATCGTAGCCGCCGACTTCAAGCCGGATCTTGAACAGCAGAAAAAAGGTTTTCTTCGAGAGTGGGTGTGGGATCAGGTCGAGTCATTAGCCGACAGCCTCAAAGGAACCGGAGTCTACCTCAAGGTGAACTCTGCTCTGCGAGCCTGTGGCTATGAATTGATTAATGCGATTCATGAACGTGGACTTCGGGTCTTAGCTGATCTCAAATTGATCGACATCGGCGAGACACTGTCTACGGACGGCGTTCTGCTCCGCGAAGCGAAGCCCGAACTGCTCACCACAATGTGCGTCGCAGGTCTCACCGCCATGCAGGCTCTGAAGGCCGAACTGCCGGACACGGAAGTGCTCGGCGTGACGGTTCTCACGAGCCTTAAGGACGCTGACACGCAAGCGATGTTCACCTGCTCGACCGAGGAAGCCGTCATGCGGTTCGCCCAAGTCGCAGCAGATGCGAAGATCGATGGACTCATCTCGTCTCCCAAAGAGGCGGAAGTGCTCCGTGCGAAATTCGGCCTCGTCCTGTCGCTCAACACACCGGCTATTCGGCCGACATGGGCGATCGTTCCTGGCGATGACCAGAATCCTGATCGCATCATGACTCCCGCAAAGGCCATCAAAGCCGGCGCGGATCGTATCGTTGTCGGCCGTCCGATCGTGAAGGCCGAAAAGCCCTACGACGCGGTCATGCGGACAATCGAGGAGATCGCTTCGGCTATGGCCTGATCCATGTTTTACCCCCGTTCACTTTGTTGAATGGGGTTTTAAATTTGAATTAAAAAAAATGTTTGTTATAATCCTGTTTACATATGCAAGACGAAACAAAAAAAGACACAACAAATACCGATGATGCCACAGAAGAAGTGGAGGAAATTGTACCAGAAACAGATGTTGATATGGGGGTGGGCAAGGATGCGGCTACGCAAATTTCCAAACTAAAAGAAAAATTAAAAGCCTGTGAAAAAGAAAAACAGGAATATCTAGATGGCTGGCAAAGAGCTCGAGCAGATTTTGTAAATTTGCGTAAGCGAGATGAGGAAGAGAAAAAAGAATATATAAAATTTGCTAGTGAAAGAGTGATTGATGATATGATCCCCGTTCTTGATAGTTTTGAAATGGCTTTTGCCAATAAAGAAGCTTGGGAAAAAGCTGACAAAAATTGGCGTATGGGTGTTGAGTATATTCATTCACAGTTGCGTGCCATTTTGGAAAAAAATGGTTTGGTAGATATTAACCCAATAGGTCAAACTTTTGATGTGAATCGTGATGAGGCTTCAGAATATGTGCCTGTTGAAAATGAATTTGAAAATAATAAAATAATTGCTGTTGTTCAGAGGGGTTATATGTTAAACGGAAAAATGTTAAGACCAGCGAAAGTAAAAGTAGGGGAGAAAAAATAGTTGTAAGTTTTTTGTGTTTTGTTAAAATAAAAAAAATGCTTTTAGCAAATCCTAAAATTAAAATAGTTTCAAGAATTATAGAGGACAAGTGTGGTGTGCCATACCTCGCGTATTTTGCTATAGCCGAATTTGAGGGCAAAATGTATGTGCGTCTTGTTAGAACTGCCCCTATAAATAGTGATAAAAGCCTCAAAAATGAGCCCAGAGTGGCTCTACCTTGTTGTGGTGACATTGTATCGCCTTATACACCCTTGGCCTTTATTGGGCCACAGAGGGTTTTTGTAAAAGAACTTATTTTTGCAGTATCTCAACCCACTAGAGCTCCAAACTTTAAATAATTTTTCTAAAAATCTATTTTTTAAATAGATCGGTGCTTTTTGCTTTATTGGCGAAATTGTTTCTTATTTAAATTATTATTTATATTTATAAAAATAAATATGTCTAAAATTATTGGTATTGATTTGGGTACAACATTTTCTGCTGTCGCAGTAATGGAAATGGGTAACCCAAAAATTATAGAAAATGCTGAGGGGGTACGTACTACACCATCCATTATAGCTCAGTCAAAAACAGGTGAGAGACTTGTCGGTCTTTTGGCAAAGAGACAGGCCGTAACCAATCCGAAAAATACAGTATTTCAAATCAAGCGTTTTATCGGCCATAACTTTGATGAGCCTGGTGTTCAGCAAGATATAAAAAATATTCCATACGAAGTTCGTAAAGCTTCAAATGGTGGTATAGAAGTAAAAATGGGTGATAAGTGGTATAGACCGGAGGAGATTTCTGCAATGATTTTGCAAAAATTAAAGACTGATGCTGAGGCTAGACTTGGTGAAAAAATTACCGAAGCAGTTATCACTGTACCAGCATATTTTAACGATGCTCAAAGACAAGCTACAAAAGATGCGGGCAAGATTGCTGGTCTAGATGTGAAGCGTATTATCAACGAACCAACTGCTGCTGCTCTTGCGTACGGTTTTAACAAAAAGAAAGATGAGCAGATCGCTGTCTTTGACTTTGGTGGTGGTACGTTTGATATCTCTATTCTAGAAGTTGGTGATGATGTGGTGGAAGTAAAAGCTACCGACGGTGACTCTCACCTTGGTGGTCGTGATATTGATGCAAAAATCGTAAATTGGCTTGCAGAAAATTTCCAGAAAGAAAATGGTATTGATCTAAAAAAAGATTCTTTGGCTTTGCAACGTCTAGATGAATCAGCAGAAAAAGCAAAAATTGAACTTTCTAACGCTATGGAAACAGAAATAAATATTCCATTTATTTCTTCTGGTTCAGATGGACCAAAACATTTGTTGGTCAAAATGACTAGGGCAAAGTTAGAAGAGTTGGCACAGGAATTTGTTGATCGTGCTATTAGTATTAGCAAACGTGCCATAGAAGCTTCTCCTTTTAAGATTGAAGACATAGATGAAGTGGTCCTCGTCGGTGGGCAGACCCGCATGCCTGCGCTCCAGAAAGCGGTTAAAGAATTGTTCAAAAAAGAACCGCATATGGGCGTTAACCCAGACGAGGTGGTAGCGGTAGGCGCAGCAATTCAAGGTGGTATTTTGGGTGGTGATGTCAAAGATATATTGCTTCTCGATGTGATACCTCTTTCTCTTGGTATTGAGACTATGGGTGGAGTAGCTACTCATCTAATAGAAAAAAACACAACTATCCCAGCAACAAAGTCACAGGTATTTTCTACAGCAGCAGACAATCAAACATCTGTTGAAATACATGTTGTGCAGGGTGAGAGACCTATGGCTGGTGACAACAAGAGTCTAGGTAAGTTTATTCTAGATGGTATACCACCAGCTCCTAGAGGCGTGCCTCAAGTAGAGGTGACTTTTGACGTAGATGCCAACGGTATTCTAAATGTAAGCGCAAAAGAAAAAACAACTGGTAAAGTTCAATCTATCAGAATAGAGGCTAGATCCGGTTTGACCAAAGAAGATATTGAAAAAATGAAAAAAGATGCCGAAATGAACAGCGAGGCTGATAAGAAAAAGAAAGAAGTTATTGAGGTCAAAAATCTTGCTGAACAAATTATTTACACCTCAGAAAAAGCTCTGCGAGATAATGGAGACAAAATTTCTGTTGAAATTAAAACTGGTGTAGAGACAAAGATAGCTGATTTGAAAAAAATTAAAGATTCAGATGATATTGAAGCGACAAAAAAAGCAACAGATGCTTTGTCTATCGAAATGCAGAAAATTGGCGAGTATATGAGTAAAAATGCTCAAAATACTAATCAGGGTACTTCAGAAAACAAAGAAGAGCCAAAGGATAATGTAAAAGACGCGGAGTTTAAGGAAGGAGAGGGGAAGTAAAATAAATAAAGGAATGCACGCGAAGTTGCGTAAACTTCGCGTGCCTACTCCTTTTAAATATTATGTCTAAAGATTATTACGAAATATTAGGTGTTTCAAAAACTGCTAGCAAAGATGAGATAAAAAAAGCTTTTCGCAAACTAGCCCATGAACATCATCCTGATATGAAGGGTGGTGATGAAGCAAAGTTCAAAGAAGCGAATGAGGCCTATAGTGTTCTCTCTGATGATACAAAACGTCAGCAATATGACACTTATGGTAAAACTTTTTCTCAAGGTGGTGGAGGTGGCGCTGGTGGTTTTGAAGGTTTTGATTTTTCTGGCTTTGCAAATGGTCAGGGTTTTTCTGGTTTTCAGGATTTTGATGTGGGTGATATATTCGGTGATCTATTTGGTGGTGGACGTCAGCAACAGAAAAGAGGTAGAGATATTTCTGTAGATATTGAGATTTCTTTTGAAGAATCTATTTTTGGAACTGAAAAAACTATTCATCTCAACAAAACATCTACTTGCGATGTGTGTGTTGGTTCTGGGGCAGAAAAAGGTAGCGATATGGTGACTTGTTCTATTTGCAATGGCAAAGGAAAAGTACAAGAAGTAAAGAAATCTTTTATTGGTTCATTTGCGACAGTAAAGATGTGTGAAAATTGTCACGGCAAAGGCAAAGTCCCAAAGAAAAAGTGCTCTGCGTGCTCTGGTGCTGGTGTGTACAAGAGAGAGCAGGTGATTACTATCAAAGTTCCAGCTGGAATTGATAATAATGAAATGCTTAGATTGACCAATGCTGGTGAAGCAAAAGCTGGTGACAATTCTGGTGATCTCTATGTAAAAATTCATGTAGAAAATCATAATATTTTCCGTAAAGAAAATGCAGATTTAGTAATGGATTTAAAAATAAAACTTTCTGACGCTATACTGGGTGCTGAATACAATATAAAAACTCTGGATGGTGATATTGTATTGAAAATACCAGAAGGTATAAATAATGGTGAGATTTTGCGTGTACGTGGCAAGGGCGTGCCTGTAGGCAAAAAAAGGGGAGATATATTGGTAAATATTGTACTGGATATGCCGAAGAAACTTTCTCGTAAAGCTCGTGAGGCAATAGAGAGCTTGAGAAACGAAGGAATATAAACAACATTACATATTTAACCTATGTGTTAGTAATGGGTGATAAATTTGACAATAGTTGATTTAATTTGTAGAATTTAAAAATTCTGTTCTTTAAAATTGAAGTAAAGTAGCCATAGCCAAAAGGTACTGATTTTTCGGTGTTTTCTGGCTATGGCTACCATTGTGGTGGTCCTTTGGCAAAAATAAATGACGAAAACCAAAAAGGAAAAACCGCCATGCCCGACAAACAGAAAGCTGATTTGATTGCCTGCATCGCTGAAAATCTCCCCGAGATGGACAGCAACATCAAGCAAGGTTGGATTGATAACCCCAGTGCACTTAAGCAGTTTCTACAGGGGCTCTGTCCGCCTGAAGCAATCGTTTCCGAGGAGGAGGCTCCTTTGGACACCATCATCATCCACGTTGACCGCTTCGCTCGTCGCGTCTTTCCAGACTTTGTGGAAGTGGTCATGCACCCCGAGTTACAAGCTGTAGGACCCACCGAGTATGACCTCGCAAAGGAGGTTGAACTCTATCTCCACGAAGGTCAGAATAAAGACGTGGGTATAAACGGCATTGAGCTCTACAAACATCTCTACGAAACCAACAGTCTCAAAATCTGTCTCGGTCTCCACGATGCTCTGGAAATCAAGAAGAAGGGCGTCATGGTCTTTCGACAAGTTTTCGGAAACAAGTCCGTGCCCTGTTGGAAGTCCGTCGTGCGTGGCTTTGACGGTTGTCTTCATGTCCCGTACTTCGAAGATGGTGGAAGACGCGGGGTTGTGGTGGATTGGCGTGCGCTTGCCACCAGCTACTTGGATGACGGCCACCCTGCGGTTCGGTTTCGCAAGTTGACCATTTCTGACTCTGAATTCGGAGGGTAATCCAAGAACTTTTTAGTCCTCGTTGTGTGCCACACGAGGACTTTTATTTTGTCTTGTGGATAAACTATAGTTAAAACTATTGTATAATTGTTGTATATGGATATTCCAATTACAATTTCTCGTACTTTAGCATCTTTATCAACGGACGTTTTTATACTCGCAATTTGTTTTGCGGTTTTTTTGGTTTTTGGTTTATATTTTGGTAAAGGCAAACTTATTTCTTTGCTTTTGGCTTTTTATCCTGCAGCATTTTTGTTTAGTATTTTTCCTTATCTTTCTCTTATGGTGCCAGCAAAGACTGCACCACTTCAGCAAGTGGTGATAGAGTCTGTAGTTTTTGGTGTTTTCTTTTTAGCTATTTATTATTTTTTGCAGAGACTTATTTGGCTTGATTTTTCTTTTTCTACAGTGGCAAAGTTTGTTGAGGCTGGAATACTGTCTCTTTCGGGTGTAATTTTGGTGATTCTGTATATGAAAGTAGTTGTGCCTTTTGGTGGGGTTTATTCTTTTTCTGGTTGGATTGCGCCACTTTTTGCTACAAAAAATTTAATCTTTTGGTGGTTCTTTGCTCCTCTTGTTGCTCTATTTTTTATTTCTAGGAGATAAAAAAAGCCCCTCCTATGGGGGAGGGGGTGGCTTGGGTAGGGTCGCTTGTCTCCTGTCTAACCACAACTTTAGTCTTATGTAGAAGTGATTTATCTTGCTGATCCAAATACTTTCCAGCCGCACTCGGTACACACAATGAGTACATGAGCGTTTTCAGGTATTAGTGGTTGTCCATTTGGAACATATAGAATTATCTGCAAACTCTCCCTAATTGAGTCAAATATCTTGTTACAAAATGGACAAGTGTATTGTTGATACTTAGCAACGTCCTCTGGCCGAGGATCTGGTTCAATAAATCTACCCCAAACAGTTTGGAAGCAGTCTCCACATGCATACACGAACTTGACAGTTGTCGGATGATCGATTTGTGTTTTACTGTCAACTAAGGTGTAAACAAACAACACTTTTTCTTCGGTTTCTTTTGGTGGTCCACAAAGAAAGCAGTGGTGGCGTCTCTTTTTTCCCATTGTTTATTCCTTTGGGTTGTTGGGTTGTGTTTAAGAACAATCCAAAATAAAATAACATATTTGTTATTGTGTGGCAATTTTTTTTATGCTAACTTTCCTATATGGCACAATATGATGTTTGGGAGAGGGAATATAGGAATTCACAACTTTTGACCAAAGAAAATAAACCCCAAAATGACGTGGTGCGTTTTGTGAAATTTTTAAAAAAAGAAGCCGGTCTAAATATAGAAGATTTGAGTGTGCTCGACATCGGTTCTGGGGCAGGCAGAAATACAAATTATTTTTCTACTTTGGATGCAAAAGCCACTGGTCTTGAAATCTCTGACACGGCAATCAATATAGCAAAAAGATACGCTCATGATATGAGTGTTGCACCAACTTTTATTAAACACGACATAGGACAAGTCTATCCACTAGAAGATCAGAGCTTTGATATTGCTTTGGATATTACTTCCTCAAACTCTTTGGACGAAAAAGGTAGAGAAATATATTTAAAAGAAGTGTCGCGTGTATTAAAGAGTGGTGGATATTTTTTTGTTAGAGCTTTGTGTAAAGACGGAGATAGTAACGCAAAAAATTTGCTCAAAATAAATCCGGGAAAAGAAAAAGATACTTATGTAATGAAAGAGCTCGGTCTTACCGAAAGAGTATTTAGTAAAGATGACTTTATGGCTACTTACTCGCAATATTTTGACATTGTTTCTGTGGAAAAAAAGTCCGGCTATGCCCGTATGAATAATAGAAGTTATAAAAGAAATTATTGGCTAGCTATTATGAAGAAAAAGTAAAAACCTTTTTTTATAATCTTTCAATCTTTATATATTTTTGCTATCATTTTTGTATGACAAATAAAAAGAAAATACTATTATCCGGCGTGAAGCCAACTGGTCGACCTCATATCGGTAACTATTTTGGCGCGATGAAGCAGTTTGTTGATTTGCAGGATGAGTACTCAGCAAATATTTTTATTGCAGACCTTCACGCTATGACCGCACGTTATGACGCCAAAGCTTTGAAGCAGGATATTATTGATATTGCTCTGGATTACCTTGCTATTGGTCTTGATCCAAAAAAAGTAACTCTTTATAAACAATCAGACGTCGCAGAGGTTGCAGAGCTTTGTTGGGTTTTCAATTGTATAACCACTGTGCCTTATCTTATGCGCGCACATGCTTACAAAGATGCTGAGGCAAAGGGTGCTGAGGTAAGTGTAGGTACTTTTGATTATCCTATTCTTATGGCGGCAGATATTTTGGTACAGGATGCTGATGTGGTGCCTGTGGGGCAAGATCAAAAACAGCATGTTGAGTATGCTAGAGATACAGCGGAAAAGTTTAATAGACTTTTTGGTGAAACTTTCAAGATTCCAGAGCCAATGATACTTTCTAGTGTGCAGACTATTCCCGGTACAGATGGTCGAAAAATGAGCAAGAGCTATGGTAATACCATACCTCTCTTTGCTACAGATGAAGAAATCAAAAAAGCGGTGATGAGTATCCCTACAGATTCAAAAGGTGTAGCAGACAAAAAGAATCCAGATGAAATGGTAATATACCAGATTCATAAACTATTTTTGAATTCCGAAGAAGACAACTCGTTGAGATTGAGATACGAGCAGGGTGGCTTGGGATACAAAGAAGCAAAAGAGCTTTTGATAAAATCTGTTTCTGATTTTATACGACCATTGAGAGAAAAGAGAGAAGAACTTGCCAAAAACTCCGAACACGTTCTTGAAGTGCTTAAAAATGGCGGAGAGATTGCCAAAAAGAAAGTGGTGGCCAAAATGGATGAAGTTAGAGAAAAGGTTGGTGTAAAGTTGTATTAATTTTTTGGTTTCTGGTATTTAATTTTTGTTATTGCTTTTTTCTAGGCAAATATTATACTTTGTATTAGTAAAACCACTGACTCGGCTGACACCGAGTAGGTCAAGAAAGAAACCTTTTGGGAGTAGACTCTTGCGGAACTGCGCCGTAAAGCAGAAAAACTAAGTAAGAAATTAGGGTGGCACCGCGACAAAATCGCCCCTACGCATTTATTATCAATTTAATGAATTCGGAGGGGTGTTTTTGTTGAAAAAATCTCCTTCATAAAAATATGGAAAGAACATATATAAAAGATCTTTCGAGCCAAATAGGCAACGAAGTTTCTATCAAAGGTTGGGTAGATGTGCGCAGGGATCAGGGCAAACTTATTTTCCTTGATTTTCGTGATATGACAGGAAAGGTGCAGGGCGTCATATTGCCAAATGCAAAAGATGCTCATGCGGTGGGCGATACTTTGCGAGGAGAGTGGGTGGTGGAAGTGAGAGGAAAGGTAAATCTACGTCCAGAAAAAAATGTTCAAAAAGAAAAAATGAACGGCTCTATTGAGCTTGAGATATTGGAGATAGGTGTGCTCAATGAAACAGAAACCCCTCCTTTTGATTTGCAAACTGATGGAAAAGAAATTGGTGAAGATGTGCGTTTGAGATATCGATATGTAGATTTGCGTCGAGAAAGAATGCAAAAAAATATACGCAATAGACATAATCTTATTTTTGCTATTAGAGAATTTTTGAATAAAGAAAATTTTATTGAAGTAGAAACACCAATTCTTACAAAATCAACTCCTGAAGGTTCACGTGATTATATCGTACCAGCGCGTTTATGGCCTGGAAATTTCTATGCACTGCCACAGTCTCCTCAACAGTACAAACAACTTTTGATGACTGGAGGAGTTGAAAAATATTTTCAAATTGCTAAATGTATGCGTGATGAAGATACTCGAGGAGATAGACAGCCAGAATTCACTCAACTTGATTTGGAAATGAGTTTTGTTAAACAAGAGAATGTTATGATGTTAAATGAAAAACTTCTCATTCATCTTGTTAAAACATTGTATCCAGAAAAAGAAATACAAGAAATTCCTTTTCCACGCATAACATACAAAGAAGCAATGGAAAAATACGGCAGTGATAAACCAGATATTAGAAAAGACAAGAATAATCCAAATCTACTTGCTTTTTGTTGGGTGATAGATTTTCCATTTTTTGAAAAAGCTGATAATGGTGGTTGGACATTTACACACAATCCTTTTTCTGCTCCGAAACCAGAGTATATGGAAATGTTAATGGAAAAGAAAAATATTAGTGAAATTCTTACTACACAATATGATGTGGCTTTGAATGGATATGAAATTGGCGGTGGAAGCATAAGAAATCATAATCCAAAAGCTTTAGAAGCTGTTTTTGAAATAATAGGACATGAAAAAGAAAATATTGAAAAAAATTTCGGTCACATGTTAAAAGCTTTTAAAAATGGAACTCCTCCACATGGTGGTATCGCTTGGGGCCTTGATAGATTAATAATGTTACTTCAAAATGAGCCAAACATTAGAGAGGTGATCGCATTTCCAAAAACCGGTGAGGGTAAAGATTTAATGATGAATGCTCCAGCTGAGGTTTCTTTTGACCAATTAACTGAACTAGGTATAAAATTAATCAAATAACCCCCTAAAGCATTGTAAAAGGCTCAAAAACGGGCTAGAATGATAGCTATGGATACAGGTAGTACTTTGGACTATAAGGTGGCTACGCCCGTTTTTGAAGGGCCTTTAGAATTGTTGCTTACTCTCATAGAAAAGCGCAAGCTTTTTATAAATGATATTTCTCTCGCCAAGGTTACAGATGATTTTATTGCATATATTCAAAATACAGAAAATGTGCCGATGTCTTTGCGGGCAAATTTTATTCTTGTAGCTTCGACATTGGTGCTCATAAAATCAAAATCACTTTTGCCAACACTCAGCTTGACCCAAGAAGAGACGGCGAGCATAGAAGACTTGGAGCGCCGTCTAAAAATATACGAGAGAATGAGGGGTCTCAGTGACCATATAAAAAATAATTTTGGTAAAAATATACTTTTTGCTAGATTGCCAAATAAAAATATTACTCCAGTTTTTTCTCCAGACAAAACTATATCGTCTCAAAACATTTTTTCGGCAATAAAAAATGTTTTGAATAGTTTGCCAAAAATTGAAGTTTTGCCAAAAGCAGTGGTTAGAAAAGTTATATCTCTCGAAGAAACTATTGAAAATCTCACAAAGAGAATTACGTCCGGTCTAAAAATGAGTTTTAAAGATTTTTCTGGTATGGGGAAGGTCGAGAGGGTAAATGTGATTGTTAGTTTTTTGGCCATGTTGGAGTTGGTAAAGCAGGGGGTGATTTCTGTCACTCAAGACAAGATGTATGATGATATAAAAATGGAAACCAAAGACATAGGAGTGCCTAAATATAATTAATTTTGTTATACTTCAAAAATGAATTTAGAGTCTCAAATAGAATCAATACTTTTTTTCAGAGGTGAGCCAGTGACAAAAAAGAAGCTGGCGGATTTTGTTGGTAAGAGTTTGGAAGAAGTAGACAATGCTCTAAATACTCTAGAGACTGTTTTGTCTCTGCGTGGGCTTAGACTTTTGAGAAAAGATGATGAAGTAGTTTTGGTGACTGCGCCGGAAAATAGTGAACTTTTGGAAAAAATCACAAAAGAAGAATTGACTCGTGATATTGGTAAAGCGGGTTTGGAAACTTTGGCTATTGTTTTGTATAAAGGTCCTGTTTCAAGAAGAGAAATAGATTATATTAGAGGTGTTAATTCAACTTTTATTTTACGCAACTTACAAGTGAGGGGGTTGGTAGAAAAGATTTCTAGCGATAGCGATGAAAGAATATTTTTGTATAGACCAACTTTTGAGTTATTGGCATACCTAGGTGTTACAAAAATAGAAGATTTGCCAGAGTGGCAAAGTGTTAAAAATGAGATAGCAAATTTTGAAAATACTAATGCCACAAAAGAATCTGATCCCCAAATACAAACTGACATAGATGTTTCCGACATAGAGGTGGCAAAAACTGAAAATGAATCACAATAATATTCAAAAAATCACAATAATTTTTTTGTGTGTATTTACTCTTTTTATTTTGGGAGCTTTCGCACGATCTAAAGTTTTTGATACTAATAGACCCATATCTATCGTAAAAGATTTTTTTGTTAATAAAACACCACCACCAAAAATACCAATACCAGATTCTCTTGTTTGGAATGAGATTATGCCAATACCTTGGGAAGCGCGTGATTCGCAAACTATGTATGAATTTGGAGGAAAGTTGTGGATGACTGGTGGTTTAAATTCCAATAAATCAAGATTTGAGGATGGTATGCCTTCATATGAAGAAGCTGTTTATTATAATGATATTTGGAATACAGAAGATGGTATAAATTGGAACAAAATCACTGAACATGCACAGTTTCCACCTATTCGTTCGGCGTCTATTGTGAACTATAAAGGCTCACTGTATATGCTCGGTGGCTGGAGCCCTGTAGTTGGTACAAAAAATGGTATTTGGAAATCAAATGATGGTTTTACTTGGATGAAAGTAGCTTCCACGACTACGTTTACGGAACGCGAAGGACAGGATATTTTGGAATGGAATGGCCGACTTTGGATGTTTGGCGGAGTAGATTATTATGGTAGAAAAATATTTAATGATGTTTGGTATTCTGATGATGCTATTGTTTGGACAAAAGCAACCTCGAGCGCTCCTTGGGCACCTAGATGGGATCATGGAGCTACTGTTTATAAAAACCGTTTGTGGGTTGTAGGCGGTATGGCTTTTGGTGGTGTTGGGTATGGTGATGTGTGGAATACTGAAGATGGAGTAAATTGGAATAGAGTTTTAGATTTGGGACCATTTGGCAAAAGACAAGGTCAAATACTTTTATCTTATGGTGATGTTTTGTACCTTGTGGGCGGACTCGATGCTAAAACAAATGAAGGTGTTGGAGATGTGTGGTATACCATAGATGGACTTATGTGGTCACAAATTCCAGCTGTAGGCCCGTGGCTAGGCAAAGAAGATCATTCAGTGGTTCTGTGGAAAGACAGTTTCTTTCTTTTGGGTGGTATGAATAGTGATTGGACTTGGAAAAATGATGTGTGGAAAGGAAATTTTACAAAATATGAAGATGTTTCAAAAAAGTAGCTGGTATTTGTTGGAAATAGTAACTCTTTTATTTATTACAATTATTTTGTTGGTTGGTATTTCTCATTACAAAAATGGTGGGTTTTTGAAAACAGCTTCAACACCTTCGGTTCTTTTGGATTACCCAAAACAAATTTCAAAATTATCTTTTGATACAAGTAATATAGAGTCAGTTTTGGCGATATATTTTGATAATAATTTAGAGAAAATTTTATTTGAAAAAAACATTGATAAAGAATTGCCGATAGCAAGTATTACAAAATTGATGACAGCTATTATTGCTCTAGAACTACAAGAAACTAGGGGACAGACACTAGTATTTGGCACTGATGCTTTGGTTTGGAAAGGAAGTTCTAATAGATTCAAGATTGGCGATACAATATCTTTTTTTGATGCTTTGAATACTATGTTGGTTGAGTCAAACAATGATATAGCCAGAGCTTTTGCTTTTATGTCTTCATATGAAAGATTTGTTAAAAGTATGAATGATAAAGCGGAGGAGATTGGAATGACTAAAACATTTTATAGCAATCCATCAGGTCTTGACCCAGATTTAAATACAATAAAACAAAATTCATCTTCTGCTGGGGATTTATATTTATTGGCGAAATATATTATAAAAAAATATCCTGAAATTTTAAAAATTACTGGCCAGTCTAAATATCCTGTATATTTTGCTAATAATGATGTGCGTTTTATTGCATCGACAACGAATGAACTTTTGGGTGAAGATTTTTCACCACTGACTATCTTGGGTGGGAAGACTGGGCAAACACCAAAGTCATCAAAAAATTTAATTATAATCACCAAGGCTCCAAGTGGTGGATATGTAGTGTTTGTAGTGCTCGGAGCCAAAGATCATTTTGCTTCTATGAAAGATTTGATACGGGAGGCTGTGAGTGCGTATAAATGGAATTAAACATTATGCCTTTTGATATTTTTATTTTTCAGGAATATAATTGTTAATAATATGCTTATATTAAATGTTGTAAAAATATTTGTGCCGGCGGTGCTGGCTTTTATTGTTGGTATTGGTATTACTCCTTTGATTACACATTATCTTTATAAAAATGAAATGTGGAAAAAGAAATCTGGCAAAATTGCGCCAGACGGCAGAGAGACTCCGATATTTAATGAACTACACAAACACAAAGAAGTCGGTACTCCTAAAATGGGTGGGACTGTAATTTGGATTTCTGCATTAGTTACTATTGTTGGTATTTGGATATTAGAAAAGTTTTTGCCTGGCCAGTCTGTGTCAAAATTGGTTTTTTTGAGTAGGGGACAGACGTGGATTCCACTAGCCACACTCCTCTTCGGTGCTTTTGTTGGATTGGTAGATGATTATTTGGATATTAGAGGTAGTCGAGATCATATTTCTGGCGGTCTGTCTTTGAAAAAAAGACTTCTCCTTGTGGGGTCTATTGGTTTACTTGTTGGTTTTTGGTTTTATTTTAAACTCGGTGTAAATTCAATTGGTTTGCCTCTTGATCATGTTTTATATATTGGTTGGCTCATTATTCCTTTGTTTTCTCTTGTTATGCTCGCAGTTTATTCTGGTGGTGTAATAGATGGTTTGGATGGTTTGGCTGGTGGTATTTTTGCCACAATGTTTGGCGCATATGGCGTAATTGCTTACAATCAAAACCAAATCAATCTTGCGGCTTTTTGTATGATGATTGTGGGCGCAATACTAGCTTTTCTTTGGTTCAATATTCCTCCAGCTAGATACTATATGTCTGAAACTGGTTCTATGGCTCTCACGGTCACTTTGGCTGTCGTCGCTTTTATGACAGATGCTTTGGGTGAAGGTTACGGTGTTTTGGTTTTACCAATTATTGCTTTTCCTCTTTTTGTCACTTCGGCTTCTGTCATAATACAGCTATTCTCAAAGAAATTTAGAAATGGTCAAAAGGTTTTTAGAGTCGCTCCACTTCATCATCATTTTGAAGCTATTGGTTGGCCTGCATACAAAGTTGTAATGCGATATTGGATTATTGGTATTATTTTTGCTATTTTGGGTGTGGTATTGGCTCTATTGGGTTAAATATTTGATTTTCATCCGTATTTAGTATTTAATGACATATAGATTAATGTTGTTTAATATAATTACAACAATGAAATACTAATGAATTAGTGTTTTATTGTTGTAATTATGTTTGGTATAAAGTCAAACAAACACCTCGTTTGAAAGGGTCCACCGCATGTCTACAACTAGGCGAATTATGGTTCATGTTGATCGTGGCATCACTGGTGTATCAAGATATCACCGCAGACTGCTTCAGCGATGTATATTTCCGTGTATCAATCTGAGGCTCCCGTGTGATTATGGGATACGTGAAGTTGTGCGTTGGCTTGAGCCAGAGCAAAGGGGTGAGGGTGCCCTAATGTTTGGCTTAGAGTTGCTTGAAATCCTAACAACGACTGGGAGAATTCAGAAATGTTTGTGTTTCAGTGACGCGCTCTCACTAGAGCAAAAGGGCTCGAAGTTTTTTCGCAGGCATTTCCACAACAAGTCGTTGTATTTCTGGGGATCGGTAGCGGTAGATGTCGTTGGTGATATTTGTGTGCCGTGTCTATGCCAGTGTAACTATTATGGTCTCGTCCTTGATTGGCACAAATTAAAGGGAAATCAGTGGCACAGGAGAAATCCCGCACTGTGTCTTCGGTGAAAACTGCACGAACAAATCAACTATGATTCTTTTGGGCCTGGCGCAATCGCGCTGGGCTCTTTTTATTTAAAAATTTAAAGTATTTTATATACTATTTTTTTGTGAGATAATAGTATAGTTAGTTTAGTTTTTTATATTGTGAAAAAACGTCACTTCACATTCGACAAGCCTTTTTTTGCCGGAGTTGTAATCCTGCTTATTTGTGGTTTTTTTATTTTCTTGTCAGCCATAATGGGGTTACTCACCAGAGATGGCGCACGTCTAACTAGCGTGGCATTCAATCAAATTGTTTTTGGTTTTGTTGGTGGTTTTATAATGCTTTTGATTACAGCCAATATACCGTACGCTTTTTGGCGTAAATATGCTTTTTGGATATTTCTAACTTCTCTTGTCGCGACCTTGTTAGTATTTGTGCCTGGTATTGGTTTTGGGCATGGTGGTGCTCGTCGCTGGATTATGATTGCGGGTTTTACATTTCAAACATCAGAACTTTTAAAAATAGGTTTTATTGTCTATTTTTCTGCTTGGTGTGCAATGGTCAAAGATAAAGCGTCGACTTTTAGATATGGCTTCATACCGTTCATGATATTGATTGGCATAGTTGGCGCAGTATTACTCAAACAGCCAGATACAGATACTTTTATGGTTATTTTTGCTGCTGGTGTCGCTATGTTTATAGTTGCTGGTGCACGTTTTAGATATATATCACTTTTGGCTATTCTGGGAGTGCTTGCTGTGCTCGTGCTCGCTTTTATGAGACCTTATGTGTGGGATAGAATAAATACTTTTATAAATCCAAATCTCGATCCGCACGGTTCTAGTTATCAATCACAACAATCACTAATCGCTATTGGTTCCGGAGGACTTACAGGTAGAGGCTTTGGCCAGAGTGTTCAAAAATTTAATTACCTACCTGAACCTATTGGTGATTCTATTTTTGCTGTAGCAGGGGAGGAGTTTGGTTTTGTTGGTGGATTATTTTTGATTTTATTATTTTTATTTTTTGCAATACGTGGTCTCAAGATTGCTTCAAGTACAAATGATATTTTTGGTAGACTGGTTGTGACAGGAATTGTTATACTTATTACAGCACAAGCTTTTGTTAATATTGGAGCGATGCTCGGTGTCTTGCCTTTGTCCGGTATTACTTTGCCGTTTGTGAGTCACGGGGGAAGTTCGTTGTTTATAACTTTGGCGCAAATCGGAATTATTATTAATATTTCCAAGCACAAAAGTAATCGTGCTCTGGGTTTATCAAAAAAATAATGAAAATATTATTAACAGGTGGTGGTAGTGGCGGACATTTTTATCCGATTATTGCTGTTGCACAAGAAATAAATAAACAAATAAAAGAAAGAAAGCTTTTAAATGCAGAGCTTTTTTATATGGCGCCAACTCCTTATAACCCAAGTTTACTTTTTGAAAATGGTATTACTTTTAAACAAGTTTCAGCTGGCAAGGTAAGAAGGTATTTTTCTTTATTGAATTTTTTTGATTTTTTTAAAACCCTTTTTGGGGTCATCTCTGCAACTTTCAAAGTTTTTTCTATCTATCCTGATGTAGTTTTTGGTAAAGGGGGGTATGTGAGTTTTCCTCCTCTATTTGCTGCACGTCTTTTGAAAATTCCTATTGTGATACATGAATCAGATACTGTACCGGGTAGGGTTAATAAATGGGCTGGTAAATTTGCTACAAAAATTGCTATTTCATATCCAGAAACTGCTGAATTTTTTCCAAAAGAAAAAGTAGCTTTTACCGGTAATCCTATACGCGAAGAGCTTGTAATGCCTCTAACATCTGGGGCTCATGAGTTTTTGCAATTAGAAAAAAATATTCCAGTAATATTGATTTTGGGTGGTTCTCAAGGGTCTCAGATTATAAATGAAACTATTATTGATGCTTTGCCTAAACTTGTTGAAAAGTATCAAGTTATACACCAAACTGGTAAAAATAATTTTGAACAAGTTGTTGAAACAGCCAATGTTGTTTTGGGCAATAGTTCATACAAAGAACGTTATCGACCGTTTGATTATTTGAATGTCTTGAGTATGCGTATGGCTGCGGGCGCTGCTTCTGTCGTAATATCTAGAGCCGGATCTTCGATTTTTGAAATAGCTGCTTGGGGAGTACCTAGCATTATTATTCCGATTGCTGATTCCAACGGTGATCACCAGAGAAAAAATGCTTTTGCTTATGCTAGGGCAGGGGCTTGTAAGGTAGTAGAAGAGTCAAACCTGAGTGATTCTATTGTGATTGCTGAATGTGATAGGTTGATTGATAACCAAAGTGAAAGGGAAGTAATGAGTGCTTCTGCTAAAGCATTTTTCAAAAAAGATGCTGGTGAAAAAATCGCTAGAGAAATAATAAACATTGCTCTTAGTCACGAAGCTTAAAATAGCTATGAGAATATCAAATAGCACATTACATGGTATAAAAAAAGTGATTTTGCTTTTTTGTGCTGTGATTTTGATTTCACCTTTTGCCAATTCAATTTATGGTGCCACAGCTAGTGAGCTTAGAGACAAAATTGATGACAAAACTTCTCAAATCCAAGATCTTGAAAAGAGTATTAAACAATTAAATGCTCAAATAGAAACTACTGGAAAAGAGAAGGCTAGTTTGCAAAATACAATTAAAACTCTGGACGCAACTGCCAAAAAGCTTACTGCTGATTTGGATGTTACAAAAATAAAAATTAACCGCACGGATTTAAGTATTGAAAAGTTGGGTATAGAAATAGATGACAAATCATCGCGATTGGAGGAAATCAAGAAAACTTTAGTACAAATATTCAAACAGCTTAATGAAGCTGACCAAATGACACTTTTGGAAACTTTTTTGTCGTATGGTAATACGTCTGAACTTTGGAATCAGGCGGAGAGACTAAACCAACTCAAAACAGCTTTGAGAAATACAATAATTGAACTAGAAGACACGAAAACTACCCTAGAAAGCAACAAAAAAGATGCTGAAGCAGAAAAGCGTGAGCTTGCTAGACTAAAAAATGAACTAGATGATAGGAAAAAACTTGTAGCAGAAAACACGAAAGAAAAGAATAAATTGTTGTCTGCAACTCAAAGCAAAGAAGCTGTTTATAAAAAATCTCTTGAAGAGAAGAAGAAATTGCAAGAACAATTTCAGGCAGAGCTATTTGCTTTTGAAGCTGAGTTAAAGCAATCTGTAAACCTAAAGACAGTTCCTCCGTCTGGCGCTGGTATATTATCCTGGCCGGTTGATAGTGTGTATATTACACAAAAATTTGGCTATACAGATTTTGCAAAAAATAATCCAGTTTATAATGGCAATGGTCATAATGGTGTGGATTTTCGTGCGGCAGTCGGTACACCTCTCAAAGCGTCACTTTCTGGTGTTGTGGAGGGTACTGGGGATACTGATATTGCTTGTTCTGGCGCATCTTATGGCCGCTGGGTGCTAATTCGTCATTATAACGGTCTATCGAGCCTGTACGCCCATTTATCGCTTATAAAGGTAAAGGAAGGGCAAACAATACAAACAGGTGATTTGGTTGGTTATAGTGGAAATACTGGCTATACCACAGGACCACATTTGCATTTTAGTGTTTTTGCTACAGACGGTGTGGCTGTAAATACATACCAGTTTAGATCGTGTGCCGGAGCTTCTGTGAGGTTGCCTAGAGCTACCAAACAAGGAGCTTATCTTGATCCGCTCAAATATCTTTAATACAATATATACAAATGATTAAAACAAAAGAAAAAGGGTTTTTGAAAATAATCGTCATCGTTTTAATTGCTTTAGCTTTATTAAAAATATTATTTGATTTTGATATTTTTAATTTTGCTAGATGGCCCATCGTGGCTGATGCTATTGATTATATTTGGAGAATTATAAAAACTATATGGGACGGTTTTCTAGGAAGAATATTCTGGTTTGCTTGGAATAATTTAAAGTATCTTGCTGTATTGGGTTGGGATAATCTTCTTATTTTACTCGACAAAATAGAGCGTATTGCAAGCTTGATGTTAAGTAGATAATTCATTAGGATAATATCCATATGAAAGCTGTAAAGATGATACTGTTTTTTCTTTTGTTGCCGATATACGCGCCTATGTATATTTTCATAAATTATACTTTTGAATGGTGGGAAGGTTTGCTCGACTAAAAATATTATGAAATTACCAAAAGATTTGATCGTAAGTATATCTGGTGTCAGAGGTCTTTCGCCGAGTATTCTGAGTCCAGAAGTTGCTTATGCTTTGGCGTGGTCTTTTTCTAGAATATTGCCTGCTGGAACTATTGTAGTTAGTAGAGATTCACGCAAAAGCGGTTTTACTATCAAAAGAGCCGTTTTAAGAGCTCTCATAGATAGTGGCAGAAAAGTTTTAGATGCTGATTTGATACCATTACCAACAACACAAGTGGCTGTGGAAGAGTCTGGTGCAGTGGGTGCTATCGATATTACTGCTAGTCACAACCCATCAGAATATAATGGTTTAAAATTTTTAAATTCACTCGGTATTTTTATAGATGCAAAAACTTTAGAAATTCTCAAAGAAGCTTATACTGCATTTTCAGAAAAAAATATTCCTACAGATTTTTCGATTCAAAGTGAAAGGCGTTTATCCATAGTACCATTATGCGAGCAATCTATGGAGTGGCATATGGAAAGACTAGAGGGCATATCTGGTTCTGGCAAAAAAATAACCGTTGCAGTAGATGCTGTAAATGGTGCCGGCTCCATGATTATTCCAAGTTTACTCAAAAATCTGGGCTGTGATGTTATACATATAGCTACAGATCCAACTGCGGACTTTCCACATACTCCAGAGCCAAATATTGAAAATTTGCGATGGACACAGAGTGCTTTGGCAAAATACACCTATGATTTTTGTGTGGTTGTTGATCCTGATGCTGATAGACTCGTTTTGATAGATGAAAACAAAAATATTCTGCCAGAAGAGCTGACTTTGCCTATGGTGGTGGAAGAAAAATTGGCCTCTGGTGCTAGAGGTCCTGTAGTTATCAATATGTCGACGAGTAGAGTTACGGAAGATATCTGTATGAAATATGGTGTACCATGTGTGAGAAGCGCTGTCGGTGAAATAAATGTGGTACAAAAAATGATGGCAGAAAAAGCTATTATAGGAGGTGAAGGTAACGGTGGTATTATTGATCCTCAGATACATTTGGGTAGAGATTCTCTCGTTGGTATTGTGCATATTATTCAGATGCTCAGACGTCAGCAGAAAAGTCTTTCCAAGATTGCTATGGAAATGCCCAAATACATAATGCAAAAAACTAAAATAAATATACCTCAAAATAAAACCGCAAAAGAGTTATATGAACTAATAGGGAATAAGTATCCTGAAGCCAAACAAAATAAAGTAGACGGTTTGAGACTCGATTGGTCGGATAAATGGATACACCTAAGACCTTCAAATACAGAGCCTATATTTAGAATTATCGGTGAAGCTAAAAATGATAAAATTTTAAAAGATCTTATAAATGAGGTCACTATATTGTGCGACACAAAATAATTCTAAATTAAAGAATTAAAAAATATTTTAATCAAAATCTCCAACTATATAACAAACTAAAGTCGCTATGATTATTGTTAATAATATACTTGTGAGTGTCATGTGTTTGTAAATATAATATTATCTAAAATTAAGAAATAAAACACCTAATAAGAGTGATCATCTAGAAAATATCAAATATCGTATATTTGTATAAAAACTAAAAAAACGACCTTTTAAAATCACTTATAAGCCCAGTCTAGTAAACATAGACGATACATCTATCGTGTGAAAAAGAGTATTGAGGTGGTTTTTTGAAGGTCCTTGTTTAAATGTATTTAAAATACATAAAGATAAGTAAATTGTGTGTATATAGATATAAATAATAATTTAATTAAATATTAACAGTATATTGAAAGAGAAAGGGGCGAAAAATAAATATATTTTTCAAAATTATTTTCTATATAAATAAATTAACTTACTGGTTAAAAAATAAAAAAGCACCGGGGGAGGACTTTGCCGTATTTATGGCTATATATAATATATGTAGTGTCGCAAAAGATATATTGTGCGACACTTACATATACACTCTGGGCCTTTCTCCCTATCTATTAAGATTACTTATTATTGAAACCGCCTGCACCGAAGATTTTAAATTTTCCACCAATTAATCCATTTGAATTTTTTAATTGATTAAAATAATTATAAATATTTTCTTCTACAATATTTTTCTTTTCATCTGGGACAAGACTAGAAAAACTCATAGAATGGTAGAGAGATAAGAGTTCATCCATATTAAAAAATTCTTCAGTCTCTATCTCAAACTCCTCTACCCCATTCAAATCTTTACAAAAAATCTCCGACTTGTACATCGGAGAAAGATAGTTGGAGCACAAGAAACTCAAACCGCACATCCACTCACACAGTAGGCGGAAAGAGCTTTATAACTCGACCACTACACCTACGAACTAGCATTCTTATACAATCATCAATGGTCACGGGAGTTATTTGGATTTCTGCGAGAGACCCCTTGTATCTTTGTCGGATAATATCCAAACATAGACTCTCGACCATTCTGGGCAGACGAGTATCTATACGCTTTCTCCATCTCATGAATAGCTCAGTCGCTATATCTCTCTTGTAATCGATACCCCACTCATCACCACCAAGACTCATGCATGATGTACGGAAAATCACCAACTCTTTTGTTGAGACCTTTTGCTGTGTTTCGTTATTCTCGTATATTTTTCCATTTAACTTATCAAACTCTAGTAGAATAGAAGTGGCCACAGCCAAAAGTACAACTTGTGCGTGAAAAAGTTCGCTGTCATCAATATTTCTCACAACCACAAGCCCGCCACGAAGAGACTTGACCGGTTTTTCACTGAAATTCATTACCATGTCTCCTGTATTCTGTTATTGTGTTTTAGATCAAAGAACTTGTATACAATTTACAACATTAAAACAAAAAGACTTTTTTCGCAACAAAAAAGACCACTCCCGAAGGAATAGTCTTTTTTGTTTTATATTACTTATTTTCCGCTAGAGCTTCTTGACCAGAACCAGACCAACAAGGTGATGAGGCCATCCATGGTTTTGTACCACTATCCTCATACAACTCTCGAGCATAAGCCATGTTACCTTCTAGAGTATATATGTCTAGACCGATTTTCTTTGCTCGTTCTAGGTGATAATGCTCGTTAATCTGCATCACACCAACGTCAAATCTATTGGCTTTACCTCTAATAATATTACCACTCTTGTCTGTTTGCCTAAATGTAGATTCACATCTGGCAACTTCAGCAAGAACAGGAATATCAGAAAAGTAGTTTCTAACGTATGCTTCTGTTGTTGTAGCTCTTTCAATGATCGGTTTCTTTGATTCAGGAATAACTTCTACTTGTGTATTTTCTATAGATGGAACTGGAATGTTAGCACCTGTCACAGTAGAAATCGTAATAAGTAGTCCAACTGCGGCTAGATTTAAAATACAATGTGAATTAAATTTTAATTCTGGAGTTGTTTCCTATTAGATAAAATCTAATAAAAAAGCTCAGGGGTATTTCTGAGTGTTTTAATAATAGCATATTTGAAAATAAAAGTCAATACTTTTAACATTCTAATCTAGTGTTATGTGGCTATATAAAGCCATATATTAACAATATCCTATTCCCTACCCTATTACCATTTTAAGCCATATTTTGGGACTAGAAAAAAACTTTAAAAAAAGATGGAATTAACTTATAATAATTAAGATATGGAACATAATTTTTTAGGTGAATCATGGGGTAAATTAGCCACAAAAGAAAAGGACGGGTTAGATTTTGATGAAAACAAAGTTGATAAAGCGTTTGAAAAACATATTGATATCTATTCAAGGATGCAGATTATAAAAGAAAATATAGAAGATTCTAATAAATTTACTCCAAAAGATATTGACACTCTAAACACATTATATGAAATGGTTTTCGATAATGTATCAAACTACGTTTCTGCTGTACACGACACAGAACTTGCACAAACCCCAGATAATACAGAAGATATGAAAAAAGATAGGAATATTGAAAAAATGGATAGAATAGAGGCATTAGACAGGACGCGCACTAGAGCGCACAACGCACTAATTGAGAGTTTAAATTTTCTTAAAAGAAATTATGAAAAATTAGGTCTTGACATTTCATGGAGAGATGATATAGGATATGACAGGAACGAGATTCGGGAATGGGCCCAAGACGTAATGAGGTACATTTCAAACAAAAAACAAGGCGCAGAAAGGAGTTAATGATGGCTGTTCGACAAGACCTCACAACACCGCTCTCTACGTTTTGTCGATCGTGCGAACAAAAGATTGGTGGTTACGCCGACATCGCACTGCGTAACGCCTACTTCTGTTGGAAGCGCCTAGCGATACAGGTCGCGCTTGAAGAAAATGCTTCTAACATGGCTGATCAACTCGGAAGTGGAGTAGCCATTTCCAGCCCAAACCGAATCCATTGGCAAAAAGCCAACCAAAAACTCACCGAAGAATGTGAGAGAGTTGGAGTTTCAATGCCACAAGCTACGCCGAGCGACGTAGCCAACACATTCGCTTAAAATCACCCCTTGCTACGCCTTGCATGAGGGTGTTTTTTTATTTATTTTATCGGCATAACCACCACCTCACCCTCAGACAATCCAGACACCACTTCTGCATATCCATCATCACCAGTAGTGCCCAATATCACCTCAGTTTTAATTTCATTTCCACCTTTCAAAACATATGCGTACGTTTTGCCTAGCAATTTTTCTGAAAAGTATATAGGTATACGCAACACATCCCCCTTTTTTAATGCCAAAATTTGCAAATTTGCTGTCATACCATTTTTGATCTTTGTTTCGCCAGCGCTAAAAAGTACTTTTGTTTTATAACTCACCACATTATCCACCAAAGTTTCAGCTGGATCTATATAAGAGACTGTGCCAGTAAATTCTTTGCCAGGAAAAGCGTCGAAAGTAATACGTACCTCATTACCTACAGCAATTTTTGTTATATTTACTTCTGATACATTGGCTTCTATTTCAAAACTACTATTAGAAATTACAGATACTACAGTTTTACCCACAGAAGCTATTTCACCCTTTTTGATATCCATCAGTGTTATAACACCAGCGATTGGCGATACAAGTTTGGCGTTTTCTATTTGTGCTTGTACGTTGGCTACCTGTGCTTGCATCTGGAGAACCTTGGCTTCTTGGTTGGCTATGGTTTCTTTGCTACTACCATTTTTGACCAAGTTATAATCAGCTTGAGCTTTTGCTAGTGCGGTAACAGCATTATTGTATTTTTCTTCAGCATTTAGAAAATTTGACAGTGTTGTTTCATAACTTGAACGAGCGGATGAAGCTGTGGCTCTCGATGTAGCATCTGAAACTGTTTGATTGCTCAAAGATTTGAAGACATCATCCAAAAAAGTACGGATATAGTTCATCCTATCCTTAGCGTCTTTTGCAAATTTACCGAGATCTTTTGAAGTTTCAAAAGATGATCTCAAAAGATTCCAATCTAAAAGAGAGTTTTCGATAATCTTTCTTTTACTCTCTATTTGTGTTGTTTCAAATGAACTATTTGTACTTGGTTTAAATTGTGGCATACCAGACTGTCCATTATTGAACATTGTATCTATTTCACTTCTGATTATGTCGCTACTTTCAGAATAAGCTTCATTGAGATTCTTTATCAAATTGCTCTCTGCATCATCTAGGGATGTTTTTGAGGCAATTAGATTGGCGTTTGATACTGCAACTTCTTCTTCCCTACTACCACGTCTTATCTCAGATAATTTTGCGTTTTCTGCATCCAAATTGGCGCTGGCTTGAAGCAGACTAGCATTTAGCTCAGACATGTCTAGCTCAACTAGAACTTGCCCAGGTACTACAGCATCTCCCACTATTGCATTTGTTTTTGCCACTTTACCACCCTTGTCAAAACCCAAATTTACACTCTCTAGCGCTTTTGTTTTGCCACTAATAACCACTTTCTGGTTTATTTCTCCAGTAGATATGGTGTGAGTTTCTTTTGCGCCATTTCTAAGGCCAATAAGACTTACAACTAAAACAATAATCACCACAAGACTGATTGCTCCGATCCATATATATTTTTTTGTTAGGTATTTTTTCATATTTTTATTTTTTGTGATTATGTTTGTTTGTAATGTCTCCCGTGATTTTGCCATCTGATAATGTAAGAACTCGATCTGCTAAACGGGCGTATTCTGGTTCATGACTCACCATAACTATTGTTTGCCCTTCTCCATGTAATTCTAGAAAACTTTTTATAACAGTGTCAGAGGTTTCGCTATCTAGGTTTGCAGTGGGTTCATCAGCGAAAATGATTTTTGGCTTATGACCAATTGCACGCGCAATACTTACTCTTTGTTGTTGTCCACCCGAAAGCTGACTCGGCAAGTTGTAAAGTTTATCACCTAGACCAACTTTGTTTAAAGCTACTACAGCACCGGCCTCGGCGTCTCTTTTGGATAAACCCTGCATCAGTAGTGGTAATGCAACATTTTCTAGAGAATTTAATTCTGGCAAAAGAGCATAATCTTGAAAAACGTAACCCAGTTCTTTCAATCTAAAATCTGTCCTTTCGTTTGTTGTAAGTTCGTGGGTATCTACACCATCAATAACAATATCACCAGAATTGGGATGATCCAAAAGACCCAACTGATACAAAAGTGTACTTTTGCCCGAACCAGAACGACCTGTAATAGCGAGAAATTCACCGGGACGTACGTATAAATCAAGTTCTTTCAAAACCACAAGCTCGCCGTCTCCGCTTTTGTATTTCTTTACTATTTTATCTGCTTTTATAATATATTCTGACATATTTTTATCTGCCTAATATCGCATCGAGTGTATTCTGTCTAACAACTATCTTTGCAGGAATATACCCAGCGATGAGTGTTGCGAGAAAGAGAAGACCGGCTCTGATCGTCGTACCAAGCGGAGTGGCTACCAAAATACCATCACTAAATGGGAAGTTTATTGGATGTGCTACAAAAAATGGTTTGAGAATAAAAAATACAATGAGCATACCTATGATAGTACCAATAGCTGCATAAAAAATAGATTGGATAACATAAGCGTACTCAATAACATTTGAACGTATGCCAATGCCTTTTAGAATACCGATAAATTTTCTACGAGTAATAGCATTAATAAAAATAACAATAAATATTGTGATAGAAGCCACCGCAAGACCAATAGAACCTATAATATTACCGAGTAGAGAGAAAGTATTTTTCAAGTCTTTCACAAATTTTGGCTCAGCATCTTCAAAAGTTTGAACCTTGGCCAATTCAGTAATTCCAGCTTTTGCCAATGCTTCTTTGGCAATTTTTGGATCTGTACCAGGTTTTAGTGTTACAGCTATTTCTGTGCCGTTGTTGTCTTCCCTACCAATAAGACCACGCAACTGAGAGTCAACAAAAAAAACTTTTCGGCTAACTTCGTCAGTTTTTGTTTTTATAATACCTTTGATAGTTACTTCACGTTGAGTACTGCCAATAGTCACACGCACCCTATCCCCCACCTCGGCATTTTTCAATGTAGAAAATCCTGCAGAATCAAAATCAAAATATCTTCTCAAAAGCAAACTACCAACAAGAATTTTGTCATAGTCATCTGGGTTAAGATATTCACCCTCAATAATCATTGAACCCAAATTTGTAACAGCATCTTCGTCTTGTGGATCTATGCCGGTTACTACAGTAGATACCGAGTCACCTTTATCAGTAGGTTTAACTTTGTTTTTATAATTTGCTTCTAGAGTTATCGAGCCATTGTATCTAGTACTTAAAGCTTCGGTCCATGGCAAATTTTGTATAGTTTCTACTACAGCTGGTGTATTTTCTATGTATTTTTTGTCATTTAGTGTAGATATAAATAAGTCACCCATATATTGACTTTTTACAGCATCACTAGCGCCTTGGATAAGTCCGACCAAGATACCACTAATCACCACTAGGTTGAGAAATGTTAGGGTCATAACAAAAACAATAAGTGTCGTAGTCCATTTGCTACTTCTTTTGAGTTGCCTATAAGCAAGATAAAAGCCGAGACTAACCGCCTGCAAAAAATCTCTTAGCGTTTTGCGCTTCCAAATATAAATCTTTTTAAAAAACTTTAGTACAAAGATCGGATACTTCATCTATATAATTATGTCGATATTATATATCAAAAAACCTTTCTAAGCCAGCCAAGGAATAGGATATTCTTTGAATTGTTCAAGCTTATTTTCATTATACAAAAGCCTAGAAAAAGCCTCTGTTTCCCACAAGGCACCATTTATGCCGATGTGTGGTCTTGGTTCACGAGGAATACCGACATAATCCATAACGATATCTGAAGTTAATGTGCTCTTTCCATCTTTTGTGGGTAAATCAATTTTTCTTCTAACCATATGGGCATAACAAATTGAGTGTAGATCAAGCGTGCGCCCACCCCACACTCTATTTTTTCCAGCTCTTTGAATTGCAAAATCTAAAAAATTTATATCAAGTATTGGATTATGTCCTGCCAAAAAATAATCTTTTTGACTGTTTAAAAAGTTAATAAAATCTTCTACGATTTCCGCTTCAGTCTTTTTTGTTTCATTTTTAATATCACTTTCTGTAAAGCCATTTATTAACAAAGCCTCGTTTAATACAATGGCCCCATCCCAAATTTTACATTCCTCATAAAAAGTTTTTGTAGAGTCTTCAAAAGAAACAGCGCCAATACTTACAATAGAGCTTTTATTTCCATCCAAACCAGTTGTTTCAATATCAACTACAATCATATTTATATATTACAACTCTTTGCAATTTCCCGCGAGAGTATAGCCAGCTTTTTCTGCCTCCTCTTTTGTATTAAAAGTAATTTTGTTTGCTTCACTTATTGATTTTGCCCCCGAGCACCACGAATAGTGGTATTTTGTGCCATTTTTTGATGCGACTATTGTTTTTGTAGTAGAGCTAGAAACTTCTAAAGTCTCTGTATAAACTTTGACCTCACCAATCGTAGTATTTGTATTAGATAATCTACCCAAACCAAAACTGGCAATACCAACAAGTATTATAATAATAGAAATAAGGATATTTTTGTTTTTATCAATATCTTTAATCGGTTTTATATATAAGTCATTTACGGACTTGATTTTTTCTTTGATTTCTTTTATACTCATTCCACATATATTTTAACAGTAAAAGGCAAAGTTTGGCACTATGGCACACAAAAAATCAGCGGGCGTCACAAAAAACGGTAGAGACTCAAATCCAAAATATCTTGGTTTGAAATTAAATCCTGGTCAAAAAGCCCAGGCTGGTTCTGTATTGCTACGCCAGCGAGGAACAGTTATGTTGGCTGGAGAGAACGTATCAATGGGCAAAGACCACACTCTATTTGCACTAAAAGATGGTACAGTATCTATCACATCAAAGAGAAAAGTTAACTTTGATAAGACAGTTTCAGTAAAACAGATTCTAGAAGTTAAATAATAATAGAAGACCCCTAGACACCGATGCCTAGGGGTTTTCATTTTGGTTTTTTTCACGATCTCGACGGATAGAGTGCACTTTCCGCTGATTCATGATATCGGAAAGTAAAACCCGCAACTTCACAAACGCGACCCTATCAGAATCGTCAGTAACAACTACGTTTTCTGTCCACCTAAACTCCCTTATGATCATCTTAACCTTTAACAGCAAGAAATACATATTCTTACCGTTTTCGGTTCTAAGGTAGACTTTATTTTCGAGAATGAAGTCTCGCAAGTCAGCTACAACAGCCACGATGCCATTAATGCTTGCTGCTTCCTCGGTGCGTAAAACGAATGGTTCAAGATGCTTGTCCATGCCAGTCGGGCAATCTTCCTTATACAATTCAATCACTTGTAACATTGCACCCTTAAACGTCTCAAGTACCCCATTTTGAATCTGGGATATGTGTTCAGTCACGACATTTCCCCTTTCGTAGGTTAGTGAGGTAGTTTTTAGACAAAACCAGAAGAACAAACTACTACAAATATTATCATAAAATATAACAAAAAACCACCCGCATGATTGGGTGGTTTTTGTATTTTATTCCTTTTCAATTACTAACTTAAATTTTGCACTTTTATCCAAAGCTTTGACTTCGATTTCGTGTTCACCCAAATCTTTTATTGGTTTTTCTATGACAATAAATTCTGGATCTATATCGAGTCTTGTTTGTTCTTTCAAAGCACTAACAATCACATCTTTGTGTAGGCCAGCAAACAAAGCACCTTTATCATTTGCTCTGCCTTTGATAGTCACCACCGCTTGAGAAATTTCTTTTAAATTTTTTGCAATGAGATTTTCTTTGATTTTCATTTCCGCATTGATTTTTGCCTTTTCAGCCTCTACCTGCTTCAATACGTTTGCTGTTGCGGCTTTTGCTTCACCTCTAGGAATAAGATGATTTAGAGCAAAACCATCTGCCACTTCTTTGACATCAAATCTCTTGCCTACTTTTGAAACATTTTTCAACAATACAACCTTCATAGTGTTTGTGATTAAATATTAACTGTTAAGTCTTATCACTTTTTTAATAATATTTCAACCGCTTTATCCATTTGAGGATCTGTGCCTTTGGCAACATCTTCAGCTTTTATTTCTACAACAACATCAGGTGTTAGACCGGACTGAGATATAGAAACACCCTTTGGTGTATACCAGCGAGCGATTGTGACTTTGAGTGACGTGTCTCCAGTGATTTTTACCAACTCTTGCACAGATCCTTTACCAAAGGTTTTTGTACCTACCAAAGTTGCTTTGCCATGCTCCCTGAGCGCGCCGGCAAGTATTTCTGATGCACTAGCAGAACCACCATCTACCAGTATAATTAATTGTAATTTATCATTAAATACATCATAACCACGACTCTTAAACAATTTACCAGACACATCTGTCTCACTTATGCCCTCTCTTACCACCACTTCACCAACAGGCAAAAACCATGAAGCCATATCTACGGCAGCTTCTAGATAACCACCAGGATTACCACGCAAATCTATTATCAGCTTACTCTTTCCAGATGAAATAAATTCACGCAAAGCATTTCTAAACATGTTTGCAGAAAGTGCCGAAAAATTATACAAACGTATTACAAACACTTCCCCGCTCTTTATTTCTGTATCTATTGTGGGCATTTCTATTACGTCACGTATCACAGAAAACTCTATAGGATCTTTTTTGCCAACTCTTGTTACTGTAAGTTTTACTTCTGTACCTTTTTTGCCACGAATAATTTTGATAGCCTCATCTACTTTTAGACCAGTAGTAAAAGTATCATCTATTTTTATTATTTTATCACCAGCTTTGATACCAGCTTTGTAAGCCGGAGTGCCTTTTAGAGGCGCAACAACAGTCAATTGGCCATCTTTCTCACCAACTTCCATGCCAACACCCTCAAAATTGCCTGCAATATCACTCTCAAACATTTTCGACTCAACAGGTGGGAAAAATATTGTATAAGGATCATTGTATGATGAGGCTAAGCCCGCAATAGCTCCATAAACTTTTTCGTCATCAGTTGGAGTACTTGTACCACTCGCTACAAATTTCTCATTAAGAATATTCCACGCTTTCCAAAATGATGAAAAATCTGTTTTTATAGGTTTACCTATTTCTTGACCAGACAAATACGCACCAGCTCTGTCACCGGTAGTAATACTACTCGTTGAGCCAGCATAAAAACCGGCATAAAAAACAATACAGACAACCACCGTGACAGTAAAAACTACTGAGCCATTTTTTTGTATAAATTCTTTCATCTATTTTTTAGATTAATGTATCAACAATTATCTCAAAAACCCTTCTTGTGGTCAACGAAACTTTTTAATATAATTAGATGTAGTATTTTCTTCACACAATGATTACAAAACATTTATACAAAGGTAGAACATGGATTGATCTCGATCATCCTACAATTGATGAAGTCAAAGAGATTATGACGACCTATGAGATAGATCCTCTGGTTGCTCATGAGCTCACATCACCTACTCCAAAACCAAAAATAGAACTCCATAGAAATTATATTTACGCTATTTTTCACTTCCCCGCTTTCAAACACTCACACAAAGATGGTAGCACACTACAAGAAGTAGATTTTATTATTGGTAAAACTTTTATTATTACCAGTAGATATGACACTGTAGATGCACTACTTCACGCTGGAAAAGTATTTGAAGTAGATTCTATTCTCAACAAAAAAACTGCCGATCATGCTAGTGGCTCACTCTTTTTTAGACTTGCACGAGAGCTCTATAACGGACTTTTCGATGAGTTGTCATATATAGAAGATTGGATTAGTGACATAGAATCTAGAATTTTCAAAGGCAAAGAGAAAGAAATGGTTATAACTTTGTCTGAAGTTAGCCGTGATCTTTTGGATTTCAAGAGAGCTATGGATCAGCACGAAACTCTTTTGCGTTCACTCAAAAACGCCGGTAGTAAAATTTTGGGTGATGATTTTGCTTTTCATATTAGCGCGATAATCGGTGAATATAGAAAAATTACAGATTCAATGAATAGCTCTATAGCCCTTGTGTCAGAGCTTCGCGAAACCAATAACTCCCTACTTTCAAATAAACAAAATGAACAGATTAGAGTTATAACAATATTCGCCTTTTTGGTTCTTCCGCTGTCATTTATAATTTCTTTGTTTCAAATGGAACTTCTATCTACTCCGATCAAAGGTACTAGTGGTGATTTCTGGATCATATTATTCTTTTTGCTTGTAATTGGTATAGGAGAATATGTTTTTTTCAAGTACAAAAAATGGCTTTAATCTAGTTGTAATTGCATAAACTGGTGATATTATTAAAGACTATGATTTGGCTTTACAACACTCTCACAAAAACAAAGGAACAATTTACACCAATAAAAGAAGGCACGGTAACAATGTACAACTGTGGCCCGACGGTATATGGCTATCCTCATATAGGCAATATGCGTTCTTATATATTTGCTGATACGCTAAAGAGAGTTCTTGGGTATGATGGTTTAAAAGTACATCAAGTAATAAACATTACTGACGTTGGTCACCTCACAGGAGACGGAGACGAAGGAGCTGACAAAATAGAGAGTAGTGCAAAAAAAGAAGGCAAAAAAGCTCAAGAGATTGCTGATTTCTATACAAAAATATTTTTTGAAGAACTAAAAAAATTAAATATTAATATTGCCAATACTGATTTTCCAAAAGCAACAGAACATATAAAAGAACAAATAGCCCTCATTCAATCCCTAGAAGAAAAAGGCTTTACATACAAAACTAGTGATGGAATATATTTTGATACAAGCAAATTCAAAGATTATGGCAAACTAGGTCACCAAAATCTAGAAGGAAATATTGCTGGTGCTCGCGTGTCGATTAATTCTGAGAAAATTAATCCCAGTGATTTTGCTCTTTGGAAATTTTCTCCAGCACATGGCAAACGAGAACAAGAATGGGAGTCACCTTGGGGTACAGGCTTCCCGGGATGGCATATAGAATGCTCTGCAATGTCCAAAAAATATTTGGGTGACACTTTCGATATCCATACTGGCGGTGTAGATCATATTACAATTCACCACAACAACGAGATAGCTCAATCAGAAAGCGCAAATGGCAAAACTTTGGCTAATTTTTGGTTACATAACGAGTATTTAATGATAGATGGTGAGAAAATAAGTAAATCTATTGGCAATATAATCACATTAAATGATTTACAAACAAAAAATATTAGTCCCCTAGCCTTTCGTCTTTTTATACTTGGAGCACACTATAGATCACATATAAATTTTACTTGGGACGCGGTTTTGGCAAATGAAAAAGCTTATCAAAAAATAATAAAGGCTTATCAAAAACTTGGAGACACAGTTGGTAATATAAACCAAGAATACCAAAAAGAGTTTATAGAAGCAGTTAATGATGATCTCAATACTTCTCTAGCTATCGCTTTATTGTGGAAGCTTATAAAAGATAAAAACGTAAACGATGCTGACAAACTAGCAACAATAGATTCTTTTGATATGGTACTTGGACTTAATATAAAATCAGAATCACAGCACAAAGAAAAAAAGCCTGCCAAGATTCCAAAAAAAGTTATTGACCTCATACTTGCAAGAGAAGAAGCTCGCAAAAACAAAAATTGGATTTTGTCTGACGAAAAAAGAAAGGAAATAGAAGAACTTGGATATTTTGTAAAAGACACAGAAAACGGTCAAGAAATCACAAAAAAATCATAAAAATATCTCTTTTTTTGATAAAAAATCGCCTCTCCACAGTTTTCACACAGCTTTTTAACTTTTCTCTCTTTGTGGACACGTATGCCGTCGTGATAAAATAATTACACAATGTCACAAACAATTAAAAACGGTAGAATCCCTCCACAGAGTTTAGAAGCAGAAACAGCACTTTTGGGTTCTATAATGTTGCGACCTGATGCAATATACGATATTGGTGATTTAGTATTTCCAGAATCTTTTTATTCTCCACAACATCGAATTATTTTTGAAACGATGATGGAGCTTTTTGGCAAAGGTGCACCGATTGACCTCCTCTCTCTATCCAATCGCCTATTAGAAAAAAATATTTTGGAGCAGGCCGGAGGAAACTCCTATCTAGCAGAACTTACACGTTCTGTTCCATCTTCTGCAAACATAAAACATTATGCCGAACTAGTACAAAAAAAGCATCTAATGCGTGGACTCATACGCGCTTCCGAAGAAGTTTCTAGATTGGGTTTTGATGAAGCTGGAGATATTGGAGAAATTTTGGATCAAGCAGAAAAACATGTTTTTGATGTCACGCGTGGCTTTTCTGGTGGCAACAAATTTCAAGAATTGAAGCCTTTGCTTCACGAAGCCTACGAACGTATGGAGAAACTGAGCAGTTCAGAACATGAACTACGAGGCGTACCTACTGGCTTCAAGTCTTTGGACAACATGCTCGCTGGTTTCCAAAAATCAGACCTTATAATTCTCGCTGCTAGACCATCTGTTGGTAAGACAGCTTTTGCCCTAGACATAGCCAGACGCACAGCTGTCCAACACAAAACAGAAGTCGGTATTTTCTCTTTGGAAATGAGCTCACAGCAACTCGTAGATCGTGTGATGGCAGCACAAGCAAGTGTTGACTCTTGGAAGATTCGCAAAGGTCAAATGAATGATGACGCATTTACTCATATTAGAAATGCTTTGGATGAACTATCTCGCGCGCCTATTTTTATAGACGATCAGCCAGGCAACAATATTCTAAAGATGCGTTCAAGTGCGCGAAAACTTCAAAAAGAAAAAGGACTAAAGTTACTCATTGTGGACTATTTGCAACTTATGGTTCCAACAAATACTCGTGCTTCAGATAGTACCGTACAACAGGTTACAGAAATTTCTCGCTCACTCAAAAACCTCGCCCGTGAATTGCAAATACCAGTTATTGCCCTATCTCAGCTCTCTCGTGCCGTAGAACAGCGTGGAGGCAAGCCTAGACTATCAGACTTGAGAGATTCTGGTTCTATCGAGCAGGACGCTGATGTGGTTATGTTTATCCACTCCGAAGATCAGAAGGACGAAAACGGCCAAAGACCAGCTATGATTCAAAAAGAAATTATTATTGCCAAGCACCGCAATGGCCCTGTAGGTGAGCTCAAATTCAACTTTGATGGTAATAAAACAACGTTCGTAGAACTCGACAGATCAGACTACAGTGGAGCAGAAAAAGAATTTGGTGTATTCTAGTTTAATATGGATTCGATCAATAAACTTATAGAAATATTTGAGGACTTTCCTGGTATTGGCCCCAGACAAGCAAAACGTTTTGTTTATTTTCTTTTGACTAGAAATGCTAATTTTCTGAATAGTTTTGGTGACAATATTAAATCACTAAAAAATTTAATAAATGTTTGTTCTTCATGCCAACGTTTTTATCAAAAAGATGCTTCTCAGGAAAATGTGTGCTCAATTTGTAGAAATGTAAATAGAAATAAAGAAACTTTGATGGTGGTTAGTCGTGATATTGATTTGGAGCAAATGGAAAAAGCACATTGTTTTGATGGTATGTATTTTGTTTTAGGTGGCACGATACCTATATTAGAAAAAGAGCCAGAAAGACGTATTCGGGCAAAAGAACTGATCGCAAAAATAAAAGATATGCAAAAAAATAATTTGACTGAAATTATTATTGCAACCAGCCTCAATCCAGAAGGTGAAAATACAGCTGATTATGTAGAGAAGATAATCAAACAAGAACTTGGTGATGGTATCAAAATAACTACACTAGGTCGTGGATTATCTACTGGTACTGAACTAGAATACTCCGATTCAGAAACCCTCAAAAACGCTATTAAAAATAGACAGTAACAAAAAACCCCTCTCAGGGCTTTTTGTTATTTGATAGAGTCTATTGTAACTTTGAAATAAGGCTGTCTGTGAGTATTGATTTTGAAATATCGGCTCTTTTGTTTGTATCTCACAACATTCACCTTTGGGCTTCGGCTGATTGCTGATATTGTAGCCTCAACTTTTGCACCAGAAATATAAGGAGTACCTATAATAGTAGTGTCTTTGCCGTTATCTACAAGTAAAACTTTGTCAAAAACTAGCTTATCACCAGCTTTAAAATCACCAATAATCTTCTCGATTTTTAGGCTATCGCCTTTGGCTACCTTGTATTGCTTGCCTCCTGTTTGAATTATCGCAAATTCCATAGTTTTTATATTGTACTCAAAACATTAAAAAATGCAAGGGATTAAATAGCTTTATATAAAAAGCGGGCCACAGCGGATAGGATATCACGCTGTGGCCCTGAATGGCTGGGGGTGTGGAATACCGCTGGCATCCCTCTTTGGGTGTTGGCTGGTCGCGCCGATGTGTAGTACGCGGCGGTAACATTCACCCAAAAAAGAAGCGCTGAGAACTACTCTATCCTTCAGTGTAGGGCTTTCTGGATGAGAGACTCAGGCTTCCCTAAGACGCCTCTTTTGTCCTTTCGGTTCACCTCCTTTCATCCACACAGCCACCAATCGAGTGCTGACGGGAAGTTCCAGACATACAGCGTCCTCCTTTCCGAGAAAAAGGAAAACAATCAACAGAACAAAGACCCAAAAATATAGTATTCCTAAAATAGAAAAAAGCAATAGTAGAATTGTGCATTACTCCTCGTCTTGCGGTTTGTCAATTTGCAAAGTATCTGTCACGAATGAATCTCCTGTAATCCTTAGAATATCTTTATCAATTTTCTTGAACTCTTTGGCAGAAGAATTGAAATGATTAACTGTAGTAGAAAGCGTGTTCCCCAACTTTCGGTGATACTCTTCGTATGATTGCAAATGTTTGCCCAAGTCTTCGACGTGCTTTTTGATCTCTTTTGCAGACTCTTCTATTTGCAAAGCCTTTAAACCCTGCAAAACTGTCTGTAAATAAGCCAAAAATGATGTTGGCGACACAATGATCACTTTGTATTTATTGGCAGCTCTCTGAATCAAATTATCTGTTTCATCAGTAATGGCACCAATCTTGTTGACCAACAAATCATAATAAATAGCTTCGTGAGGAATAAACATAAAAGCAAAATCCATAGTTCCTTCTTTTGGACGAATATATTTTGAAGTTTCTTGTATACGTAATTTCAAATCATTAACAAAGGCTTTCTCTAATTTTTCTTTTTCGGCTGGATTTTGCTCAACACTTAGTTTATTATAATTTTCTAAAGAAAATTTTGAATCCACAGGGATGATCTTATCTTTTACAAAAACAACAGCATCCACGATTTCTCCATTACTAAAAGCATACTGCATTTTGTACTGAGTAGGAGCTAAAACATTTTGCAACAAAGTTTCAAGATAATATTCACCGAGAATTCCACGATGTTTTGGATTTTTGAGAATATCTTGCAGAGACTGAAGCTGATCTGCAAAATTGACCATCTGTTTGCCCGTCTCCTCTACCCTAGCCACCTTGTCAGTCATGTGAGCAAGTTTGTCCATAAACTGGTTGATAAGTTTCTGTGATTCGCCAAACTGAGAACGAACAGAATTACCCATCTCTTTGGTATTTTCACCTATTTTTTGATCTACGGTTTTTGTGAGGGAATTCATTTGTTCAAGAAGGAGCTTGAAACCCATATCCGAACCCGCATCTGGCTTTGTCTCTTTTTTTCTAAAAACAATAAACCAAATCACCACAGCATTTGCTACTGCTAAAAATAGAACCGCAACCAACAAAACATTTTGTATCATATGTAATATATTATACCAGAAAGCAAAACTACCAATAACTAGCACACTATGTTAATATATGTGCAACTAATTAAATAATATGCAATACAAAACTATTAAAGATGAAATAAAAAAGGCAATGCTTACTAAAGATGTAGTGAGACTACAAGTATTACGTGGACTATCTGCTACTTGTACCAACGAAATGATTGCTAAAGGCAAAGATGAAAATAATTTTACAGAAGAAGATACTAACGCGGTGGTAAAAAGAGCAGTAAAACAAAGAAAAGACTCAATTGAACAATTTACAAAAGGCGGTAGAGAAGATCTAGCTACAGCTGAAAAGGCCGAGCTCGCAATATTGGAAACTTTTTTGCCCAAAATGATGTCAGAGGAGGAAATCAAAAAAGTTGTTGAGGAAAAAATCAAAAACGCCGGCACGATAGATAAAACAAAAATCGGTATGTTTATTGGCGGAATTATGAAAGATCTAAAAGGTCAAGCTGATGGCGCTCTAGTGAAAAAGATTGTAGAAGAATTAGTGAAATAAAAATAATTTGACTTTTATAATATAAGGTGCTATTTTAATTTCTAGAAAAGAGATTCACCCAGTGTGGAATTGGGCAAAGCTTCATTTGAGCTCCTGTATTGCTCGTAGCAATTACAGTTGTGTCGCGGTTGAACACTCAGACGTGAGGGGTTCAATCGAATGGCACGAGTAGCTCTTTGTTGTTTTACCAATAGCCACACCCCCGAGAACCCCCCTTGCCGCCTAGCGCTGGGGGTTCTTTATTTACATACTCTTCCCCATACTTCTATATTTTTGAGAAATAGATTTTTCTACATCCGCCCTATTCCTACCATAAGTTAAGTAAGAAAGTTTCTTCATATCCTCAATAGTTGTCATATCGCCAATTGGAGGCGGTAAAGTTTCTATGCTAAAAGCTTTTGTTGGCTTTCCATTTACAAGCATTTTCAAATACGCATTTCTATTATCAATATTCATTAGATCACTCGCTGTAAAGATTGGGGCAAATTGTTTTTCCAGATACTCAGCATCATCAGCACCAACACGAAATGCACCAATAGACCCCACGTTACCAAAAACTGAATCCCTAATATTTTCTTCGAGTTGAGCAATAAACTGGTTCGCTACATTTAGAGAGAGTTTGTATTTTCTAGCTTCAGAGAAAATTGTTGCTACAGAGTCTGTGGTAACATTTTGAAACTCGTCTATATATAAATAAAATGGGGGCAAATCTTTGCCAATAGAATCCACACGGGACAGAGCGGCCATCAGTATTTTGCCAACAAGAATAAGACCGAGAAGGTTTGCATTGATATCTCCCAACCTACCCTTTGCCAAATTGACCAAGAAAATCTTTTTGTTATCAAGCATGTCTCTGAAATTAAAGGATGATTTTTCTTGAGCAATGATAGGACGCATGATTTCATTGGCCAAAAATACGTCGAACTTGCTTGTGATATAAGGCACGATATTGGCAAGTGAAGCTTCTCCCCCAGCTTTTGAGGCTATTTCATTCCAAAACTGCACCACAACTGGATTTTTACACCTAGATATTTTCAAATCTCTAAACTCCTTGTTGGCCATTACGCGAGAAACATCAAGTAGTGTATTGCCACTTTCTGGATCCTCTATTACGAGCATTGTGGCGTTTCTAAAATACTGTTCAAACATTGGCCCCATAGATTCTGGTACAGCACCGTACAATTTTTGGAAAATACTAAATAGCTCATTAACCACAAAAGTCTTTTGTTCTGGATGATTGAGATCGTATTCGAGCATGTTTAGACCCATTGGTCGATCTAGAGAGCTTGGGTCAAAATAAATTACATCTGCTCGCCTATTGGCTGGTATGTTTGCCAAAACATCTATGATATCTACACCATGAGGATCTATCATACAGACACCATTGCCGGCGTGAATATCCTGAATAATCATATTTTTAAGTAGTGTAGATTTACCAGTACCTGTCTGACCGATAACATAGAAATGACGCAATCTATCCTCTGGTGTCATGTAAACTTTTGTACCAAAAGACCTATCTTTATTTACACCCAAAAGAGTACCGCTCTCTGGCATATCTGGTGGTACTGGAGCGGTTTTGGCTTTTGATTGACGAAGTTGGGGCGCAGATTCCACTCCACTAGTTTGAAAATGAATAATAGACGAAACTTCTTTCAAGTTGAGAGGCATTACAATGTCTTTTGAGAAAGTTCTAAAAGAGAAATCTCGAAAGAAATGTTGAAGCGAGCGTCGTGGTACTTCTTTCCAAACAAACTTATTACCATTTGTGTTTTCAAACTGGTTAAAACTAGACTGTATATCGTGCATTATTTTATTTGCCACAAGATCATTTTCAGCGGAAGCTACAATACGGATATTACATTTTGCTACTGGTGCGTTTAACTTTTCGCGTATATTCTCTACAGCTATTTGATCTACTACAGACTCTTTTTTGTCTTTCTTGTCATCTTTTGTTTCAAAAGCTTTTGCCACATCTTTTACAAAACCAACAAAAGCACCATCGTGCTTGATAGCTTTTTTGACCGGCTCACCTTTTTCTATTTTTGTAAGAGATTTTTTGTACTTTTTCAAATATTCATCCTCACTAGCAGGACTAAATACTATCTGAATAGCTGCGCCTTCACCGTTTTTGTTGATTTTTGAAAAACCACTGAGAACAACGTTGAGTGGGTCATAATCAAATTTATCATATGTTTTGATTGGAAAAATATGATTTTTGCTCTGTGTGAGATATGCACCCACAGAAGCACCGGATTCATTGAAAACATTGTAATCATCTGTACGTTCAGCAATCTTGGCTGTTGGAAAAATAGACAAAACTTGCTTTTCAAAAAGTTGTTTGTGGTTGTCTGGAATAGCCACATAAAAAATAAACTCTTCACTGTGGTTTGCATTGGCAATTTCTAGAGCAAAATAGTTGTTGTGCTCTTTTTCTGTAGACAAAGAAAGCATGCCAGAATAAAACTGCTCCATAGAAGAAATCATTTCCTTGAGTCCCCTATTATTTTGCGTATTCGACTGTTTGTCATCTGTATCACTATTTTGTGGTAAGGCTATTTCATACAATGTCATAGCCAAAGATTTTCTAATATCTTCTGTAGCATTTATGCCTTTGACAGAATGACCACTTTTTACATACTGCACAAGAAATCTATGAAAATCATCCTCAACGTGCGGATCATTCATCTTTTCAACTATAGCCAGAGTATTGCGAATACCATACTGCTCAACCATGCCGAGTAGCTCAGCCATTTTGTTGTCGTGTGGCTCTGGAGCAAGATTTAGAACTATACCCTCAGCTTTATTTTGAGGTAAAACATAATCACTTTTTAAAACATTTTCTGCGGGAGTATTTTTGTATTGTTCTAGTTTCTGACTAGCAACTTTTTGTTTTTCTACATGTTCACCAATATTCTCAAGTTGCTTTTCTTTCAAGGCAATTTGCTCACGCAAGAAAGCAAGCTCCTCTTGTGGAGTTTTAAACTTTGCCGCTTCACCAAAACGAACTTGTTCCATATACTAAATATTATATCTCATACAAAAAAATAAGCACAGATAAACTATGGATAACTTCTTGATTATTAGGCAAAAATTGGGTATGATTTTTGAGTTCTTGGCAATGGCCCTATCGTCTAACGGCTAGAGATAATTCTCAAAAAGCTTTAAGAGGGGTTAGAAAGCGACAACAGGAAGCTTTCTAAAGACGGAACCGCTTTGGGCGGTGAGTCGGGGTCGCGGGTTTTGCGAGCACGCAAAAACCTGTGACCGATTCCACCAAGAATCGAACGTGTGAATTTGAAAACTAAATATGGCCCTATCGTCTAACGGCTAGGACGAAAGCTTCTCAAGCTTTAAATCGGGGTTCGATTCCCCGTAGGGTCACAAAGAGAAACTGAATTAAAAAACTGGTCGGCGCGTGTGCGCGCAAGGGTGTGGGTGGGGTGGGCGGAATCCGAATCCGTGTTGTGGGCTAATGCGAATTCTGTGGGCGGGCAAAATGAGACGGAGACGGATTTGTCCCGCAATTGCGGGTTCGTTCCAATTTTTTTGAAATAGTCCCGAATTTCAAAAAAATCTACACTAGATCGCAATTGCGTGGCTTTTTTCATATCTAAAATCCATTCCCGCAAGGGTTCGACCCAATTCTTTCTCTTCTCTCGGGCAGATTCCAATTTGTGAGCGAGAGATATTTTTTGCTTCAAAAGCTCGTTTTTCTTGGCGAGGTAATTTTCTTTTGGAATGTCGCCATCAAGATACAAGTTTACTAACTGATCGAGCTTTTGTTCCATCTCTCGCTCATTGTCTTTAATCTGCCCAAGAGAACTTCCCAACGATTGGACAGATTCTTTCTTCCACACTTCCACTTTCTCCAACATGTAATCTGTCCAATCGTTGGGAAGGGAGATTTTTTGAAGTTGTTCATTTAACTGCAAAGCAAGCGCATCTTCTCGCAAATACCCTTGTTCACATTTTCCTTTCTTTTTCGTGCATCGATAATATCGGTACTTTGTGCCAAACCGATTGGTTGACCACTGTGCGGTAATCATGCTTCCACACTCTCCACAACGAAAAAGTCCTGTGAAAGGAAAATTGTGACTGGTTTTTGATTTGCGAGGATGTGCGCGCTTTTCCAAAACTTTCTGAACAGCTTCAAATAAATCGAGAGAAAGAATTGGCGCAAAGCTTCCAGGGAAATATTCGTTAAAATGTTTGGTTAAACCGAGATATGCTTTATTTTTCAAAATACAGGCAACGGAAGCTTTGCCAAGTGGCGTTCCGGACTTTGTAGTCACACCATGCAGAGCCAAAAACTCCGCCAATGATTCAAGACCGTAAGTACCTTTGGAATATTCCTCGTAAGCGCGCACGATAATTTTAGATTTCACCACATCAGGTTCGATATTTCTCGTTTTCGGATTATTTACATAGCCGAAAGGAGCGCGCGTTAACCACTCACCACGGCGGAGTTTTTGGCGGATACCACGCTCAACATTTTGCTTTAGGTTGTCAGAATAATATTTACTTTGTCCGAACGCCACTTGAAGCATAAACAGACCTTGCGGGGTTGGTTCAAACCAAAATGTCGGAAAACGCAAAGAAACTATCTTGGTCGTGTCCACGGCGTAGATGATGCGTCCGCCGTCTATAGAGTTACGAGCTAAACGGTCAGGATGCCAAGCTAATATTCCAACACCATCTAAACTTTCAATTTTAAGCATCATCTCGCCAAATTTCTCACGACCAGGTTTCTTTGCGCTTTTCGACTCTTGAAATTCCTCAAGAATTTCAAGATTTTCTTTACGCGCAAACTCTCGTAACTCAAATAACTGCGATTCAATACTCATTACCTGTTTATCATCATCTTCAGTAGATTTGCGAGCGTATAGAAAATATTTTGGTTTTAACATAAATAGTTTTTAGATTATGAAAAAAGAAAGTCCGTCCACGGCTCATTTCTGCACCCGTTGCCCGCCCACAGAATTCGCATTAGCCCACAACACGGATTCGGATTCCGCCCACCCCACCCACACCCTTGCGCGCACACGCGCCGACCAGTTTTTTAATTCAGTTTCTCTTTGTGATGTAATTCTACACTTTGCTCGAACTTTTTTCCAAGATCAAAGTGGTGACGTGACAATGAATTCCGTCACGCCGTAGCGTCCACTCCACCACACACCCGAATGCGGTGTGTGGTTCCGT
>Ga0172380_10000696_pt1 | contig 62182 bp, 68 predicted proteins | sample Leawe162metaG_FD_119747 | JGI IMG/M metagenome (GOLD analysis project Ga0172380, IMG submission 119747) | Leachate microbial communities from a municipal landfill in Southern Ontario, Canada - Leachate well 162 metaG | ecosystem: Engineered > Solid waste > Landfill > Unclassified | place... | reverse complement strand
TCAGACTTATTCTTTTCGGAACAAAAGTAACTGTTTTTAGGTGCCCGAGAGGCATCCAATGTTCCACGTGGAACATTGGTGACTGAGTTAGATTGAGACTGTTCTGTTTGTTTCTTTGATTGTTTCATATGAAACAATCGATATGGAATGAAGCGGATGATTAGATAGGCGTAAATCAGATAAGCCTCGAGTAGTTTGAGGGATCGGTAGATGGCTATCTCTCGATGATCCGACCAGCAGATGGAAACAAAAGAAAAAATGATTAATAATAGCGGAATAGATAAATAAGCCTTTTTTGGTGTAGAAAGCGACGGGAGTGTGCCAATTGACAAAAAGCTATCATTGTTGCATAATAAAAATAGTATAAAACTAAGGATAGTGCAGATAAAAAAGATATCAGAGATATAAAGATATCCACTGGCGTATTCATTAAAGGCTTTTTGGATCGGGTGGAAGAAAAGAACTTTGCGGACACCCAAGGGAAAAGTCAATAAAAATCCAAAGAAAAACCAGATATCTGCTTGGTTTTTGATTTTATTCCAAAGGTTATAAGCGTATTTTTTCATAGCTGTGTTTCAATTATAACCTAAATCGGTGAAAAAACCATTGACCGTACGCGATAAATCGAATATGATTAGAATGTTGCAAAAAAAGTTTGGGCCCTTAGCTCATCTGGTAGAGCGCATCCATGGCATGGATGAGGTGATCGGTTCGAGTCCGATAGGGTCCACGTTTTTTATATTTGGACGATTAGCTCAGTTGGTTAGAGCGTTCGATTCACATTCGAAAGGTCACTGGTTCGAGTCCAGTATCGTCCACAGCAAAAATATCGGATCGGGCCCATAGTTAAGTGGTACAATGCCGCATTCGCATTGCGGAGGCGCGAGTTCGATTCTCGCTGGGTCCACCAATTAAATTTATGGATCAAAACAAAAAGATTATTTTTATTCCTGGTTGGATGTATTCTCGGGAATATTTTAAACTAGGGGAAGGAATAAATGTTTGGGGAGAGGACATAAAACTTAATGAAGTGGCGCTAAACTAAAAGAGATAGGCTTGGAGATTATTGAAGTTCCGGCTGCTGGGTATAATTGGCATGAAAAATTTGATCGAGAAATAAAAAAAATAACAGGCTTTGCGCCTGTTAAAAAATTAAATTAAAACTGTCCTCATAGTTCAACGGATAGAACAAGGGACTCCTAAGCCCTAGATCCAAGTTCGATTCTTGGTGAGGACACAGATTAAAAGTTAAAGAAATTATTTCTTCTGGCACTTCTTTAATTCTTCTCGCAAGCTGGCGGCGTGCCGCTCGGTATCTTTGTTAAGTCTTTGCAGGACACTTTTCAGCGAGGCGTCGGTGGGGATGAAAATCTCGAAACATTTTTTTTCCAGCATGGATTGTTCGACGCGGAGAGCAATCTCGATGGCTCCAATATGAGTAGGCGTATTGTTTTCTGCTTCGATAATCTTTTCTGCCACAAAGTCACTGATATATTTTATAATGCCGCGGGAAAAATTGTTCTCTTGGAAATATTCTTCTTCACTGCGGATTTCTTTGAAGGCTTCGGCGATAGCCTTGGCGTGGGCGATTTCTTCCAAAGAAAGTTTTTTCCAAAAATCTTTGTTAGTGTGAATGTGTTTGGCATATAAATCATAAAGCAAACTGATGTTGAGTTCATTCTCTTCAAAAAGTTTGATGATGGATTTTTTGTTGTCAGGCATATTAATTTGAATAATAGTTAATTATATAAATTATAACGCGGATAGGCAGGATGTAAAATGGGCGTAAAGCAGCTGGGTAAGTTGATTTTAGAAGGGGGGCGTGTTAGTTTAAGGATATGGAAAAGATAAAAATCCCAGAATATATTGAGAAAGTCGTGACAGCTCTTGAAGAGGCTGGTTTTGAGGCGTATTTGGTGGGCGGCTGCGTGCGGGATATACTACTTCAAAAAGAGCCGCAGGACTGGGACATTGCGACTTCAGCCAAGCCGGAAAATGTGCTGCAAATTTTTCCGGATGGTAAATATGAGAATGGATTTGGGACAGTGATGTTGCCGGTGAAATATCTGACTGGTAAAGAAGAAGATTTGGGCGTGGTGGAAGTGACAACGTACCGGATCGAGTCGAAATATTCCGATAAACGGCATCCGGATGAAGTTAAATTCGCCGATACTTTGGAAGAAGATTTGTCGCGCAGAGATTTTACGATGAATGCGATGGCGCTGAAAATTTTTTCTGACGCTTCTCAACCCCTCCCCAGCCCTCCCCTGAGTACAGGGGAGGGGGCAGACTTAGAGTTGATTGATTTGTTTGGCGGACAAAAAGATTTGGAGAATAAAATTATTCGGGCAGTGGGGGGGGCGGAGGAGAGATTTGATGAGGATGCACTTCGGATGATGCGGGCAGTGCGGTTCGCGTGCCAACTCCTCAACCCCTCCGTCCCAACGAGTACGTCGGGACACCTCCCCAACAACCCCATCCCAGCCTTCCCCTGGTTACAGGGGAAGGGGAATACAACGGGGAGGGGGTGGACCATTGAGGAAAATACTTTTGCAGCTATCAAAAAGAATGCGGGTAATTTAAAATACATTTCGCAGGAAAGAATTCATGATGAATTTGAGAAAATAATTTTATCGCCGGCACCGGCGGCGGGCATGGAGATGTTGCACGAAGTCGGACTTTTGCAATTTATCATGCCGGAAGTTGAAATCGGGTATGATGTGACACAGAGCCATCATCATTATTATGGTCCCTACAACACAGTTTATAAACATCTCATCGCTAGTCTGGAAAAATGTCCATCGCCTAAATTAGAAGTGCGTTTGGCGGCGCTGCTGCATGACGTGGGGAAGCCAAATGTGAAACGGGGGCAAGGAGAGAATGCTACATTTTACAATCACGAATATGTCGGCGCGCGGATGGCGGAACAGATTTTGAAGAGACTGCGCTTCTCGACCAAAGTCATTGAAAAAGTAGTTTTGCTTGTGCGAAATCATATGTTCTATTATAACGTCGACGAAGTGGGCGAAGCGGGTGTGCGTCGTGTGGTGCGGAAAGTCGGTTTGGAAAACATCAATGATCTGATCGACGTGCGGATTGCTGACCGATTGGGGAGTGGCGTACCGAAAGCGGTGCCGTATAAGCTGCGCCATTTCAAATTCATGGTGGAAAAAGTTTCGCATGACGCGGTGTCAGTCAAGCAGCTCAAAATCAATGGCAATGATTTGATGTCCGAACTCAAAATGAAACCCGGACCAAAGATTGGAACTATTTTGGATGTATTACTTGCAGAAGTGATTGAAGACGCTAATCTCAATGACAAAGAGAAATTACTTTCCCGCGCCAAGGAATTAGACAAGGAAGATGTCGAAGATTTGCGAAGACAAGCGAAAGAAAAAATCAAAGAAGAACAGAAAGAGGAAGAAAAATTGATTAAGCATAAATATCACGTGGAGTGAAAATGTCTTTGTGAAAATAAAAAAAGCCAGAACCGCGAGGGGTTTTGGCTTTTTGTTTGGGGCATTATATGACAGCAAGGAATGGTCGATCTGTCAATTAATTCTTGAACTCAGTGGATGAGACGGTGTGCTATAATGGAAGAAAAGTTTATGGCTTCGCAAATTTCACATATTGTCTATGCTAAAAGATATTTTGAGCAGCTGGAAGCTGGGAAAGTTGAATGTGCAATCCGGTTAGACAAGGAAGAATTTTTGTTGGGCTGTGTTTTCCCGGATATGCGCCGGATTGATGCCACGATAAAAAGACGGGACACACATTTGTGTTTTGATCCGCTCGATCTGAATTTTGCCGGGTTGTCATCTTTTCGCGCCGGCTGGAAGTTCCATCTGTATTGTGATATGCGCCGGGAGGATATTTTGAATGAATATAAGTTTTACGAATTGCCTCATACGACGGATGTATATAATCAGCCTGCGAAAGATCTGGAAGACGAGTTGGTCTATGACGAATATAATAATTGGGAGAAGCTGGTCAATTATTTCAACAATCCGCCATTGGCCGAAACCGGATTGGATTTTGATCCAGCCAGCTTCTATCTGTGGTATGCCATGATTGCGAGATACATCGAAAAGAAACCGGATGACAAAAGCATCAGGACTTTTCTGATCAAGCAACCAGGACTACTGAAAGAGGTGGATGGGATTATGGCGAGCGTGCGGGAATTGCGCCAAAATGAAAAAGTAAAAGATATTTTGAGGAAGGTGTGGCGGGAGGTGGTGTGAATCGTGTTTTGTAAAATTTATTTTTTAATTGAACTCGAGCGCGCATTTTTTTGCTAAAATTTTCATAAGTCGACGGCTGGTACGGAAAATTTTAGAAAAAATCCGCGCTCTCAAACAGGAATTAAAAAATAAATTTTACAAAACACTTAGAGGAATAGGGAAGAGGGGTGAAATGTAATCTTATAATAATAATTTTATGAAGACTGATATTGAAATTGCACAGGGGGCGAAGATGAAGAATATTAAAGAACTTGCTGGTATGGCTGGAATAGATGAAAAAGAATTGGAGTTATATGGAGAGTATAAGGCAAAACTCAAGCCGGAGCTGTGGGAGCGGATCAAAAAGAATAAAGACGGAAAACTGATTTTGGTCACGGCCATCAATCCGACGCCAGCCGGTGAGGGCAAGACGACGACTTCTATTGGTCTCGCGATGGCGATGAGGAGACTGGGGAAAAAGGCCATGCTGGCCATCCGGGAACCGTCACTCGGGCCGTGTATGGGGATGAAAGGCGGCGCGGCCGGCGGCGGATTTTCACAAGTGATGCCGATGGAGGATATCAATCTGCATTTCACGGGGGACCTGCACGCCATTACCACGGCTAATAATTTGCTTTCGGCGGTGATTGATAATCATATTTTTCATGGCAATGCTCTTGGAATTGATCCACAAAGGATCCTTTGGAAGCGCGCAATGGATCTGAATGACCGGGCATTGCGGGAAATTGTGGTGGGCCTCGGTGGAAAAACTAACGGCGTGCCGCGGGAGGACGGTTTCAACATTACGGTGGCTTCGGAGATTATGGCCATACTGTGCCTCGCGGAAAATATCAATGATCTCAAAAAAAGATTGGAGAAAATCATTGTCGGATATAATTTTGAGAACAAGCCTGTGTTTGCGCGTGAATTGAAAGTGATCGGAGCGCTGGCGACATTGCTCAAAGATGCGATCAAGCCGAATTTGGTGCAAACTTTGGAACACACGCCGGTTTTGGTGCATGGCGGACCATTTGCCAATATCGCGCATGGATGTAATAGTGTTCTAGCGACCCGCTATGGCTTGAAACTGGGAGACTATCTTATCACGGAAGCGGGGTTCGGGGCGGATCTCGGGGCGGAAAAATTTTTCAACATTAAATGCCGCGCGGCTAAACTCAAGCCGGACGCAGTGGTGCTCACTGCCACGGTGCGCGCCTTGAAGTATAATGGCGGGATGGATAAGGAGTCTTTGCCTCTGCCGAGCACAGTCTTTTTGAAAAGAGGAATGCCTAATTTGGAAAAACATATTGAGAACCTGAAACGTTTTGGCGTGCCCGTGGTGGTGGCCATCAATGTTTTTCCAACAGATACGAAAAAGGAATTAAAATTTTTAGAAGAAGCGGTTAAAAAATCAGGCGCGGTGTGCGCGGTGTCACGGGTCTGGGAAAAAGGCGGGGCGGGCGGAGAAGACTTGGCGCGCGCGGTTTTGGAAACTTTGGAAAAGAAGCGTTCCAATTTCAAATTCACCTACAGCGAAACTCAACATATCAAAAATAAGGTAGAGGCGATCGCGCAGCATGTCTATGGCGCGAGCAAAGTGGAATTTAGCACGAAGGCGGTGAGACAAATGGAAAAATTGCAGCAAGATAAATTGGATAAATTGCCGATCTGTATCGCGAAGACCCAATATTCTCTGTCGGACAATCCGAAACTGCTCGGGCGGCCGAAAGGTTTCACGCTGACGATTTCGGAGTTGCGCATTTCCAATGGAGCGGGATTCATCGTAGCTTTGGCGGGCGATATTATGACGATGCCCGGTTTACCAAAAGTTCCGGCGGCGGAAAAGATCGATGTGAACGAGGAAGGGAAAATTTCCGGCTTGTTTTAAGCTTTATTGCTAGTGATTTTTTAAAAAATTAACTCGAAAGCTTATTTTTTATCCAAAATAATTTTGACGACCGACGGCTGAACAAAATAATTTTGGAAAAAATAAACTTTCTCAGACAGGAATTTTTTAAAAAATCACTAGCAATAAAATAATAATAAAAAAATGATAAAAATTTTGGATGGGAAAAAAATAGCGGAAGAGATGAGGGTGGAACTCAGGCTGGAAATTTCAGAAATGAAAAAAGAAGGAGTTGTTCCCGGATTGGCAGTGATTCTGGCAGGGAAAAGCGCGGCTTCTCAGATCTATGTGCGCAACAAAGAACGAGCTTGCGAGAGTCTGGGGATTTTTTCTGAAGTGCATCGATTGGATGAAGATGTCAAAGAAGCAGAAATTCTGGCTTTGATTGCGAAATTGAACGCGGATGAGAAAATCCATGGAATCCTAGTGCAGTTGCCTTTGCCGGCGCACCTCGATCCACAAAAAATTATTTCGGCTATTTCTCCGAAAAAAGACGTCGATTGTTTCCATCCAGAAAATGTGGGGCGGATGTTTTTGGGCGAGCCTATATTTTTGCCTTGCACGCCGGCTGGAATAATGGAAATGCTGAAAAGATATGAAATTGAAATTTCGGGGAAAAACGTGGTTATTGTCGGAAGAAGCAATATCGTAGGAAAGCCTTTGGCTGTTATGATGCTCAAGGAAAATGCAACGGTGACGATCGCTCATTCGAAAACCAAAAACTTGGCCGTAGTCGCTAAACAGGCAGATATCTTGGTTGCGGCGGTTGGTCGGGCTGGACTAATTACGGCAGATATGATAAAACAAGGAGCAGTTGTTGTGGATGTCGGAATCAACCGTGGCGAGGATGGGAAGTTGGCGGGCGATGTTGATTTTGAAAAAGTTTCCGAGGTGGCGGGTGCTATTACACCGGTGCCGGGCGGGGTGGGACCGATGACGATTGCGATGCTGATGAAAAACACAGTTGCGGCGGCTAAGATGTTTTACGAAATACGAAAATATGGTAATTGAAGTTAAAAATATCAAAGAAAATCCTGTTAACGCGCTGCGTAGGCTCGGCTATTCTTTTCAGCGGAACGAAGGGGAGGAAATGAGTTTTGTGAAACCATTTGGTGCTTCAGGTTATCCGCGGTTCCATATGTATGTTAAAATGAGTGGCATGGATATGAAGATCAATATCCATCTGGACGCGAAAAAGGAAACCTATGGTGAGGATACGCGTCATCATGGTGAATATGAAAATACGGGGGCGTTGGCCGAAGAAGTGCGAAGGTTGAAAGCGATTCTAGGATAAAAAGATAAATGCCCAGATGGCGGAATTGGTATACGCGCCAGTCTTAGGAACTGGTTCCTGAAAAGGATTGGAGGTTCGAGTCCTCTTCTGGGCACCTAGCAGGACGACAGTTTTCTTTATTGTTAGCTTAGGCCTTTGCAAAGCCCTGACTAGCGGTTCGAAAATAAAAAATAAAAGGCATTCCAGATGCCTTTTTTGAGTCTTTATTTTTAATATAAGAACAGGACTCGAACTGTAATTTAACTGTAATTTCGTTTGACACAAGGCTTAAACTTCTATAGACTACAGAATCAGTTTTTTTAACAATAAATAGCTTGTAAATAAGATAAATTAAGCCTAAAAGGCAGGAGGTTGCAAATGAAAAATAGTTTGAGCACGATTCCGATTGAAGTACTCATTGAAGCTTTGATTGCAAGACAAACTGAGCTTTTCTTAGAAGAAAATCATGGGTTGTTGATTTCACCAGCATTTGAACTGCGTAAGGTTTTAGGAGCGACAGTTTGTGTCGACGGCATACCCTACAAACACAATGCAAAAGGTAAGATTGAGTTGATGGCTATTCGCCGCAACTCAGGTGCCTATCCGGATAAGCTTGTTCTGGAAGGCGGAACAATTGCCAAAGGAGAAAGTACGAAGGACGCTCTTAAAAGACATTTTCGCGAAGACTTCGGAGTGGAAATTGAAATTGCCGAATCACCCTTTGATGTAACGCAGTATCGAAAAGAAAAACCAGACAATCAGTGGATGCAAGATCCCGGCAAAGAGCATAATGTCGGACCGGTCTATCTTATCCAGATTTTAGGCGAAGTGCCTTCCTATAGCCAAATGGGTTCTATGGAGTGGTTTTCCGAAGAGCAAATGCCACCAGACGAAGAATTTGGCTATACGAATGAGCGGATATATCGCAAGGCCTTCCGCTTTATTAAAAGGAGATGTGCTTAATAGTAATATAAAAACCCAAATTAACAAGGAGAAAAGGATGAGCAAGATTATCACTAGAACATTAGTTCTGCACGCAATCATGTTGGCACAGCATTCCGCAAGCGCAATATTGCGAGTGGAAGGTGCAATCTAGGGACCCAAATCAGTTGGCGGATACGTCAGGGCCTACGGATTGGGAGAAATAATCCGCTTTCGCTTTGATGCGGAAGAGAATGCTGAATGGGATCCCAAATGGAGAAAGCCGGAAGATTTCTTAAATATTGCCGCCAGAAAACTTGATGTGGTAATGAAACATCGGATGAACACCAGCGTCATTGTGGCTCTCTACCCAGCTCTATTAGAAGAGGGGGACTTCTTATATGCCGGTGGTGCCTATCGCGCAGGCATAGGCGGAGCATCTGCTTCAGGTGCCAAAGCCTGGGCAGATGAAGCCATCGCTGAAATCGTCCTGACAAACCTTAATATGCTGGTTCAGTTGGAAAAAGACCGGCGCATCCAAGCAGAACAGATGGAAATTTAAAATTATTGAAATATCATTTTCAAATTCAAATAGCCTGTTCAAGATTGAGAATCTTGCAGGCTTTTTTATTTAATTAACCAATCCTACTCCCGTATTAATTCCGTTATTTGTTCTAAATAAAATTCTATGTTAGGGTAGATTGTAGAAAGGTCGCAAATTCGAAAATCAGACCATTTTTTGCACAAGATGAACGATAAGAAATAGATATTGCCTTGGTGGCGGAATTGGTATACGCGCATGCTTCAGGAGCATGTTCTCGCAAGGGATTGGGAGTTCGAGTCTCCCCCAAGGCACTATAATGTAACTCAAGCAGGCCGGCGTTTGCCGGTTTTTATGTTGCCATTGGGGCGCAGCTGAGGCTTGTTTCGCATACGGCGTATTTAAAAGTGGACTAGGCAAATAGGGACAAAAGTCATATAATAAAAAGTGTAGGATATTGTCTTGTTGTTTTTTTTTAAATCAAATTAACAAAAAAATATGGAAGACGAACTTTATGCCCAACTGACTAATCGGAATATCGGGGTAATTACAAAAACACAACAGGAAAAATTGAAAAATTCTTGCGTGGCAGTTTTCGGGATGGGCGGTCTCGGAGAAGTTGTAGCTGAGCTGTTAGTCCGCTCCGGCATCGGGAAGATCAAAATAATCGATAATGACAAATTGGAGGCCACTAATCTGAATAGAGATGTTTTTTCTTTCCGGTCCACTCTCGGAGAGGATAAGATTGATGTGGCTGAAAAATTTTTAAAAGATATCAACTCGGAGTTGATTTTGGAGAAGTATGATCATTTAGATGAGGAAAATATCGGGAGTATATTTTCCGGATGCGACGTGGCGGTTTTGGCCATCGATAAAGCGAAGCCGGTCATTATTATCGGTCGGAAGGCAGCAGAGATGAAAATTCCATTGGTGGAGGGTTGGGCGATTCCTTTCACTAATGTCAGGGTTTTTGGAGAAAACACCAATGATTTGGAAACTGAATATGATCTTCCTACTGCAGGCAAGAAAGTGACTGAAATATCCGAGGAAGAATTCAATGCTGCTAGTTTCGCAATGTTGAAAAGCCTGTTGAAAATAGAGGGACTGTCAGCTTATTATAATGGAGAAGCAATCAAGCGGATAATGGCCAATGAAAATCCTTCTTTCGCTCCTTTAGTCTGGCAAACATCCTGTGCGATGAGTCTGGAAACGATCAAGGTCATTTTGAGATGGGGAAAGATCGCTTGGGCGCCTGACTTTTATGTTTATGATCCATTTACCCATAAGATTCCAAAGTCTTAATAATTAATAATTTAATTTACAAGTATATGAAAATTATCAATTCCCATGTGCATTTGATCGACCTGATGGGGATGGTCAATAAATATCCGGATCTTAAGCTGGCGGACGGAATTTCTGTCATGGGCGACCTTAGTCGGCTTTTGCCGCTCCTCAATGAAGAGGAAGTGATAAGACAGATGGATGAAGCGGGGATCGAAAAGACGGTTCTTTTTGCGGTCGAAGCGCCGATGGTGTATTGTTCCAATGAAATGGTGGCTGGACTTTGCCAGAAATATCCGGATAGATTCATCGGTTTCGCTTCAGTTGATCCAAAAGAAAAAGATGCAGCAGAGGTTTTGGAAAAAGCCGTAACCGAGCTAGGGCTTAAGGGATTAAAGCTCCATCCGCCACTGCAAAATTTTTATCCCAATGATGAAGCGGTTTTTTCGGTCTATGAAAAAGCGCAAGAGCTTGGCATTCCAGTCGTTTTCCATGTAGGAACCACGCCCTTTGGGGCGATGTGCCGATTGGATCAGGCTAATCCACTGCTCCTTGATGAAGTGGCGGTCAAGTTTCCTGACCTGAAAATTGTCCTGACTCATCTGGGCACTTTGTGGCAGAATGAGGCTTTTATGGTGGTGGAAAAAAATCCAAATGTATATATCGATACTGCCGCCTATCCATATGAGCTGAAAGAGATTTTGAATGAGAATATGATTAAGCGGATCGGGGAGAATAAGATAATTTTCGGGACCGATTATCCGATGTCATTTACGGGCGAGATCCATACGATGAAAACTTTTGTTGAACTGATTAAAGATTTGGAAATCAGCGATGAGTTGAAGGAGAAAATCTTTGCGACTAATTTTACTGATATGATGGAAAAAAAGTGCCAGAGTTCATATGTGACGTTGGCGGAGATGGCTACCAAGATGATGAAATAAAAAATATGAAAATCACAAAAAAAATCAAAGCCAATTATGAAAAATGGTTGAGAAGGAAAACGATTAAAATCCTTACTCAGACCGAACCGAGTCGGATAGTCAAATATGGAGAAGATATGGTAGTGCCGGCTTTTTTGCGAGCGGCTAGGCATTTGCCGGCTTATGCAAAGTTTTTGCAGGACAAAAAAGTTGATCTGGAAAAAGTGAAGGATCTGGAAACATTCAAGAAATTTGTGCCGATCGTTTGCAAGACTGATATTTTTCCGCAAAATGAATTGAAGGACTATTGCTTGGACGCTTCGACGGAAGAGGTGAAGAGTGTTATGACCAGCTCCGGGTTTTCCGGGGTGTTTTCTTTCGGCTTGAATACGGAAGAGAATCTGAAAAAAGCAGAACGCTCGATCGACACGGCGTTGGACTATGCCTTTGATATATCCAATAGAAAAACTTTCCTTATGAATTGTTTGCCGATGGGCGTGCGGGTTCCGACCAGTTTGAAATATGCCGATACGAGTGTCAGGCTTGATATGGCTCTGGCGATATTCAAAAAGATCATCCCGGAATTCGACCAAGTCATTTTCATCAGTGACCCGCATGTGATCAAGAATCTCCTTGAAGAAGGCATTGAGCAGGGAATCGACTGGAAAAAACATTGCGTGCACATCATTATGGGTGAGGATTGGATTTCAGAAAGCATGCGAGGATATCTTTGCCATCTGTTGGGATCGGAAAATATGAAGCGCGAAGAGGGGCTGGTGGCAATCACTTTCGGTTCGGCTGAATTGGAGTTGAATCTGTTCCATGAGTCTGTCCAGTCCATCATGATCAGGCAGGCGGCGCAAAAAGACAAAAAATTGCGTTATGCCTTGTTCGGAGAAGGAGTGGAGGTTTGCCCGAACATCTTTCATTATTATCCGCACAGGTCATATATTGAAACTGTCAGTGAACCGGGAGGAAAGCCGGAGCTGGTTTTTTCCATGCTCAGCCCAACCCTGCTGACGCCGCTTATGCGTTATAATATCAAGGATAATGGGAGTCTGATGAGTTATGATGAATTGAAAAAAATATTGGAAGATAATGGATATGTACATCTGGCACCGGAGTTGAAATTGCCGCTAGTCATTTTGGGCGGCCGGAATGAAAAAACGCTCCGGATAGGAAATTTTTCTGCATCACCGGAAGAGATCAAGCAAGGTATCTATGAAAATTTTGAACTGGCTGGGGCAACCACAGGCTATTTCAGGTTGAGTGTGGGGGATGACAAATTCAAAATTGAGATCCAGCTAAGGAAAAATATCACACCGGATGATGCTTTGAAAAATAAATTTTCAGAAGCCATTGAAAAATATATCAAAGGCCCGAAGAATATTTGCCTATACAGCTACGAAGAGTTCCCTTATTCTATGGAGCTTGATTATGAAAGAAAATTTAAGAATGTCTAGATATCCTGTAATGAGTGATATTATTGGTGTGAGTATGATGCTCACGCCAATAACGAGGATAGGTAGTGTGTAAGTGTTTCTCATTTTTTATACTATCATGGAAAAAATAATCATTTTCAAAAAAAATGCAAAACAAAGAATTGATAAATTCCTGAAAGAGGAAATTTTTTTGAATATGGAAATGACACGCGGAGAAATCATCCGCCAGATAAAAGACGGGAAGATCCTAGTAAATGGAAAAAAGATAAAGCCCAGTTATGTGCTCAAGGAGAACGACGAAATCGCAATGGATATCGCAGAAAAAGAAAATAGAATTTTACCGAATGAAAAGGTAAGGTTTGGCATTATCAGTCAGGATGAGAATATCATTGTCGTAGATAAGCCGGCCGGCTTGCAAGTCCATCCGAGCGCAAGGAATGAAAAGGACACTTTGGTCAATGGCCTTTTGGACAAATTTCCGGAAATTGAAAAGGTCGGGGATGCGCCGGCGATCCGCCCTGGAATAGTCCATCGCTTGGACCTTGGCACTAGTGGCATTCTGGTGGTGGCGAGGAACCAAGAAACATTCTTGTCGCTCAAGAAAAAATTCAAAGATCGTGAGATGAAAAAAAAGTACTGGGCGGTGGTGCATGGCGCACCGGAAAAAAATGGAGTGATTGACGCGCCGCTGGCGCGAGCGGCCAACTATAAAAAACAGATAGTGGCCAATGGAAAAACGCGGACAATGATTCGCGCAGCGGTGACGGAATATGAAGTGCTGGAAAAAAATGACAGATTTGCTCTCTTGGAAGTTTCTCCCAAGACGGGACGGACGCATCAGATTCGGGTGCATTTATCATCTATCGGTCACCCGATTGTAGGCGATGAAAAATATGCACAGAAGAAATTCACTGACAACGCCGGCGCGAATAGACTTATGCTGCATGCCAAGAAGCTGGAGTTCGGACTGGGCACTAAAAAATATCGATTGGAAGTGCCGCTGCCGAGCGATTTTCGGGATTTCTTGGAAAAGAACGGACTTTCTCCGAAGGGGTTGACTAAAAGAGGATAAAAGGATAGTATAGAAAAGCTAAAAACAGAGCTAAAATTCTGAAAAAATGCTCAAAGTTAAGTTTTGAGACTTTTTTATTTAGATAATTATTGTTATAATAAAAACTATGAAACAGGAAATCATCGAGTTTAACAAGGTATTACGTGGAGAGGAACCAGCCAACTTTCATGCCGGAGACATTGTTAAGGTCCATCTCAAGATTAAGGAAGGTGCCAAGGAAAGAGTACAGGTTTTTGAAGGTTTGGTCATCGCCGTCAAGGGCCGCCAAAGCTCTTCTTTGACAATCACCGTGCGGAAAGTCTCGCATACGGTGGGTGTGGAAATGATCGTGCCGGTCTTGTCCAAAAATGTGCAAAAGATCGAACTTATCAAGAAAGCCAAAGTGAGAAGATCCAAATTGTATTATGTCAGAAGCCTGACTCCGAAACAGAGCCGTATGAAATATAAGGATATGAAAGAATTTGTCGCGGCGGAAAAAGAAGCGGAAGCTGTGGACGAAAAATTGAACGAAGAAGATATTAAGGCGGTTGAGAAAGACATGGAAAAGGAAGTTGCTCCAAAAAAGAAAGAAACTGCTCAAAAAGCTGAGAAAGCTGAATAATCCAAGGAAGTCAAGGAAGTCAAGAAGGATAAATAGTCAACGGCCTGCATATTTCTATCAAAATTCAATAGAGAATGTTTTGTAAGCGAACGTGGCGGAATTTGGTATACGCGCAAGCTTGAGGTGCTTGTGGGAGCAATCCCTTGGAGGTTCAAGTCCTCTCGTTCGCACATGGCGCGGGATCCTTAGCTCAGTTGGCTAGAGCGCCTCGTTTACACCGAGGATGTCATAGGTTCGAGTCCTATAGGGTCCACAGAAGCATTTTAACATACTAACATTTTAACATATTAACAAAAAACTTTTAGCAATCATAGCCTAGTTTGCTAAAATGCTAATATGTTAAAATGATAATATGATAAGGGCCGGGTTAGCTCAGTGGTAGAGCAGAGGACTGATTTTCGGTCCGTTCCAGAGTAATTTGGAAATGAAAATTGGGTGAATTCGAGGAAGCCTAAGTTGTTGAAAAACAATAAGGTAATCTCGAGCTAAGCCTCAGAGGGTTTAAGTTTTGAGGAAAGTGTAGAGACTAGCAAGTGAGTCCCAACAATAATCTTGCAATAGCGCCCAACTCCTGATTTTATTTCAGGATGATGAAATAGTCCGATCCTTGGGGAAATCCAAGAAAAATTATCAAGGAAAATCCTTGTGTCCCCAGTTCAATCCTGGGACCCGGCACCACTGTACAAAAATTGAACCTATGATATAATTATGGTATATATATCGTAGGTTCAATTTATATGAGAAAAGATAAACTGCAAGCTGTAAAACTAAGAAAACAAGGGTACAGCTATAATGAAATAGGAGATAGGCTGAAAGTTCCTAAAAGCACATTGAGCTATTGGTTGGCAGGTATCGAAATTTCTCAGAAAGCGAAAAAAAGATTGGCAAGCAGAGTTTTTGAAGGTAGTGTCAAGGGACTCATAAATAGAAATAGGAACCAGACGAAATTGGCCAAGGAAAGGGCAGCTAAAATTCGCTCCCTGGCAAAAAAAGAGTTTTCTATCTTAAAAAAAGATAAATTATTTTTGGTTGGAATTTCTTTATATTGGGCGGAAGGATATAAGAAGGGCGCACAAGGCAGTAAATGGAAAGCGATAGATTTTACCAATTCTGATCCGAAGATGGTAGTGATCATGGTAAGATTTTTCAAAAAATTTTTAAAAATTAAAGAAGATAAGATAAAAGTCCAGCTGATAGCGCATAAAAACGTGGATATTGAAAAGTCAGTGACGTACTGGTCTAGCCTGACAAATATTCCACAAGACCAATTCATCAAAACGTGTTGTTCGGTAAGCAAATCAAGTCAAGGCAAAAGAGATGAAGACAGCTTGACTCACGGCACTGTTCACATTAGAATAAATGATGTAAAATTATTTTTTAAAGTTATCGGCTGGATAGATGGTTTAAAATCTGATTATAGCTAAAAGCGGGTATCGTATAGTGGCTATTACACTAGGTTGCCAATCTAGTGACACGGGTTCGATTCCCGTTACCCGCTCAAAATTAAAAAACAGGCTTTGTTTAAAGCCTGTTTTTTTGTATCCAAAACAAATATCAGAACTGAAAGCTGCAGAAATCACGAAATATATCTGTTATTTTTTCGTATTAATTATACATGAATGTAAGTTCAGGATTAATTAAATTTAATACATAAATATATGAGTAACAGAATAATACATTTTGAAATTCAAGCAGATGATGCGGAACGAGCAAAAAAGTTCTATGAGAATACTTTTGGTTGGAAAATTAATCAGGCAATGTCGACAGAAAAAGGAGATCCTATGGATTATTGGATGTTGGACACCGGTAAAGGCCCAGGTATAGGAGGTGGCATGTATAAGAGGCCAGAAGATGATAAGATTTATACTTATGATGACACAATTTTGGTTGAAAATATTGATAATGCGATTGAGATGGTTAAGGCGAATGGCGGTGTAATTACGAGGGAAAAGAGTGAACTTAAGGGCGTGGGCTGGTTTGCTAGCGCTAAGGACACTGAAGGTAATCGTTTTGCCTTGATGCAAGGAACAGATTGGAAGCCAGAATAAAACTAAAAAATAAAATAATATGAGAAAAATAATCGTAATCGAGTTTGTGACATTGGATGGAATAATGCAAGCACCTGGTGGCTCCAGGGAAGACGCAAGTGAGGGTTTTAAGTTTGGCGGTTGGGCGACTCCGTACTTTGATAAAGACAAAGACTTGGGTCAAGAGATGGGTAAACAGATGGAACCTGCGGAGTATCTTTTAGGTAGAAAAACATTTGATATTTTTGCCAGCTACTGGCCGCAGCATGCAGAAATTTGGCCAGGCATCAATGATGGCACAAAATATATTATGTCTAATACAATGAAAAAGTCAGATTGGAAAAACTCAGTATTTTTGAGCAGTCTGTCGGATATAAAAAAACTTAAACAATCAAAAGGCGGCGACATTCAAGTTTGGGGCAGTGGCAATCTTGTTCAGACATTGCTTGAGAATGATTTGGTAGATGAATTGTGGCTTAAAATATTTCCCATCACGATTGGTACGGGCAAACGCTTATTTGCTGAAGGCACGATTCCAGCAGCATTCAAATTATCTTATAGTAAAATATCGCCAAGTGGTGTTATTATTGCAAACTATGAACGTGCCGGTAAGGTGGAAACAGTATCATCTTAATTTTTCAAAAATCTGACAGTATTTAAACTAAGATTTTATAACTTTGTAAATATGAGTAATCTCACAATTACAGATCGTATGAATGAAACAATATTTGAATTGCTCGAACAATATCCTGCTGGTTTGCGTTGGTCAGAGTTGCTCTCAAAAGTTAAAGCATCTGATTCAAGTTTTCATCCAAAAACAATTAATGGCAGTATCTGGAAACTAATATCAAAATATCCAGAAAAGGTATATAAACCTTCCAAGGGAGTTTTTCGTTTATTGAAATACAGATCTGCAAAGGATGATAAATAAATTTGATAACTTAATTGTAGTATATTTTATAACTTATAATACATAATAATATGACAAAATATATAGATGGTTTTGTTCTTCCGGTTCCTATAAAAAAACTGCCAGAGTATCGTAAGATGGCCTTGCCAATGGTAAAATTAATGAAAAAATATGGCGCCCTTGATTATATCGAAGCGGTTGGAGATGACTTGAATCCTAAGATGATGGGGATGGACGGGATGAGTTTTGTAAAGTTTCCTGAGTTGGCCAAAGTCAAGAAAGGCGAGACTGTTGTGTTTTCTTTCATTGTTTACAAATCACGCGCTCACAGAGATGCGGTCAATGCAAAAATGATGAAAGATCCAACAATGAACGATCCAAAAAATAAAGATATAGTCATGCCTTTTGATATGAAGCGTATGGCTTATGGAGGTTTCAAATCAATTGTCAGCCTCTAAACAATTAATTGAAAACATATGCAAATGCAAAAAATAACCCCATTTATTTGGTTTAATGATGAGGCTAAGGAAGCAGCTGAGTTCTATGTTTCAGTTTTCACCAAGGCTGGTGAAAAAGCAGGAATTTTCGGTATCAGCCACTATCCTAAAGTGACAGAAAAAGTTTCTGGGAAACCAGCTGGATCCGTAATGACAGTATCTTTCAATTTGGCTGGGCAAAATTTTACTGCCATTAATGGTGGAGAGCCATTTAGACTTTCCGAAGCTTTTTCCTTAGTTATAAATTGCGATACACAAAAAGAAATCGACTATTATTGGGATGCACTGAAGGAAGGTGGGGATGAAAATGCTCAAGTGTGTGGCTGGCTCAAAGATCGATTTGGCCTGTCTTGGCAAATAGGACCTGCGTTTATTGAAAAAATGCTTCAAGATAAAGACAAGAACAAGGTCGAAAGAGTTATGGCGGCAGTATTGGAGATGAAAAAGATTGACATGGCAAAATTACAAAATGCCTACAATGGGAATTAGGAGTCACTTATAATAATTCATTGATTCGAATGCAACCTTATCTTTTGAAAATGGCTCGAATTTCATTTTTGAACACTGAGCTCAGATAAGGCTTTTATCCATAAATCCAGTTCTAACTGTATGTACTAGCCAGCTCCAAATTAATAGAATGGCTTTGTAAGGCCGTTTTTTGATTTTTTAATTGCTTACATCAGAAAGGAGTTTGAGAAACTTTTATAACCAGAAAACTGGAATGCAAAAAGGTGTGGGCGATACGCTCACACCTTGATTTTTTTATGATATACTAGAGGGAGATAATTTTACTAAAATGAATTAAAAAAAATTATGCCAATTTTAAAAGAAATCCCTACTCTAAAAGATTTTCAGGAATATGTTCGGGAATTGGAAAAAGAACGAGGTTTTGAAAAAGAGGATGTTTCCCAGAAATGCTTGCTTTTGGGCGAAGAAATCGGTGAATTGTTTAAGTCGGTAAGAAAAAAAAATAAGGTAACTAAAGTGGATCATAATTCCAAGTTCGGCTCAATTGATGAAGAACTGGCCGATGTTATCATTCTGATTTGTACAATCGCCAATCGGTTCGATATTGATTTAGAGCAGGCATTTAGGGAAAAGGAAGAATTGAACAAAAAAAGAGTTTGGAAATAAGATTTAAGTTACCCGGAAAATAAAGTTTTTTCTATAAATCCATTTCTCACCGTATGAACTAAACTGCTCATAACAGCAAAAACGGCCTTGAAAGTGGCTGTTTTTGTTTTGCAAAAAAATAAATCCCCAATCACGAATGGTGTGACTGAGGATCATGTTGCTGGTTCTGTAACGACATTACTCATTGAAAATTCTCCACAAAACTTGCCAATTCTTGCAATGATTCTGCACCTGCTTTCAATTGACTAATCAAAGCAGGAATTTCCGCAGGCTCAAGCTTTTCCATCATTGCCTTGAAATCAGTTTTCTTTAGATTGGCAAATCTTTCAACGCCGGATTTCACCATGTAAACCAAATTTTTCAAACTTTTTGCTTCTCGTGCTGGCCTTTTCGCGCGTGGCGCAATCGGATTGCCGCCTTTAGATTTGATAAAGTTAATCCTTTCAGCTGCTCCAGGGATTTTTCGCATCTTATTGTAGGCAGACACTTGTTGTTCCAGTGGAAGTTTTGACAATTCATACGCTGGATTAAACCGAAGTTTTTTCTTGTTGCTCCCTGCGTTTAGCAGTTTTTGCAGATCAGGGTGGAGATTTTGCAGTGCAAGATGTTGATAGACCCAACCAACCGATTTGCCGCAGGCCGTTGCCAGAGATTCAGCCGGCACCCCATTCTGTTTCTCTTTAACGAGCGCGTTGGAGGTTTCCATATAGGTATGGCCTTCTCTATTGAAATTCGCGATGAGAGATTGGAGGTGCTGCGTCCCCGGTCTTGTTTCGTGGTCGATAATAACGTCGATGCGTTCGATTCCGGCAATTTGATGTGCGAGCCATCTGCGTTCGCCATCCTTAAGCTCATAATCATGTTGCTCATCACCCCTGAGCACGACGACACTGATGGGCTGTTGCAAGCCGTATTCTTTGATACTGTCTGCAAGCGCCTTGAGCTTGTCTTGATCGAATATGATTCGCGGTTGATCTTTGAATCGTCTGATCGAAGACACTGGAACACTCGGTAATCCTGTCACTGGCATTTCTTGACGAATCGGAATAATTTGTGCGCTGGTGTTCATTGGATCCTCCTCTCGAATGTTGGTGGTTGATGGAAAATCGTTGCAAAAGCGGTAAATTGACAAAAATGACGGTTAAAGGACAAGGTTCGTTGCTGTTCCCTCCTGCTATTTAGTATATGCTTTATAATATTTATATGTCAACAGAATTTGTCTTAAACAAGGCAATCATCGGGTTGGCTTGAGGTAATTTGTCCTAAAAACAGGCTTATTCAAAGCAAAAACATCTCAATCAAACGAAAAAAGGTTTCAAATAACGGAAAACATAATGTTTGGTCGCGGATTTTGTAAAATAAATTTGAGTTAATATTGAACATACGAGGCTTGTTTTTAATGTTTTAGGGTGGTATCCTTAAATTATTAAATTATTCTGGTATCTTTTATGGTAAGAGGTGTCTCTATTCTAAAATATATAGGTCTTAATAAAAAAATTGTATTTCTTTTGCTGGGAATATTTTTGGTATCATTCTTTTTATACAAAAGTGTTCTTAGTGTTCCAGAAAACGGACTTAACTCGAAAAATCTGGAAAATTCTGGTCAAAATGAATTTTATACTTCTTTGTTTCAAATGGGTTGGCCATTTGCGGTATTAGTATTCTTAATTTTTTTTATTTTCGTATTTTATAAGCAAATCGCTAAGTTTATTGGCAGAATGAAAAAGTTTAGTGCGGGAGAAAAAGGAATTGAGGCTGAAGCGTGCGATGAAATAGGAGCGACAAACAAGCAAAACAAAAAAGAAGAACAAATAAGTGATGATGAATATATAGAAGGAAGCAGGGAGCAAGAAAAAAAGAATGATAGAGAACCCATTACCAAGGATGACTGGGAGAGAGAAATGTTTATAGCTGCTATTCTTAATAAGGATAAAGAAAAAATGGATACAGCCTATAAAAAAATGCTTGAACTTGGTGGCGACAATAAAAAGGATGAAATTTTATATTTAGAATTATCCCATAAGTTGGGTGACACTACCGCTATAAGCAAATTAAAGGGATTATTGAACAGTCGAGATATCATGCATGCGGTTAATATGGCAATCGGTTATTGCTATGAAATTTCTGATGATTTAAAAAATTCAGAGCTTTTTTATTACCAAGCATTAAAACTAGCAATTAATGATAATGAAAAATCATTAGCAGTCCAAAATTTATCAGTGATTTTGTATAAATATAATAAAATGGATGAAGCCGTTAATGTTTTAAGTGAAGTGTTATCCAATGTACAAGATGATGAATCTAAGGTCAGAATATATGAGGCATTGGCTGATATATATGACAAGGAAAAGGATTATGAAAATAAGGCATTTGCTATAGACAAAGCAGTAGAATTAAAACCAAACGATTCGGCACTTCTATTTAAGGCTGGATATTCGTATGCAGAGGGTAAATATGATGAAATAGCACTTTTGCATTATAAAAATGCAAAGAGTATAAATCCAAAAGACGACTCTGTTCAGAATAATATTGGTGTTCAATATGATAATTTACAAATGCCAATAAAATCAATCGAAAGCTATAAGGAGGCTGAGAAGCTAGGAAACACATTGGCAAGTGCAAACTTGGCGTACAGATTATTAAATATAGGGTTTGTTTCTGAAGCGAAAGAGCTTCTTAATTCAGCAAGGGGAAAAGAAAATGTTCATCAAAATGTGAACGAGGCTTTGTCTGAAATTCCAAAGAAAATTGAAAAAGAAAGCGACATAGAAAAGGAAAAAATACGCGAAGCCTTATTATTACGTAGATTTATTTTAAATTTTACTGAGGCCAAGTTTATAAAGGGGAATCTTCTAAGAACTGTCTCTGGGGAATGGCTGTCAGAAGATGGGGTTATTTTTAAAATTGATGTGATTGACAATGAAATTACAGCGAACTGGAATATAAGCAGAAAGCTGTTGAGCTATGATTATGAAGAATATTTTAGGCTTAATGGAAAAATATTTAATGATAGCTCGGTAATTGATATATATGAAAAAAATGGAACTTCCTTGGTGAATGGAGAATACAAGAAGAAAAAAAGAGGCTTATTATACTATTCTTCTGAATATAATAAGATAAAATATATGGAAATTGGAGATGGCGCTAACTCTAGGTTAATTTATACACTAACAAAAAATAAAGGTTAGGTGCTTTGATTAATTGATTGCCATAAAGCCAGTTTCAGCTGTTTTACCTTGCTAGTAAGATTATAAAAGTAAATTGACCAATTGCACTGTTTTGGTATAGTTAAAAAGAAGGGTCTTTTTTCATAAATCCATTTCTCACCGTATTAACTAAACTGCCCAAATAGAAAAACAAGACTAAAAAAGGTCTTGTTTTTTGTTGGCAAACAATGGAAACTTTTGATATCATTAGTCTATCGTAGTTAGAGAAATCTATTGATTTGTTTTTCGGATAAAATCATTATGGTTCCACATCGCCCATATGAGCTTAAGGAATATGATCCTCTTTGGAGAAGGCGGTTTTTGGCTGCGGCAGAAGAGCTGAAACCGATTTTCGGCGATAATCTCGTTGAAATTGAACATATAGGCAGCACTTCGATTGAAGGAATGATCGCAAAACCGCAAATAGATATATTGGTGGTGGTGAAGAAATTAGATGTGGTCAAGGATTGCTATGAATCTTTTATAAGACTTGGATATGTGCCACGTGGCCAAGGATATACCAGGAAAGGCGATGAATATTTCACTAAAGACTCACCGGAAGGAAATCGCCTAGTGAGTGTCCATACGCTCCAAAAGGGCAATCCTAGGATCGAGGAGTATAAGACTTTTAGAGACTATATGCGAGTGAATAAAAAAGATCGCGAACTTTATGCTTCAACTAAGCGTGATTTGTACGCTTCTTATCGGGATAATTATGCAGCTTATTATAGTGGCAAGACGGGTCTTCTCGATAGCATACAAATTCGAGCCAAGGAATGGAAAAAACGGATTGAAGAATGATTTTTGGAGAATGATTGAGAGCGGTACCTGCTTGATGTGGGCAGGGGCATGTTTTTAAGGCACTGCCGGTCGAGATATGGTATAATTGAATAACGATAATTCGATAGGTTCTATCCGTATGGGCATAAAATTAAGGGGAGTGTTCGACCTGAAAAAGGAGAATAAGAAGAAGATGTTCATCGTTCTGGTTTTTTTCTTAGTTTCTTTTTTTGTGGTGCATTTCTATTCGTTGCATTTCAGCCGGTATGTGTATGTCGGGGGTTATCACATCCACCATTTCTATTTCGGTACGGCGGCTTTGTTTCTGGGCGGAATCTTGGCGATTTTGGACAGCAGCCAAAGAAGGATGAAAATTGCCAGCGCGCTCGTCGGCACGGGGACGGGACTTTTCGCGGATGAGATCGGGATGCTGCTCACTTGCACGAGTGCCAGCAAACAATGCGCCTATATCTTTCCCGATACGCCGGACATCATCATGATCATCACTGTTATCATCATCTTTCTGATCGCCTTGGCTGATTCCGACCTTATCGCCTTGAAAGACAGGCTATTGAAGAGAAAAACTTCGCAAAAGGAAATTGTTGAAAAGTAGGAGATAATTTTCAGCAGAATTTTTCGACCACCGGATTGTGTTAGAGGATAAGACGCTTGAAGGTCAACGGCGCTCATTTTGTCTTGGAAGACACCGATAATTCTAAATTTTTCCAAAGAAAAAGATGTTTTATATCACAAGAAAAAGAATTATTCTTTTCATATTAGTCCTTTTGTGTCTGGGCGTAACGGTTTTCTTGGTGTATCGCGCGCATAAAAAGACCGAAGTCAAAGTTGTGAGAGAAGTGCCACCACCTCCTCCTCCGCGCGTAGACACGGAGGATATTTTTTTCGCCCCGCCTTATCATTATGATCCGCCGCCGCTGTCCATGAAAACCATGAAGCTCAAGGGCTGCGTGACGGATGGACTTTTGAGTGGCTACGGGGAAGACACGGACGCGGAAGCGGCCATGATCAATCGCTCGGAATGTGTTTATTTACATCGTGCTTTGGAAACTTGGGCGGCGCCACCGGATTTCGCCAAGGCCTTGGAAGTGATGCAAAAAATCACTAAGCCCAACGTCATGTACGGCATGTTTTTGGCGGAGGATATCCGGCGGGACGTTAAATATTTTTATCCTGATGAAGATCGTTATTTCAATTTTTCCGATATGTGTCGCAAGGGGTCGGAGAATGCTTGGGGAGAGCACACCTGCAAGCCGAGCATCAGCAGCAAGGAATATCGCAAATATTTAAGTTTTGTTACGCATCGTGCGATGGATGTCGGGATCCAAAGTTTTCTTTTCGGACAGATATATTATCAAGATAACCCCGACTTGGGACAGTCTAAATTACCAGAAGTGTTGGATGATATGCGAGCTTATGCTAAGAAGAAAGGCATTCAAATCGCAATCGGAGCGCAAACGGGCAATATAACCGATGAAAATTATTTGAGAAGATTCGATTATATCGAAGGTGGTGTCGGTATTGGTGATGATGGCACCATAGAAAATGGTCCATGCTGGAGCCAACTTGAGAGCTGCTGGGCGCTCTTGTGGCACGATCAATACGCTTCGCGGGCCAATAATGTCTTGGTACATCTGGATTGGAGCGGTCTGAAATTTGACGATATGAGTTCTTTCGCGCGGATGGACGCGGCCAAAAGGAAAGCCACGCTGAGCAAATTGTATAATTATTTCACTTCTAAACGGATCGGCTTCCTTATGCCGATGATGGCCACACTGAATGTGGAAAATGGCGGATGTCACGGGCCGAAAAAGCGTTTCTATAGTGCTAGTCGGGAGTATACTTGTCAGGATGAGAGCATTATTAACAATCTTTTGAAGAATGGGAAGTGAAAAATCCTAAAATAGCGGAAAAAAGAAGAAAAAGCCCGATTGTGAGCTTTTTTCTTTTGTTCCCGCCATAAAGGGAGGAGATTATTCTTGAAAAAAGGCTTAAATAAGGTAAATGAGCGAAAAACGTTTGACTTTTCGATCATAGTTTGCTATAATTGTGGGTCAATCAAATAGGAACAGAAAAGAAGTTTGATTGACCGTCTTACTTGGAAACCTAGACAAGTCGAGGCGAATTAACAATTAAAAAGATATTTAATGCGTATCATTAGCGCTTGCCTGGCTATCGCATTCGTGACGCTCTTAGTTTTACCAGAAACAGCGTTGGCGGATGAGCCGAACGGGTCTAATGAAACAAAAATAAATTTTAAAATACAAGAGGTTGGGTTTTCTAGCGGTAATATTTTGCTAGGAAATAAGGAGAATGGCCTTTTGGCTTATGATCCGAACAACTTTAAAAACACGGTGGCGATGGCACAGATCGATCCTGAAAGAGAATCGGCTCTGGAGCGTTTCAATTCTGAAGAAAAGAAACAAAAGCTTCCGAAAGGAAAATTCGTGATCAATGCTTCGGCCTACACGGCGGCGGCGGATGAATGTGGAAAGTCGGATGGCATCACTGCTTCCGGTGTTAAGGTCAGAGAAAATGAAACCTTGGCGTGTCCCGCCCAATTTCCTTTTGGAACAAAAATCCAAATCGAAGGGATGGGAATCTATGTCTGTGAAGATCGTGGGGGAGCGATCAAAGCCAATCACGTCGACATCTATATGAAAACCAAAACCCAAGCTTTTGGTTTCGGCCGACAAAATCTAGTGGCTGAAATTGTGAGCTAACTCAAAATAACAAAAAATCCTTCCTAGAAACGGGGAGGATTTTTGTTTGACTACCATGTTTTTTTTTGGTAGACTGTTCTTGTTGTTCTTGTGCAGCTGGTATATAATTGCAGTATAGTTTATAACCACCTGTGATATGGGAATAAAGTATGCTGTGAATGAAAATTTTTTCAAAAGATGGTCGCATAAGATGGCCTACGTTTTGGGGTATTTATATGCTGATGGCAGTCTTGAAGATGCTAGTTATCTGCGTGGTAAATATGTCAGGGTTTCTAGTGTAGACAGAGAAAATATATTAAGAATAAAAAAGTGGCTATCTTCCGAACATAATATAATTGAAACGGAACATCCTAACAGTAAAAGACAAAAACAATATCTTCTAAGAATCGGAAGTCATGTCTTGTATGATGATTTAACGAGGCTTGGATTATTCCCGAAAAAATCTTTAACAATAAAATTTCCAGATGTACCGAAAAAATATTTAAGTAGTTTTATTTTGGGATATTTTGATGGGGATGGCTGTGTATTATTAAGAAAGGGGAGGAATAAAGATGATGAGGAGATAATAAAGGGGCTAAGGGTCGTGTTTACTTGCGGTAGTAAAGAATTTTTAGAAGCGTTGGCTAAAAAAACAAAAAATATTATAAACACTAAGCAAGAAAAAGTTTATAACGGATGTAAATCTTTTATGTTGGCTTTTTCGACTGAGGATAGTATAAAGATTTTTAAATTTATCTACGGCAAAAAGGGGTTAGAATTTCTAAGAAGAAAATATGTAAAATTTTGTGAATATTTTATTTTGAGGCCGAAAAGAAGCGATGAGGAGGTGAAAAAAATAATAAAAAAGCATAAGGTCGTGTGGCGAAGTAGCTAACGCGGCGGTCTGCAAAACCGCTATTTCGTGGGTGCAAATCCCACCGCGACCTCAATTTTGCCCGGGTGGTGGAATGGTAGACACAAGGGACTTAAAATCCCTCGACCGTAAGGTCATGCGAGTTCGAGTCTCGCCCCGGGTACTTGAATAGTATCTAGTATTTAGTTTAAAATAAAATCGCTTTCCAGCGATTTTATTTTTCTTCTTTGATTTTTTTCAAAATCTTGGGGATTTTTTTGAAATCTTTGATAAGAGTTTCGCGCATGCCGCCATTGTAGAGTGCGGCGGCAGGATGATACAAAGTATAAAAAACTTGCGAGCCGATACCTTCGATGTCGCGGCGCATCGCGTGACCGTGGACTTGTGAAATTTTTTGACCTGGTAGGAATCTTTCCATAGAGTGGCGACCAAGTGTGACGATCAGTTTCGGCTGAATGATTTGGATCTGTTGCAAAAGCCACGGCCAACACAGTTTTACTTCTTCTGGTAAAGGATCTCTGTTGCTCGGTGGACGGCATTTGCAAACATTGGCGGTGTAAACTTCTTCGCGTTTGAGTTTGATAGTGCCGAGCATTTCGTCTAGGAATTTTCCCGCCGCTCCGACAAAAGGCACGCCGGTTTCATCCTCTTTTTTGCCCGGAGCTTCGCCTATGAACATGATTTCCGCGGTCGTACTACCAGCCCCCGGCACGACGCGTGTGCAACCCGAACGCAGGGCGCAGAGGGAGCAGGCGGACATCTTGGCGTTGAGTTGATTGAGTTGGGATTGCTTGGACATCGTTTTTTATTTCAAATCGTGCACTCTTATTAAATTAAATTTTCCCGTTTCCGTTTCCCAAGTGGCGAAGGTCGGGGGATATATTTCGCCGGCGGTGGTGCCGGGGTTAAGGAGAGTGCAACTCTTCGCGGGATTGTCTTGGGCTGGAGCGGTGACTATCCAAGGCTTGTGGGTGTGGCCGTAGAAGACGAAATCATATTTGCCGGTGCGGGCCAAACTTTTGGCCTTGTCCGGATAGTGCACGAAAGCCACATTCTTTTTTTCGATGACGGCTTCGCCGAAATTTTTGAACAGATAGGTGTTGCGATATTTTTTCTCTTCGGCCAAATCGCGCAGATCGTCAAAATCCATGTTGCCAAAAGTGTATAAAATATTCCCAGAAAAATTATCATTCAAAAAATCCAAAGTTTCTTTTGACGCCAAATCGCCGCAACATATCATGGTTTGAATTTCCTTTTCTCGGCAATAGTTCAATACTTTTTGCAGGTTTACTTCGTTGTTGTGGATGTCGGAGGTGATGGCGATGAGCATAAAATTATTTTCTTGATTTGGGTAAATTTTTCCAAAGGATTTCAAAAATTAACTTCATCGTATTATGAACTTCTGAACTTTCAATAATTGCTCCCATATTTTCTTTGCCGGATATCAGGGACACTTTTGAGTTTCCGTAGACATCTATTTCAATTGAGAATGGATATTCTTCTTGATTGATAAATTTTATCGCTCTAAGTTCGGATTCGTCTTTGTGGAAAAGTTCATCCTTGAAATACTTTGTAGTTGGAACGATAGCACGAACAGAAATATTCTTTCTTACTCTGTCTTGGATAAACTGGTCCATCCACCTATATCCCAATGATTTTACCACATCTTCTGATCCGAAGGCTACAAATTCACCATTATATTTTAGTGTATCATTATATACCTCCTTTATTCCCTCTACACCTTCAAAATATGAAACACTGACTTTTTCCTCATCCTTTTTTTGGATTGCCATCATCTCGGGCAGGATATCTTTGGCTTCATTTAGTTTTTCTTGAAAAGTTTTAATACATTCGGTCGGGGATTTTGCAATGTATAGACTTTTTTTTGGCTGGGGTATTTTTAAAGCAAATCCTTTTTTAACTAAATTTTCAAGTATGACATAAGCAGTGGACTTTTTGAGTCCGCTTTTTTGGTGAATTAAATAGGCGGTGGCTTTTTTAAAAGAAAGAAGCGTCAAATAGACATGCGCTTCTTTTTCAGTGAAGCCGATTCCAATCAAGGCATTTGTAGTGTTCATATAGACATTGTAGTACAAATATAATATTTGGTCAATAATATTGTCGAACAATAAAAAAATCATAAAATATGCTACAAATAAACCAAATAACAGACAAAAATAGGCACATAAAAATTGACTAATAGTTGTGCATACGATAGTATTATTTGTTAGGAAGAAGATAGATTTTAGTGTTTAGTGGAGATGTTCTTTTATAGTCTCAGCTGTTAAAATTATTTATTGGGAGGAAAAATTATGTTTTTCTTAACATGGAAAGAAGCACGGAATAATCCCCTGGTTAAAGTCGTATCTCAGTCTGAAGCAATTGAGGAGGTTGATTTTTGGGAGAAAACGATGCAGCGCGCTGGTATTGAGTACCCAGTTGTTGTTGGTGATTCATTGAATTATTGCAATTGTTGTGAGAAATGGAGGTGCTTGTCAGGAGATATTGACGTGGCTTATGTTATCGAGATTGATCACATAGTGGTAGTTCATAATATAAGACGATTGTGGTTTTCTATGAATTTTCTAAAATATGCAAACCTAGAGTACAAGGATATTTGTAAATAATTTTTATTTTGTCATTAAAAAACCTCGATTAGCTATCATGCTCGTCGAGGTTTTTTGTGAGCACTTTATTTATCATAAAAATATTTTTTGTATTATAATAACGGTTATTGGTTAAATATATGCACAAGAATAATAAGTTAAGAATCCCTTGATTTCTTTAATAGCTCGATATCTTCCACCACCTTATCATGCTCAGTTTCCAAAACCATGTCGATATTATTTTTTTCGGCGAAGGCGACGATGTTTTGAAAAGCTTTAGAATCTATAGAGCTTTCGATGATGTAGCTGCCCTTGCGTGATTTAAATTTGTTTGTGCTTGACAGACGTCTTTTTATATGATACAATGTTATTAACAAAAGTGTTAATAATTAAGTATCATTAAAATATGAACGAAAATCAATTAAATGAATATATTCGGGAATTGGGGATTGCGCGCGACCAGATCCTGAGGGAAGAGGCGGAAATGGAGATTTTGGCTGAGTTCGCCAAGGATAAACTGAGCGCCAAGTGGGTTTTTTATGGCGGCACAGCTTTGCGCCTGGTGTATGGTTCGCCCAGATTTTCAGAAGATATCGATTTATTAGTGATGAAAAAAACGAGCTTTGCTGAATTTGGAAAATTTATAGCCAGCTTGATGGAAAGACAAGATAGCTGGACATTGAAAGATATCAAGGATAAACGTCAGACAATGTTCGCGCTAATCAATCTCAAGGATGAAAAACTGAAGCATGCGTTTTCGATTAAGATTGAGGCGCATAAGCCTGAGCATAAACCAAAAATAGAAACAGAATTAGCGCTGGTGAAAAGTCCGATGAGTGCGGCGGAACCGCTGCTACTCGTGCCGACACTTAAAGAATTACAACGATTGAAAGAAGCAGCTCTGGCGGGACGCAAGAAGGGGCGAGACATTTTTGACTTGTGGTATATTGCCCAGACTTTGCGAGAAAATTTTGTGATGCCAAAAAAAACACCACAGTACCGAAAAAGAGAATTTGAAAATGAGCTGAAAGTTTTTTTGCCAAAGAAATATTATCCAGTCATAAGACAATTGTATGAGCAACTTGGAAAAACAACTGAATAAGATCCAGAAAAGCTATTTTACTTTTTCTGATCTGCGAAAGATTGCGCAGCTGGACGACGCGAGTTTACGCGTGACGGTCAGTCGCTTGGTTAAGGCTGGAAAATTAAGTCCGTTAGCAAAAGGCTATTATTGCCTGGATAAAGCCAAGGTTGATTGGCCGAAATTGGCGTTGGAAATTTATGCGCCGAGTTATTTATCTTTAGAGTGGGTCTTAGGGCAAGATGATATTTTGAGCCAAAAGACATATGCCTTAACGCTGGTCACTGTGAAACGGGCCAAAACTTTAGAAATCGGGGATAAGATTATCAATTATCGCCACCTACAAAAAGATTTATATTTTGGCTACATGCTTAAAGAAAATTATTTAGTCGCTGAACCAGAGAAAGCTTTTTTGGATCTGGCTTATCTGTCGCTGAATGGCTATGCCAAATTTGACGCGGCAGAAATGAATTTGAAGTTGTTAGACAAAGATAAGATCAAAAAATATCTAAAAAGATTCAGCAGTCAGCGCCTGCCACAACTGATAGAAAAATTATTTTGCGCGAAAAGATTTTAGCAGTTCAATATCTTCCACCACTTTGCCATGTTCCGTTTCCAAAATCATATCGATATTATTCTTTTCGGCAAAGGCGACTATATTTTGAAAAGCATCAGCACCGATGAGTCCTTCGCCGATGTGGGCGTGGCGGTCCTTTTTGGAGCCGCATTCAGTCAGGGAATCGTTGGCGTGGATGAGTTTTATTTTTTTTAAGCCGATTTCTTGGTCGATTTGTTCAAGGAGGGACAGGTCGCGACCTGTCCGTACATCATTAAGTTTGCGCCAATCGTAGCCGGAGGCGAAGGAGTGTTGGGTGTCCATACAAATCCCATTTAGTTTTGGGTGGTTGACGAGCCTAATGATTTCCGCAATTTGTGAAAATGTGGCGCCCATGATATGACCGGCACCAGCCGCATTTTCGATGAGGAGTTCGGTCGAGCCAGTATAGCCGTCCAGAGTTTTGGCGATCATCTCGGCGGTTTTGGCGGTGGCCTCTTTTTCGTCCAAGTCGCCGGCACTGCCCAGATGGGTCATAACAAATCTGGCGCCGAGAAGGGAAGCGCGTTCCAGTTCGTCACGCACGACCGAAACTGAGCCATAGCGCACGCGATTGTTGGCGGAAACGAAGTTGATGTAATAGGGCGTGTGTACGACAAAATTTTCCAGCTTATGTTTTTTCATTTCAGCGGAAAATTTTTCTAAAACTTCAGGCGTTAATTCTGGCGCTTTGCCACCCTGCGGGGAGCGGGTGAAGATTTGGAAGCATTCCGCACCAAGGTCGGCCGCACGCTCTGGAGCGTTGAAAATTCCTCCTGCAATTGATACATGACAACCAATGTTCATAAAATTTGGGATTAGATATCTATTGTTTAGTATAATACAGTAAATAGATAAATAAAATTCACTTTATTTTAGACCTTTCCACTGTAATTCGAAAATATTTTTCAGCGTATTGTAGAGTGCCTTGCTTTCGATGATGAGGGCGAATTTTTCTTGGAAGGATTTGATGGATGTTTTATTATTTGCATAAAGGCTAAGTTCTAGTTCGGCGAAAATAGGATCGAGTGGGGCAATTCTGATCTGACGCAAACTTTCTTGGTCAAATCGTTTATGATAAAGGGCGTATTCACTTTTCGGAACAATTGAACGGTTCCAAATCTTTCTTTTTATGCGTTCCGGCATATAGTAATCAATTACAAAAGCATCTCCAAAAATTTCATAACTTTCTGCCCACCAACATAGAAGTTCGCTATTGCTCTGTTTTAGTTCGTCTTTATAAACTTCTTTAATGCCATTTAGGCCTTCGAAATATCTAATGATGGGTTTCTTTTCCATCAGGTTGGCAATCGACAAAAGTTCAGGCAATGTTTTTTGAAAAAGTTTTTCTTTTTCTTTCAGGTCTTCTCCGATAGAGTGAGGGTCTTCGGCGAGATAGATGACTCGCTTGCCTTTTTTGGTTTGACTGACAAGCCCACGCAGCTTCAGGTTGTCTAAAATGTGATAGACAGTTGTTCTTTTGAGGCCTGATTTTCGCGCGATATCCACCACGCCCGCTTCGCCCAATTCCAAGAGAGCGGCATAGAGCGTCGCCTCTTTTTCTTCAAAACCCAATTGTTGCAGTTTCTTTTGCAGCATAATTATTAAATGTCCAAAAAACGGTCATCAAATACAGTATAGCAAAAAGTGGGTGAAATGTCAATAAATAAGAGATAAAATGGCATAGATATACTAGAAATAAATAATAAAACAACCACATCATGGACAAGTAGTTTATTTTCAGGTATAATGGCTTGTTGGGATGGGAAAAGAGAGTTGTTTAAAAATCAACTGAAAAAGGACGGTGCTATGAAAGAGAATTGGATTATATACAATAAATCTTCTGAGAGAATGATAGAAGTTGAAAGTAACTCCGTGGATATTATAATCACATCAATTCCTTTTAATGTTGGCCTTATTTTTGGAGAATATCATGATAAAAATTCTCTCAGCCAATATTCTAAGGTTATGAAAAATGTCATGGCGGAGTGCTCACGCGTTCTCAATCGGAACGGAGTCGCAATCATTGAAGCAGCTGATGTGATTGTTTGCGATGGGTATTTCGTGCAGTTGGCTGGCCTGATTCAATCATTTTGCATTGAATCGGGGTTGTTTCTAGGGGCGCGGCATATTGATTTTATGGATGCAAGTGACTATATTGAAAATCCAATTGGAGAATTTGGAAAATATTTCAATTTGGTTGGTGCGGATGGGAATCATTCAAATTGTTTGCAGTGGTTGATTTTCAAGAAAGAATCTTGCGATTTCAAAAATGGAGAAATATATTATTCCAAATATCCAGATCATCGCATGGAACAATTAACGGAAAGGCATCCGTGCCCATTTCCTCAGGAAATAATTGATAAATTCCTGATGCTGAGTAATTTCAAAAAGGGTGATACGGTGCTTGATCCTTTCATGGGAACGGCGAAATTGGGTTGTCATGTGCTGAGGCGTGGCGGGCGGTATATTGGGTATGAAATTGATAAGAAGATATACGATTATGCCGTTAGACAACTTAAATCCCTATAACAGCAAAAAGGAGAATAACTCATGTCTAGCTATGATAAAAATGTTAATTTTTGGAGAAGGACTAAAAAAACAATTCAGTCTGATTATATTTGTCGACCACAAGCAATTGATCTTCTGAGCGAAGTTCGAGGAAAAAGAATCATAGATATTGGATGTGGCGACGGATATGTATCGAGGATTTTGGCGAGTCGTGGCGCGAAAATTACGGCAGTGGATGTATCCAAAGGACTCATTCTATCAGCTATAAATCAAGAGACAATCGATAACTTAGGCATTGAATACAGAATTGAATCGGCCTTGGATCTTAAATCGGTAGAGGATGAGTCTTTCGAATGTGCTGTTTCAATTATGGTTTTTGGGCATTTTAATAATAATGAAATGCACCAGTCGTTGAGAGAGACATGCAGAATCTTGAAGTCCGGTGGAGTTTTTGTCCTAGCTGTTCCGCATCCTGCTATGTATATAGCAAGGCTAAAGACAAGATGGGTAGAATTTAATAATCAACACCCAGATTATTGGGGTAATGAAGATCGACTTGTCTTGCGAACGAATGACGAGCAAGAGTTTTCGGTAGTAGCTAAAAAGCATACGCTTGAAGAATATTTAAATGGATTGATCGGTTGTGGATTTTTGATTCAGGAAGTGTCCGAACCAAAAGCTAATGAGGATGATATGAAGGAATACTCAGAAATGTGGGGGTGTGAAGATAAAGTTCCATTCTACCTCGTAATAAAAGCAACAAAAAAGTAAGTCTTCGTAAAAGCCTCAATCAGTATTATTGATTGAGGCTTTTAAAATGTCTAATCTATTTTTTCTTTAGACTTAGTTTTCGTGGTTACATTTATTTTTTTGAATATTATAAAATAATGTTTATACAATCTCCCATCCATCTTCGGTTTCCTTGATGGTTCCTTTTATTTCAAAACCGGAGGCGAGGCGGTGGCCGCCGCCGCCGAGTTGGGCGGCGATAGCGGAGACGTCGACACCTTTGTATTCTTCAGAACGCAGGCTGCCTTTGATCGTGCCGTCGCCGCGTTCGCTGAGGATCAGGGCGAATTTGGTGCCGGGGACAGTGTTGAGGATTTCGGAGACGCGGGCGATGTCTTCGGTACTGGCGCCGCATTCCTCCAGATCTTTTTGGGTGAGGACGGACGCAATCATGCCGTTTTTCGGATTGATGCGGGCTTTTTCAAAAGCTTTGCCCCACAAGCGGAGAGTGGCAATATTTTTATTGGCAAAAGAAGTTTGGACTATTTTGGCCATCGGGGCGCCGGCTTTCATGAGAGCTGAAGCAATGCTCATGACGCGTGGGGTAGTGTTGGAATGTTGGAACATGCCAGTGTCAGATAGGATACCAAGTAAAAGATAGGTGGCCATGTCGCGGGTGATTTTCACTGGAACCGATTCAAAAAAATCATAAATAATTTCACAAACAGAAGAATAGGTTGCGTCAATGATATTGATGTCAGCGCGGATGGTGATGTCGGGATGATGATCGATGAGGGCGACAACCTGATTTTCCTGAAAATCATTTTTTATTTTTTCAAAACCACGCTCGACGCTGTCCGCGGCGATGATCAAATTGTATTTCTTTAAGTCGAGTTGATCAGGGGTGGAAAAATCGACATGGGCGACGTTTTTTAGATAATCAGGAAAAGGATCGAAACAAGCTACGGCGACATCTTTCCCTAGGCTTTCTGCATAAGCGCGCAAAGCCAGGACTGATCCGATGGTGTCACCGTCCGGACGGGAATGCGCAAAAAGCAGAATCCGAGCAGATTCTTTGATGGCAAAATTAAGAGTGTTGAAGTCTTGGGCGAATTTAGGCATGACGGAATTTGATCAGAAAGTCTTTTTGCAAAGACTACTAGATAGTTTTTAGTAATTTCTCTATTTCGTCAGCTTTAGACTCGGTGAAATCAACGCGGAACTCGACTTTGGGCAATGGTTTCATGTGCAGCTTCTTGTTGAGGCTGCCTTGAATTTTGTAGGCTTCTTTTTGCAAAGTTTTGATCGCGTAACTGATTTCATTTTCAGGAAAAATACTGACGAATATCCGAGTATAGCGGAGATCAGGAGAAGTGTCAACCTTGGCGATAGTTATAAAAACACCCTCTTTGAGAGAGAGCTCTTTCAGTAAAATTTCATCCACATTTTGGCGGATGAGGTCGTTGATTTTGATGATGCGATTGGACATAATAAACCCAATAAAGATACAAGATACAATAACCAAACAATATTCAATAATCAATTTTCAAATAACCAAATGGTTTGATTTTTGATTATTGTAATTTGAAATTTGTTTGTATCTTGTTGCTTGTACCTTGGTTATTGCCAATATTTTTACAATGTTCTTTTTTTGATTTCTTCGCGATAGCACAAGATGGTATCATCGACTTTGATCTTGGTTTCGCCGAGGAAAGTGACACCGCATTCTTTGTTCTTGGTGACTTCATCCACGTCCACCTTGTTCTCCTGCAGATTTTTCAGCGTGCCTTTGCCGATAACATTCTCGCCGCGCATCACTTCGATGAGGGTGCCATTGACCATCTTGCCGGAAAGGATCTTCCCGCCCACGATCATATCGCCGCGGCCGGTTTTGAAAATGGCGAGGACTTGCAATTTGCCGAAGTCGGTGCGTTCGACGATCGGTGGGAGCATAGCGATCAGTTTGCTTTTGATGTCATCCACCAATTCGTAGATGACGCGGAAGTTCTTGATTTCCACTTTGGCGTTGTCTGCCATTCGTTTAGCCACGGTGGTGGCTTCGACATTGAAGCCATAGACGATAGCGCTTGTGCTGCCTGCCAAGCGGACATCCGACTCAGTGATGTTGCTGACACCCATTTCGATGTAGTCGATGGCGACCTCGTCCGATTTGATCTCTCCGAGGATCTGTTGGATGGCTTCCAAAGAGCCTTGCACGTCAGATTTCAAGATGATGTTCAGGCGTTTCACTTTTTCGTCCACAATGGTTTTCATCACAGTCCGAGTATTTCCAGTGTCTTGCATTCCTGCTTGGTTGAATTTTCCTATGAGGGCTTGGTTTCTGGCAGTGGCTTTGTTCGACGCGACTTGCAGAATATCATTGGAATTAGGCGCGCTGTTGAGCCCTATAAGGCTGATAGGCGCGGATGGGCCGGCTTCGGTAATCCTTTGCCCTTTGAAATTTTCAATGCGGCGGACGCGGCCAAAAGTGGTTCCGGCTACGATGTCCTGGCCTTCTTTAAGTGTGCCGGTCTTGACTAAAACAGTGGCAACGGGACCTTTTTGCGGGTCGAGATGGGATTCCAAAACGACGCCTAAGGGATCGCGAGAATAGTCGGCTTGGAAATCTTCCACCTCAGCCACGAGAAGGATATTATCGAGTAAATCATCGATGCCTATATTTTTCTTGGCGCTGATTTTGGAAGCGAGGACCGATCCACCCCATTCTTCGAGCACGATGCCGTTGTCGGCCAGTTCCTGTTTCACTCTTTGGATGTTGGCTTCCGGTTTGTCAATCTTGTTTATCGCCACTACGGTCGGGATCTTTTTGGCCAGTAGATAGTCGATTACTTCTTTGGTCTGAGGTCTGACGCCGTCATCGGCGGCCACTACCAGAACTGCAATATCAGCCAGGCTCACGCCACGTTCACGCATGGCGCTGAAAGCCTCGTGTCCTGGGGTATCAACGAAAGTGATCATCTGGCCCTTTTTCTTGACTTGATAGGCGGTGATGTGTTGCGTGATGCCGCCGGATTCTCCCGCGGCTACGCTGGCTTTCCGGATGGTATCAAGCAGAGTGGTTTTGCCGTGATCGACGTGTCCCAAGATAGTGACAATCGGCGAACGGCCTTTCAAATTTTCTCCGGAGAATTTTTCTTTCTTAAGAAGCTCGTTCAGATTTTCTAAGGTCATAGCGTCGCTGTTTTCCGCTACTTCTTCTGAAACGGAAAAACCTAGATCTTGTGCGATGATCGAGGCAGTTTCGAAGTCTATTTTTTCATTGATGGTGGCCAAGATGCCATTTTTCATCAGCTCGGTGATGATAACGCTGATGGACAAATTCAAAACTTCCCCGAATTTTTTGACGGTGATAACTTTCGGCAAAGATATTTTTTTGGGCGTAGGCGTAGTTTCGATCATGATTATTTGGTTTTTTCAATTAAATTTTTAGAGCTGATAGCGAGTTGGATAGCCTCTTTTTCCTCTTCGGTCAAAGGATGTTTTTCCGAAACGCCGCCTGTTATGGTTTTGGTATAGACGCGAGAACCTTCGCGAGTGAAAAGCGAGGAAATGGTCAAGCCGTCATTTTTGCCATTCAAAAGTGCCACGGAAAAACTTTGATCGCCGCCGACATCTTTGAACGGATTGAAGCGGACGACACCCAATTTGTGAAAACCTTTGAAAGCTAGTGCATTGATTTGATTGGAGATAGTATAGAGTTCCTGGATGTCTTTGTCGAGGAGCTTTATCGATTTGGTTTGGGAAAGCAACAACTCTTCGAGGTTATTTACTTTATTACCGCCGAAAAACTCAAAACTTCTCTTTTTCAAGCGGCTGAATTGGAGCTGAAGTGCAATGTTCCAAATCAGGAAAATCAGGAAAGCAAACAAAAAGCCAAGCAAAAGATAGGGGGAATAAGTTTGGATGATGTTGGCCATTTCCGAGATAATTTTGCTGGTTACTTTCTTCAGGCTAGCATTAAAGCGGGGGAATGTAAAGCTTTCACTTTTCTTTTTCCGCAAAAGAAAAGTAACAAAAGAAAACTCTCAAGCCAGCTCAGCGTCCGGACAAATTCTTCGCTCTCTCACTAAATTTATTAACTCCCCTTAACATCTAATTATGAATAAATTCTTAACGCTCGTTCGCTTGAATTTGTTCCCGTCCGCTACGCAGGGCTTGAATTAGAATACGAAATACGAAAGCAGGGAATAAAAAAGGTTCAGACGAGAGGTCTGAACCTATGATGTAACTTGGATAGCTCAATGAATAGCTAATTTTTCTTTTTGCAGGGAATTATGGTTGCTGCTTCTATGGCTATGATAGAATAGTCTGTAAAATTTCCTTGCAGATCGGATAGGAGTTCGTAACAGGCATCGGTAGAAGTTTTTTCGAAATAGATTTCAATAACATTTTCTGAACCTTTATTATCCCCGTTCTCCTTATTGTAATAGTTTGTCACAATGAGTTCTTTCACGTAGGGCTTGTCTTTTGTTAAGGTAAAGAACCTGCTATCATCACCTCGCACGTAATATCCGCTAAGGCCACTAATTTTAACAAGAATCATAATATACCCCCCGGAATGATTTTTATTTGATAAAAAATGTTTTTGATGAATAACGATAGGTTATCAGGATAGGAGGAGGATTGTCAAGGTTGAAATGTAAAAGAACTGCCCTAGAGCAGTTCTTTTATAAAGACTAATGTTGAGAATTTTTTCTACATCATCCCGCCCATCCCACCCATCGGGTTGCCGGGCATAGAATCTTCTTTTTTCGGCAGGTCGGTGACGACGGCTTCGGTGGTGAGGAGCATGGCGGCCACGGAGACGGCGTTTTCGAGGGCTGTTCTCGTGACTTTCAGAGGGTCGATGATGCCGGAATTAATCATATCGTCTAAATATTTATCTTCACTGGCATCATAGCCGAAGTTGATGCCTTTTGCGCTGGTCACTTTTTCCAAGACAACATCCGAACTGCGTTTTCCGGCATTCAGGACGATTTGTTTCAGTGGTTCGTTCAAGGCTTGGATCAGGATTTCATAACCGGCTTTATATTCATAATCCTTATTCTTGGCTTTAGTGGTTTGCAATTCATGACCGGCTTTGACCAAGGCCACGCCGCCGCCAGCAACAATGCCTTCTTCCACGGCAGCACGAGTGGCGGACAAGGCATCTTCCATTTTGTGTTTCACATAAGTCAACTCTGTTTCAGTGGCGGCACCGACTTTGATGACGGCCACGCCGCCGGACAGTTTGGCTGCGCGTTTCTGTAATTTTTCTTTATCGTATGAACTATCAGCAGCAGTCGCTTGGGTTTTTATGGTTGCGATGCGCGCCTCAATGGATTTTTTCTTGCCCTTGCCACCCACGATAGTGGTGTCATTTTTAGTGGCAATCACTTTTTGCGCTTGACCTAAAGAGACTAATTCAGTGGTTTTCAGTTCTAGTCCTTTTTCAGAACTGATGACAGTGGCACCGGTGAGCACGGCAATGTCTTCCAGGATAGCTTTTTTGTTGTCTCCATATTCCGGCGCTTTAATGGCCAAGACATTCAAAGTGCCACGCAGTTTATTTAGCACCAGTGTTGTCAGTGCTTCACCGTCCACGTCTTCGGCAATGATGACTAATTCTTTTTTACCAAGGCTGGCAATTTTTTCCAAAAGCGGTAGGATTTCTTGGATGGAAGAAATTTTTTGATCAGTGACGAGAATGGGGCAGTCCTTCAGTTCGGCAGTTTGGGATTCCATGCTCGTGATCATATATGGAGAGATGTAGCCTTTGTCGAAACTCATGCCTTCCACAATTTCTTTTTCGAGACCGAAAGTTTGGGATTCTTCCACAGTCACGACACCGTCTTGGCCGACTTCATTCATTACTCGCGCGATCATCTCGCCCATTTCTTTCGATTCAGCGGAGATGGTGGCAACCTGAGCCACTTCGGCTTGAGAGCTGATTTTTTTGGAATTTTTTTTGAGAATTTTCAGAATGTCATCTTTGGCCGCTTCCATGCCGCGGCGGATGCCAATCGGGCTGATGCCGGTTTCTACAAACTTCAAACCTTCGTTGACCAAGGCTTGCATAATGACTGTGGAGGTGGTGGTGCCGTCGCCGGCGACATCATTGGTTTTGTTGGCCACTTCTTTAATGAGGTCGGCACCGATATTTTCGAATTTGTCTTCTAGCTCGATTTCTTTGGCGATGGACACACCGTCATTAGTGATGACAGGGGAGCCGAAGCCCTTGTCCAGAATGACATTCCTGCCTTTCGGGCCAAGTGTGGCTTTTACGGTGTCGGCAACCTTATCAATGCCAATCTTTATTTTCTTTCTGGCGTCGAGGCCGATTGCGATTTGTTTTGCCATATGTCTACGAATTACGAATTTATACGAATGTACGAATATGAAATGTATAAAAACGGAATTAATTATGTTTTGAAAAAATTTATTATTCTACTATTGCCAAGATATCCTCATTCTTAATGATGATATATTTTTTGCCGGCAACTTTAATATCAGTCCCACTGTATTGGCGAAAGATGACGAGCTGGCCTTTTTTCACTTTGATTTCTTTGGCTTCCCCGATGGCGATCACTTTCCCTTCTTTGGGAGTTTCTTTTTCGTTAGATTCCGGCAGATAGATGCCTTGGGCGGTTTTGTTCTTGATTTCAACCGGCTCGATGAGGACATTTTCTCCGAGCGGTTTCACGTTGGTTTTTTCCATGGTAGTTTTATTAATGATTAGCACTCGCAGTGTTAGACTGCTAATTAGTATTTTATAGGAAAAGATAATGTTGTCAAGGATGGCAAGGGTCGCCGTAGAGACGCGATTAATCGCGTCTCTACAACGTGATGATGGCGGAAGAGGAGGGATTCGAACCCCCGGTACCGTTTCCAGTACACCGCATTTCGAGTGCGGCCCATTCGACCACTCTGGCACTCTTCCATAGTTACTCTAATAATCTACACAAATATCGCAAACTTATCAACTGGCGCGCGGGTTGTGGAAAAAACGGTTGTTGATTTTTCAAAATTATTGTAGAATATGGATAGTTAAGGAAAACAAAAAAATGACGGAAGAAAAAAAAGAAACCAGAGCGAAAAGAACCGTTCCACTGTCTTCGGGTGAGGTCCAATTTTTAAATCCGCAAAATATCGTGGCGGGACTGGAGATGCGCCTCGGGATGAAAGTGGCCCACTTCGGCTGTGGGACCGGATACTTCACTTTTCCCATCGCGGCGCGGATTGGAGAGACGGGAAAGATCTGGGCTTTGGACATCTTGGATTATAAGATTGATATGATTCGCGCGCAGGCAAAGAATCTGGGACTGAGAAATGTCATCGAGAAAAAAGTCAATTTGGAAGAAAAAGACGGCTCTACTTTGGAAGAAGCCAGTGCGGATTGGGTCATTATGGTCAATGTGCTCTATCAGAACGATAAGAAAAGCCGCATTCTCGGAGAAGCGAAAAGGATCTTGAAAGAAGACGGGCATATCCTTCTGATCGATTGGAAGAATTCCCACAATTCTTTCGGGCCGGAAATGGGCACGCGCATAGCGCACGAGGATCTGATCAAGCTTGTCAGGAAGAACGGACTAGGGATCAAAAAAGAATTGGATATCAATAAATTCTATTTCGGAATGATCTTGGGGAAATAGGCGGCCTAATTTTTAGAATGATTAAAAAATAAAATGAATCACAAAATAAGAATAGCCATAGCTTTCATATTTCTCGCCGGACTTCTGACGGTCTCCGGTTGCGGCTGCAAAAAAGCGGGCGTCCATCAATACGACTTGAGCTTGGAAATCTGGGGAACCTTGGACCAAAGCGATGCACTGAATGAAATTTTCGAAAATTACAAGAAGATCGATCCGAACATTTCCAATATCACGTATAAAAAAATTGCCACCGATACATATAAGAAAGAATTAGTGGACGCGCTGGCCTCAGGGCAAGGTCCGGATATCTTCCTTATGAATAATACTTGGCTGCCTTCTTTCAAGGATAAGATCGTAGCTGCTCCGGATGCGGTGGGCGTGGTCAATGAACAGAAATTCCGCAATAATTTCGTGGATGTGGCCGCGGAAGATTTTGTGGATGCCGGAAAGATATACGCCACACCTCTGTCCGTGGACAGTCTTGGCCTATATTACAACAAGAGTCTTTTCAATGAAGCGGGCATAACTTCTCCTCCAGCTGATTGGAACCAATTCATCGCTGACGTGCGGAAGCTGACGCGGATCGACGCCACGGGAAACATAACTCAATCGGCCGCGGCGATCGGTACGGCATATAATATAAATCGTTCCACGGATGTCTTGAATCTCATAATGCTTCAGAATGGAACCAATATGGTAGGCGATGATGGACGAGTGAGATTCAATGATTCAAATATGACCGTAGAGCGGACTGTCTTTCCAGGAGAAGCGGCGCTCAATTTCTACACCCAATTCGCGGTTTCCAGCTCGCCCAACTACACATGGAACCCCAATTTGCATTATTCAATTGATGCTTTTTCAGAAGGGCATACGGCGATGATGTTCAACTATTCATGGCATATGGCGACGATTGCCAATAAGGCTCCCAAACTTGATTTTGCGGTTGCCCCCGTGCCGCAGTTCCCCGATACGCCCAAGGTCAACTTCGCCAATTATTGGGCATATGCGGTGGCGAAGAATAAGGTTCCGCAAAGCAGTCCTTATGGCAGTTCCAAGAACGCGGCCCCCATCAGCAATGATACTCGCGTGGCGGATGCTTGGCGTTTTCTCACTTATCTGACGACCAAGCCGGATGGGACTTTTGTCCCGCCGACTTCCGGTACGGGACTTGGGAAAGTGGTGAGTGCTAATTTTGATCCGGCTAAAAGTTTTTTGGAAAAGACCGGCGAGCCGGCGGCCAGAAGGGATATCATAGAAGAACAGAAAAATGATCCTCGGATCGGCGTATTCGCGACGGATAATCTGATCGATAAGAGCTGGAAGGAATCGGATCCTGAGGCGATTGAAGCTATTTTCGCTGAAATGGTCGATCGCGTGAACAAAGGGCAGTCTTCGGTGTCGGACGCGTTAAAAACGGCCTCGATCAGGGTGCAAGCCTTAAATAATTAATCTTTTGAAATAAGATGAAAAAGATAAGAAAAGCATTGTGGCTATTCCCGCTCTTCATTTTTGGCACATTTTTGGCCGGATCGGTGCGAATATGCCAAGCGGCTGATGTCGAGTTTCCTAATCCATTAGGTTCGGTCACGACTGTCTCGGCATTGCTCAGTTCTGTTCTGACCAATCTGATGGGGATCTTGGCGATCATATCTTTGATCTTCATCATCATCGGCGGGATAATGTATATGACTTCGGCGGGAAACGAAACGATGGTCACGCGCGCCAAAAAAACTTGGACGGGCGCAGTGATCGGCCTCGCCATCGCGATGGCGGCGCCGACTTTTCTGAAGACGATTAAAACTATCTTGGGCGGCAATGGCAATACAGGTAGCAACGCGGATAGCTGGGTGAGCAGCGCTCTCAGTCTTCGCGACATCGCCGTCAATGTCTTGGATCTGTTGTTGTCAATCATCGGAATTATTGCTATGATTTCAATGATCATAGGGGGACTTATGTATTTGACGGCCGCAGGTGATGAAAGAAGGATAGATAAGGGGAAAGAAATTTTCAAATATTCCATCATCGGTATAATAGTGGCTCTTTCAGCTGTGGTGGTCATCAGCCAGGTCAATTCCCTTTTGGGAGGTTAGGCATAAAAAACAAAAAACAAGCCAATTAAAAAGATAAAAAAATAAAAATAGATAGGAGGTGCGATATGAAAAATAAAATTAAATCGATCGGATATTCTCTGATTTCTGCCAGTCTGGTGGCTCCGGCTTTTGCCAGCGCTCAATTTTCCGCTCCTCAAGGCACCGGACTTTCCAGTTCCAGCGTATTCGGAATAATTTCCAATATTATGAACTGGCTTCTGGCCATCGTGGGCATTGTCGGCGTGATCGGGTTTGCCATTGCCGGACTTCTGTATCTGACGGCCGCGGGAGATGAAACCAAGATCGGAAAAGCCAAGGGCGCGATGGTAGCCTCCATTACGGGAGTGATCGTAGCTTTGGCGGGATTGGTGGCGCTGCAGTTCGCCAAGAATATGTTGGGAGCCTCGTCACAATTCTAAGGAAAAAGAGTTTCATTTTGAAATTTCAAAAACAAGAACGGCTGTGGATAATTCCTCGGCTGTTTTTGTTTCTTTAATTCGGGAGAAGGTGGTATAATATGATCACAGCTAACAGCTATAAGAAATAAATTTTGTCAGCAATGGCAAATGAAAAAAATGAATAAAACAAAAAGAATATTAACATCAATGGTAGCGGTTGTCGGGAGCGTATTTTTTGCCGGTGCCGCTTTGGCGGAGGGTTGGAATGTCGATGAGTTGTCCGCTCTTTCAGGTCTTCCGGATACGCCCATATATGATATCATCTTAAATCTTTTGGATTGGCTGTTGGCAATCTTGGGTATTGCGGGCGTCATCGGGTTCGTCCTGTCCGGCCTCTTGTATCTTTTAGCTGCGGGAAATGAGAATATGATCGGGACGGCCAAGAACGCGATGACCGCTTCGATTCTGGGTGTAATCGTGGGCCTTTCTGGCTTGGTCATCATTCACGCGGTCTATTGGGCACTTGGGGGAGTCTCATTTTTCTAGAGCCATCCTGATTTGACAAAGAATCTTTTTTTTGCTAGGATTGAACCGTTGGAGTGATTGGAATGGAGTTCGCGTGAGCGAACTTTCTTTGTTAAATAGCGGTAATAATTAGGAGTAATTGAGTAATAATAAAAAATTTATGCCAAGAAAAAAAGTGAAAGTGGAGGAAAATAATCAAGAAGGCGGCGCGGGAGATTTCGGCCGAGCCATTACAGCACTCTGTGAAGAGAAGGGGATTTCCAAGGATCGCGTGATTGAGACGATTGAAGCGGCTTTGGCGGCCGCGTACAAGAAGGATTATGGAAAGCGCGGCCAGAATATCCGGGCGGATTTCAACGAAGTGAGTGGTGCTACAAAATTCTTTTTAGTGAAAGAGGTGGTGGATGAGACGGTGCGAGAATTCGTGGAGGCCGCGGATGAAGTGGAAGACGGGGAGGAAAAGGCTGATAAAAAAACAGAGAAAGGAAATAAAGAAGATGTTGACAAAACCGCTCCCGCTCCCGCTGCGGAAGATGAGGAGGAAAAAATGCCACGTTTCAATCCGGAGCGTGATTTGATCGTGGCCGACGCCAAAGAATTCAAAAAAAATGCCAAAGTTGGCGACATTGTTGAGATAGAACTGCCGCAAAAGAGCGATTATGGCCGAGTGGCGGCTCAGACTGCCAAGCAAGTCATAATCCAAAGGATCAGGGAGGCTGAGAGAGACGCGATGTATGATGAATATAAGAATAAAGAAGGTGAGCTTCTGAGCGGCGTGGTCCAAAGAGTGGAAGGACGCAATGTTTTTATCGATATCGGAAAATCGGTGGGCGTGCTTTTCCCAAGTGAACAGATAGAAAGAGAGAATTATCGCATCGGACAGCGTTTGAAAGTGTATGTTTCTAAGGTGGATGCCGGTACGCGCGGTCCTGGGATAACCTTGAGTCGGACGGATGCGGAAATGGTGAAGAAGATGTTCGAACTGGAAGTGCCGGAAATTTTTGCTGGGACAGTCGAGATAAAATCAATCGCTCGAGAAGCCGGAGAGAGAACTAAGATAGCCGTCGCTTCTTCCGAAGAAGGCATTGATCCGATCGGATCTTGCGTCGGACAAAAAGGCACGCGGGTGCAGGCGGTCATCGATGAATTGGGCGGAGAAAAGATTGACATCATCCTTTGGAACAAGGATATCGCCAAATTCATCTCAGCCGCTCTTTCACCGGCGAAAGTTTTGAAAGTGGACACTGATGAAGATCAGAAGGAGGCGGTGGCGCATGTGCCGGAGGATCAACTGTCATTGGCGATCGGCAAACGAGGACAGAATGTGCGCTTGGCGGCCAAGCTGACGGGTTGGAAGATCGATATTGCGGGAATCAAAGTCGGCGGCGGAGAGACAGAGGCACAGGAAGGCAAAGCGGACGAAATCGTTGAAGACAAAGCTAAAATTGTGAGTGAAGAAACAGTCGTCGAACCGAAGGAAGCTGAAGGATCTGAAGTCGTCGATGCTCCGGCGGACGAAAAATAACATCAAAAAATTAACTATATTCCTATGGGGAAGAAAATAATCGTTGTCGGTCATAAGAATCCGGATACGGATTCGATCATTGCCAGCATCGCGGGGGCGGATTATTGCAGAAATATCCTGAAGCAAGATGCTGAACCGGTGCGGGCGGGAAACATCAATAAAGAAACAAAATTTATCTTGGACAAGTTCAAAGTGCGTGTGCCTGCGATGTTCCGTCCTGTCGGCGCGAATGCCGGCATTGTCTTGGTAGATCATAATGAAGCGAGTCAATTGGCGGACGGGCTGGATTTTTCCAAAGTGGAACGGATCATTGATCATCATAAATTGCAAATCGCGACGGAAAAACCTATTAGCTGTCGCGTGGAAACTGTCGGGAGTACCTCAACTCTTTTGGTATTCCTGTACAAGGAGGCCGGCAGAAAAATTCCGGCGGCCGTTGCCAAATTGCTCGTAGCGGGAATCCTGTCAGACACTTTGAACCTGACCAGCCCGACCACGGCCGATGTCGATAAAAAAGCGGTGAAAGAATTGAACAAAACGGCTAAATTGAAATTGGTGGAATTTGCCAAAGAAATGTTCGCGGCCAAATCCGACCTGACTGGAGTTTCGATTTCGACGGTAGTGAACAGTGATTATAAGCTTTTTGAAATGGGGAAGAACAAGGTTGGGGCAGCTGTTTGGGAAACCGCTGACCCGGTGTCGGTCGAAAGGCATAAGGAAAAAATTGTGAAATTTCTGAAAGAGAAAAAAAGCCAAGAGAGGCTGGATTATCTTTTTTTCTTCGTGGTGGACATTCTCAAACAGAATAGCGTGCTGTATGCTTTTTCCGACAAGGAGAAGGCGGTGGCGGAAAAAGTTTTCAGAGTCAAAGCCAAAGCGGATGAAATTGTCCTGCCCGGTATCGTTTCTCGGAAAAAACAGATCATTCCGCCATTGACGGAGGAGCTGGCCAAATAATAAGTTTAATAGTGAATAAAAAATAATGGATATCAAGAAATTACCAAAATCGCAGATTGAGTTTGAAGTCAGTATCGCCCCCGCGGATTGGGAAAAATATTTAGACGTTGCCGCGGCGGAAGCGTCGGAAGAGATAAAGATTGCCGGCTTCCGTCCGGGGAAAGCTCCGCGTAATTTGGTGGAACAAAAAATTGGCAAGGCCGCTATTTTCAATGTGGCCGCGGAAAAAGCTGTGAAAGCCAGCTATATCGACATCATCACCAAAGAAAAATTGGACGTGATTGGTAGTCCTAAAATAGAAGTCTTGGAAGGAGAAGAGGGGAAAGAGCTGAAATACAAAGCCATCGCAGCGGTGATGCCGAAAGTCGAGGTCAAAGAAAGCTATGTGAAAGGTATCAAGAAAATAAATGAAGAGTTCAAAAATAAGACTCCGAAAGTGGCGGACGAAGAATTGGAATTGGAACTGGAAAAGTTGGCCAATAGCCGAGTGCAACTGGTGACGGTGATGCGTGAGGCGCGGAAGAATGATAATGTGGAGATCGATTTCCAAGTGCTGGTGGGCGGAGTTCCGATTGAAAACGGCACCAGTAAAAAACATAATTTGATCATCGGGCGAGGAGTGTTCATTCCCGGTTTTGAAGAGCAAGTGATCGGTATGAGGGAAGGGGATGAAAAAGAATTCGAGTTGTCTTTTCCGGAAAGTTATCACAAGAAAGATTTGGCGGGAAAACCGGCGGCATTTAAGGTCAAGATGAATCTGGTGCAAGAACGGAAAACACCCGAACTGACCGATGAATTCGCGGCGGGCCTCGGCAAATTCAAAGACTTGGAAGATCTCAAGCGGAATATGCGCGAAGGAATGGAACATGAGAATGAGCATAAGATCAAAGAAGAGAGGCGCGCGAGCTATCTCGATGAGATTATCAAGCACACCAAAAGCGATCTGCCAGAAATTCTTTTGACTGAAGAGGTGCGAAAGATGGAGGATGAAATGGAACACCAGCTGTCTTCGATGGGGATGAATCTGGACCAATATCTGGAACAGCTCAAAAAGACCAAAGCGGAGTTGAGAAAAGATTGGGAGCCGCAAGCAGTGAAACGAGTGATGAGCGCTTTGGTGCTCAAAGAAGCGGCCCAGATGCAAGACATCGTGGCCGACACCACGGAAGTGGAAGCGGAGATGAATAAGACTTTGCAATATTACAAAGGCGTGAAAGATATGGAGAAGAATATCGATATGGAGAGATTGTATACTTATAGCAAAGGGATTTTGGAGAATGAGAAGGTGTTTGAATACCTTGAAAAGCTATAGTCATCGCTGGTTGTTGCAGTTTAAAAACTAAATGTCAAAATCCAAATGACAAATAAAGCTCAAAATCTAAAATCCAAAATTTTGACATTTGAACTTTGGATTTGATTTGACATTTAGATTTTGTAATTTGGATTTTATTATTATCTTATGAATAACATCACTAATCAATACCTAATCCCCACTGTCATTGAAAAAACTTCCTATGGCGAGCGCGCCTATGATATTTATTCGCGTCTTTTGAAAGATCGGATCATTTTTTTGGGCGGACCGATCGATGACGCTGTGGCCAATTCGATCATCGCTCAGTTGCTTTTTCTGGCCTCTCAGAATGCCAAGGAAGATATCAAGATTTACATCAATTCTCCTGGCGGGCAAGTGACGTCGGCTCTGGCCATCTATGACACGATGCAGCACGTGAAGCCGGATGTGTCGACAATCTGCATCGGCATGGCTGCTTCCGCCGCGGCGTTGCTTCTCGCCGCCGGTGAAAAAGGCAAACGGATGATTTTGCCCAACGGCGAAGTGATGATCCACCAAGTGATGGGCGGCACCCAAGGCCAAGCCACCGACATCGACATCCACGCCCGCCACATCCTCAGCATCAAGAAGAAACTGAATGAAATTCTCTCCAAACACACCGGCAACGCTTTGGCCAAGGTGGAACGTGACGCCGAGCGCGACTATTTTATGAGCGCCGACGAAGCCAAGAAATATGGGGTGGTGGATAAGATCATAAAGTAATTTTTTTCCGCTTTAAGATATAAAAAAACTCCGGATTCAATTTCCGGAGTTTTTGTTTGTCAAAAGAAAAATATTTTTTTTATTTCAAGACATCCAACAGGCTCTCCCCGGTGATTTCGTCCGGTTTTTCGAGATGCATAATGTCGAGGACGGTCGGGGCGACGTCGCTCAAGAGGCCTGCCACTTCCACCGGTGCGTCTTCCAACGGTTCAGCGCGCCGGTTTTCGGCGGTGACATACCAGAGCGGCACCGGGTTGGCCGAGTGCTCCGTGTCTTTTTCTCCCGTGTGAAGATTGACCATTTCTTCCGCGTTGCCATGGTCGGCGGTGATGAGCAGCTGTCCGCCCTTAGAAGTTATGGCAGCGATGATTTTCGCCAAGCATCCATCGATGGCTTCCGTGGCTTCTATCGTAGCTTCTTCCACGCCGGTGTGACCGACCATATCGGCATTGGCAAAATTGATAAGGATAAAATCATATTTTTCCATTTCTACAAAATTCAAGACCTGTTCGGTTATTTCCGGCGCGCTCATCCTAGGAAACAGGTTGTAATTGGCAACATCCTTGGATGGAATGATGACGCGATCTTCTCCGGCGAAAGACTCTTCGTTGCCGCCGTTGAAAAAATAGGTGACATGGGCGAATTTTTCCGTTTCAGCGATGCGCAGCTGTTTCAAGTTGTTCTCGCTGAGAACTTTTCCCAGACACATCATCACTTTGATCGGGGGGAAAGCGACGTGGACCGGCAAGTTTTCTTCATATTGCGTCATAGTGACGAAGAACAGATCATTGAATTTGGAAACAGGAAAATCGGAAAAATCAGGTGTCGCGAAAGCCTTAGTGATCTGGCGCGCGCGGTCTTCCCGATAATTGAAAAAGATGACTGAGTCGCCATCAGTGATCTGCCCGATAGGCACGCCGCCTTTGCAGACTGCCGCCGGTTCGATAAATTCATCAAAAATTTCTTTTTTGTAGGAAGCTTTCATATATTCTTCTGGGTTTTCAGTCGTCGGTCCTTCACCTTTGACGATGGTGGTATAGGCTTTCTGGACGCGATCCCAGTTATTATTCCTATCCATAGCGAAATATCGCCCGCCGATGGAAGCGATATGTCCCACGCCGTATCTTTCGATGCGACTGGAAAGATCTCTCACGGATTCCAGTCCGGAAGTGGGGGAGCTATCGCGGCCATCGGTGAAAAGATGGATGAAAACCTTTTTCATATCATAGCTCTTCATCATTTCCAAAAGAGCATAGAGATGTTCGATGTTGGAATGCACCGAACCTTTGCCGACTAGTCCCATAAGATGGATCGCCGTATCGTTCTTCTTGGCGTGCTGGATAGCTTCTATGAAAATCGGATTTTGGAAAAACTCTCCGTTCTGAATGGACATTGTGATGCGCGGCATATTCTGGTAGATGACTTTGCCGCTCCCTAGTGTCATATGACCCACCTCTGAATTGCCGGCCTCTCCCCACGGCAGACCGACGGAAATGCCGGAAGCTTGCAAGGCGATATGCGGATAATAGGCATCCAGTTCCTTGAAGGTTGGCAGATCGGCATTTGCAATGGCATTGCCTTTATTTTTTTCTCCGATTCCCCATCCGTCCAGAATGACAAGTGCTACGGGTTTCGGTCGACCATTAAAGTTTTGTTCTTCAGACATTAGTTTTGTTTCATTTATAGATTACACCCTAATGATAGCATCGGAACGTGTCTTTGACAAAAACTGTCCGCTACGGTAGTATTTGATAGGAAGGTTATGTAATTAATTTGTTTAAATTAGTCTAGTTTCTCTTGATAAAAAGGGTAAAATAAAGGAAATATTTTGTGAAATTTGCAAAAAACCGTATGATTTATCAATTGAATAGAAAAAAGAGCTATGGAAATGAGCACAGTTATTGTCGGTTTTTTAGGCTTGGCTATTGGATCGATTGCCGGCTATCTCACTCGACAAAGCATCGCTAAAAAGCAGTTGCACACCGCTGAAGGCAGGGCTACAATCATCCTTGATGACGCAGACAAAAAGACCAAGGAATTGCTTATAGAAGCGAAAAATAAGGCCGTAACTATCTTGGAGGAAGCCAAGAAAAAGGAGCAAGAAAGAGAGAATCAGATCATGCGCATGGAAGAGCGTATGGAAAAAAGGGAAGTGATTTTGGACGAAAAGATGAACGAGATCGACCGCGGTCGAGCAGCCTTGGAGAATAAGGCGGAAGAAATCAGGAAAATCAGGAAAGAAGTGGAAGAGGTCAGAAAACAAGAACTTAAACGTTTGGAAAAAATTGCGGGACTGGACAAAGAACAGGCCAAAAAAATCCTGTTGCAGTTGACCGAAGAAGAAAACAGGGATTTTGTGGCGAAGAAAATGAAGCAGTTGGAAGCGTATGGTCGGGAAGATCTGGAGAAGAAAGCCAAGGACATTATGACGGGGGCGATCCAAAAATACGCGGGATCGCATTCGGCGGACGTGACAACCAGTACGGTGAGCATTCCCAGTGACGAAGTGAAAGGCCGGATTATCGGGCGAGAAGGTCGGAACATCAAAGCTCTGGAACGATTGACGGGCATTGAAATTATCGTGGACGATACTCCTGAGGCAATCGTTATTTCCGGCTTTGATCCGGTACGGCGTGAAATTGCCAAGATTGCTTTGGACAAATTGATCGGAGACGGACGGATCCATCCGACCAAGATCGAGGAAGCGGTGGAATTTGCCAAGGTTGAAATCAACAAGAAAATCAAAGAAGCCGGAGAAACTGCCGTATATGATGTGGGAGTGGCGGGACTTGATCCAAAACTCATCCATATCATCGGACGCTTGCGTTATCGGACCAGTTTCGGACAAAATGCTCTGTTGCATTCCATCGAAGTAGCGCATCTGTCCGGGGCGCTCGCCGCAGAATTGGGCGCTGACGTGACGTTGGCCAAAAAGGCGGGATTGCTGCATGACATCGGAAAAGCAGTGGATCATGAAGTGCAAGGTACGCACGTGGAAATCGGCATTAAGATTTTAGAAAAATTCAATATTGGGAAAGATGTCATAACCGCGATGAAGTCGCATCATGAGGATTATCCGTTTGAAAATCCGGAGTCAATGATCATAAGCGCGGCCGATGCCATCTCAGCGTCCCGTCCGGGAGCGCGCAAAGATTCTTTGGAAAACTATCTCAAGCGCTTGGAAGAATTGGAAGGGGTGGCGAATTCTTTTCCTGAAGTGGAAAAAACTTATGCCATCCAAGCCGGTCGAGAAATCCGCGTTTTTGTGAAGCCGGACAAGATCGACGACCTCGGCGCGATGAAACTGACGCGCGCCATTGCGGATAAGATTGAGAAGGAATTGAAATATCCTGGCGAAATAAAGGTAAATGTTATTAGAGAGGTGCGAGTGACGGAATACGCACGATAATTGTAAAAAACATAACTTAGAAAGGAAGGTGATATTTATGGCAAAAAACATAAACAAAGACGCTCTTGTGTCTAAGATCGCCGAAAAAACTGATCTATCGAAAAAAGACATCGAACTGATGATTGATACGATGACGGATGAAATCACCAAGGCTCTTAAGAACGGAGAAAAAGTTACTTTTACAGGCTTTGGGACTTTCCGGGCTTCAGCCCGCGCGGCGCGTATCGGCATCAACCCTCAGACCAAAGAACAAATCACTATCCCGGCCATGACCGTGCCTAAATTTACGGCTGGCAAGGCCTTGAAAGAAGCGATCAAATAGTCTATTTATAATTGCGATATATAAAAGACAGTGATAAAATCCCGTGTGAAAGCGGGATTTTATTATGCAAAAATTTGACAACCCTCGCCCCCCCCTGCTACACTCACTTCCCAGTTCTTGAACAATAAAATTCAACCGAAAAAGGAGGTGATGCCATTGATTGCGAAAAATTAGATTGAAATCCTGAAAGTTTTATCGAATTGAAACTCAAACCAAAAAGGAGTCTGTAAAATGAAAAAGATCTTGTTTGTGACGTTGTTTTGCCTTTTAGGATTCGTGCCGAAGGGGTTTGCTTTCCATGATTTACCTCATGCATTACCTTTTAGTATTAATGGCTATACTTACACAAACTATGTCCAGTTTTTTGATCATAATGGCACAGAATATCTTATGTATTGCACTGACAGCAACGATGCTACAGCTTGGAACACCAACAATGTCGTAACTGGCTATACTGCTCCTTACTATATTTCAATAGGAGCGATACAATGCAATACTGGCCAATATGGCAGCTATCAATTTTCCAGTTATTGGTTTTATAATAATTGGAATCCTGCAAGTGTTTGGCTTGATCACACTAAGCCACTTTCCGATCAAATAAAAACCACCGTTAATGTGAAGAATACTTCAAATACTTGGACATTTCCTTCTGGCGGGTCGGCCTATGGGTTGACCGGAATAATTACCAATGGCCAGCTATTGGTGCCAGCCGGAACCAATATTACCTATTCTCTGACCGTTGCCCGTTCCTCTGAAGCCGGCGGCGGGGTAGCCAGTCTGCCGGATGGGGTGAATGAGGATTGCAATGATAACAGCACTATCAGATGCGGAGAATGTCAGTACAATTATTGCAATGTAAACTTTGCCTACAATTCCAATGTAGTGCTCAAGGCTTTCCCGAGTGACGGCTATGCCTTCGATCATTGGAGCTGGAACAACGGTGCCAACACCGCCACTGACAATCCGCATACGTTTACGATGAGTGGAGCGTTAGGGGTGATGGGGGTGTTTAAGCCCATACTTCAATTTCCATTATCTGGAACGTTGGAGGGAAGAAAACTTGCACACTTCTACTGGGGCGATACGTGGACATATGGAGAGTGCCCGACTGGAACATACAAGCTGCACGCAGGAATTGATTTGCATGCCACCTATGATTACGATAGTGCGATAGGAGAAGAAGTTAATGCGGCTCACGATGGTGTGGTGAAAAAAATATTCACGGGAAATCATGCTCAATGGGCAGATGCTATTGTGATTGAAAGCACTGACGGTCAATTTACAACTGTTTACTGGCACGTTATCAAACACGGAACATTAGCCGTGAATGATACGGTCACAAAGGGACAACAAATAGCCACTATAGCTGATTTAGGCAGTGATACTCATTTTCACTTCGGCATTCGTATGACACCATACAGTGAGCCAGAATCTTATGCGGGAGCTTTGCCCGTTGCGAATGGCTGTGACTATCTTGCGTTTCCCGAAAAATTTATTGACCCAGAAACTGCCACATACGAATAATATTTCGAATTGTAGCTAAGAAACAAAGGGGTTTTGCAAAAAATGCAAGACCCCTTTTAAATTTCCTGTCTGATTAATTTAAAGCTGTATGGTAGTAATTATTTTTTCGAAAAGATCTACGTTTTCTTGGTTATCTCCAGGATAAGAAACTATAATGGTATCATATCCATTTTTTATAAGTGTATTAATCCACAATTCTCCTGCATAAGCGCCTCTATACGATATCTGCTTTGCGGAAATGTTATTAATTTTTATTCCTTTTTGTGTAAAATTACTAGGATTATTTTCTTGTTGTTCTTTAATAACATCATCTATATTTCTTTGCTCAGAACGAATTGTAAGTTGATTCATTATCATGGCGTCAGGCACTCCATAATAAGGATCGTCATGACTTATTGAATATATACCTAAAATAATATCTTTTCGTGATGTGTTTACGGATAATTCGGATGGGTAGCTTAATTTAAGACCACTTTTAGTATCCTGAAAATTTTTCCAATTTTTTTTATCACTACTAATTTTAACAATGGCAGTTGGCCTAGAATTGTTAGTTACTGCTGGTTGCGTTTTTGTTTGATCTTGTTGATATATTGCTGATGTTCGTGTTGATGCTTGTTTTTTTGCATTAACAATTGATTGCTGCATTCCTACAACAACATTTTGCTCTTGCTCTTTTTCCCACCTCCACACAAACGCCCCGACCGTCACCGCAAAAATTAAAATTATTGTCACCCCCAATTTTGTCTCAATGGTTTGTTTCATTTTTGTTTTTGAATTTTTATAACTATATTATACCAATAAATTGAAGGATTGTAAAATTTACAAAAAGATGGTTGACTTGTGTTTAAATTGAGGATAGTATTGATGAAGTCAAGTTGTCGCCTCATTGGCGACCTCATCATGCGATGAGGAAAGCGGAGTGTCGTATACCGGTAGTACGCATGCTTTGGGAGCATGTCGACTGGGTTCAATTCCCAGCACTCCGACCAGAATCATTGCAGCATGTTAACATTTTAGCATGTTAGCATCTTCAAGTTTGTTGCGATAAAAACTTCCGCTTGGTGGAAACTTTATAGGAGATGTATTGTAATAGTTTTAGATTATTATAATCATTCCGATGACCAAGAAAAAAATAATTTTATTATTTCTTTTGTTGCTGGCAATAATTGCAGCAGTTGTTTTTTCGCGGTTTCGTTTTCACCTGATGTCGCCAGCAATTCCAGTGTCACAAAAAATACTATCCGGACAAAATAGTGTCGTGAATAACGAAACTATGTCGGCGAATTCTGCTCAATCAGCCCCAGTTATGGGTGGACAGAATAATCCTGCGGATGTTAAGGTGCCTGGTTTTATGCCGCCTTTGTCACGGGCTGCAGAACGTGTTACGAAAAAACCATTTGGCATTTTCATCACCCCGCAAACTTCCCCGGTGCAACCGGAAAAATTTCATGGCTATCATACAGGCACTGATTTTGAAATTTTTCCGGAAGAACTGAAGGCTGATGTGCAAGTGAATGCTATTTGCAATGGAAAACTTCTACTCAAAGAATATGCCTCGGGCTACGGCGGGGTGGCAGTGGAGACGTGCACATTGAACGGCGCTCCCATTACGGTCGTGTATGGCCATTTGAAACTTTCAAGCATCCCTGTCAAAGTTGGGGACAAATTGGTGGCTGGCGATACACTGGGAATTTTAGGTGCTAACAAAAGCGCAGAGACAAGTGGCGAGAGAAAACACTTGCACCTTGGAATCTATGAAGGGGCGGCGGTCAGCATTTTGGGCTACGTGCAAAGCAAGGCTGCGCTTTCCGACTGGATTGACCCGTGTCTGTATGTTTGCGGAAAATAAAAAATGTGGGAGATTGTATTATGAACGTGCAGTCGCGCGGTAATTTAATAACCAACATGTTTCAGAGTATAAAAAAAGAAAAAATAGTTTTTGGTGGGGGATGCTTTTGGTGCGCAGAGGCAATTTTTGCTCGTCTGCGCGGAATATTGTCGGTGCATCCCGGCTACGCCGGAGGAGAAACAAAGGATCCGACTTATGATCAAGTTTCCAGTGGAAGGACTGGACACGCGGAAGTGATTGAAATCGGATATGACCCTTCTAAAATTCATTTTGAGGATCTCCTGACGGTCTTTTTTGCGACGCATGATCCGACCACGCTCAATCGGCAAGGGAATGATGCGGGAACACAATATCGTTCGCTCATCTTGTGCAAAACTGCTGAACAGAAAGAAGAAGCGGAAAAATTTATCGCCGGACTGAAGGCCGAAGATGGCCTGAATGTTGTGACTGAAGTCGGGATGCTTTCGAAATTTTATCCGGCCGAAGATTATCATCATTCATATTATGAAAGGAATAAAAACTCGCCCTATTGCCGGGTCGTGATCGATCCGAAATTGAAAAAGTTGCGCGACAAATGTCAGGGACTAATGAAACAAGAGGTTTAATAATTTTTCAAAGAGTCTTATGATTGAAAAGATCCAAAAAACTGAAGAGGAATGGGAAAAAATTCTGACGCCGGAGCAGTACGCTGTCATGCGTGAAAAAAACACCGAGCGGCCTTTCGCTTGTGAACTCAAACAATTCAAAGGCGAAGGAATTTATCATTGCGCCGCCTGCGATTTGCCGCTTTTCAAATCGGGCACCAAATTCGAATCCGGCACTGGTTGGCCGAGTTTCTATGAACCATATCTGCCGGAGAATCTCGAAGAAAAAGAAGATTGGGCGTTGGGGGTGGAACGGACAGAAGTGCTGTGTGCACGCTGCGAGTCGCATCTCGGGCATGTTTTTCCGGACGGACCAGCACCGAGCGGCAAGAGATATTGTATGAATGGGGTGGCACTGAAATTCAGACCTGTCGCGGAATAAGAAAGAATGCTATGCCAAGAGTGAGATAAGCAAGGAAGAATTTGAGGCAAAGAAAAAAGATTTGATGGCGAAATAATAAAAATATTTTTTATAATTTTAATATGTTTGCAAACGCTTCTGTCATTTTTAATGGGGAGTGTTTTGTGTTAAACTTTTGATATGCAAAAATATCTGAATATAAAATTAGTATATGTTGTCTTGGCCGCTGGGGTTTTTTCTGGGTGTTCTTTTGGGAATGTGGCCAAAAAAACGGAAATAAATTTGAATAATGATCAAGCAGTGCAAGCTCCGGCGGAAGAGAATGCGAAGAATAATAATTCTGTGGATACGCAGCAACCTCAAGCGGATGATTATCAGAAAGTAGAATCTCCCGCGGCTGCCACTAAAGAAGGTTCTGCGGACACTACTGCTCCTGTGGCCACAGTGCCAGAAAATGCCGATAAAAATGCGGATTCTGCCTCGGTGAGTACTCCTAAATTCAAAATCACCGACCGTTTGGTCAGCTGGGGATTTGCCAAATCTAGCGGAAGAAAAATTGATACCATTGTCATCCATTCGTCGTACAACGCTGTCGGCAGCGATGAATATGATTTGGATGATATTATCAACAAAGAATACAAGCCGAACGGCGTTTCGCCGCACTATATCATCGGCCGCGATGGCAAAGTGTACCGTTTAGTGGCGGATCAGAACATTGCCTATCACGCCGGAGTCTCCAAGATGCCGGACGGCCGCACGAATGTCAACAATTTTTCCATCGGTATTGAAGTGGTGGAAACGAAATCAGACAGTCCTAATTCCGCTCAATATAGCGCGCTCAAAAGTCTCATTAGTTACTTGAAAGGGGAACATAACATCAAATACGTCCTCGGCCACTCCGACATCGCTCCGGATCGCAAAGACGACCCGTGGAATTTTGATTGGGGGAAGGTTGGAGGGAAAGAAAAGTAAAGCTAAAATTATGGAAATTTTAATTGAAATTAAAGAAAAAAAGGTTAAAATCAAGCTCTTAGACGGTAAAAAAGAGGTGGACAGCCTGGAAATCGTGGAAGAGCATAGTCTTTCCAAGAAACTTTTGCCGGTGATTGACGAATTGCTCAAGAGGAACAAACTGGAGGTGAAAGAGGTGGAGAAAGTGCGGGTTTTGAGTGATCAGGACGATGCGTTCACGACTACGCGGATTGCGCGTACGGTGGCGGAGACTTGGAATTTTACCTGTGGATAAGACGGGCATTGACAGGATTTTTGGGAGGAGTAAAATAGGGATAAGGAGAAGCGTTTTTGACGAAAAACTCCTAAAAACTGCAACAAAAATTTATATGGGTGAATCTGGACTGCAAGGCACTTGCATTATTTTTCGTTTCGTGTATAATACCATTACCTCAAATTTATTGCTTTTTATATCCTAAAAAGTCTTTAGGATTTCAAAATTCTGAACAATAAAATTAAATAATTAAATACCTTTTTATAATCCCATCGGTATTGTTTCGTTTCACGAAAAAATTCGTAAAACGGGCAAAACGGGCCTTATTTTTATGACTAAAATTGAAAAAAAGTTGAAAGTTAAGAAAATTTTCAGCTCAGAATCGTCCTTGTCCAAGCGAAAATTTTTCAAAACCATGTCGATGGTGTCTCTGCCGAACTTGATCGAATCGCAGACTGATTCATACGATTGGTTTTTGGAGAAAGGCCTCAAGGAACTTTTGCAAGAAGTCAACCCGATTGCGGATTTCACGGAAAAAGATTTGGAATTGTCTTTTGGCGAATATTATCTGGACGAACCGAAATATGATGAAGTGCTGGCCAAGAGCAAAAATATCTCTTATGAAGCGCCTTTACGCTGCAAAGTCCAACTGATTATCAAAAAGACCGGAGAGGTGAAAGAGCAAGAGGTGTATCTGGGCGATTTCCCGCTGATGACCGAGCGAGGCACATTCATCATAAACGGAGTGGAAAGAGTGGTGGTCAGTCAGATTATAAGAAGCCCCGGTGTGTTTTTCACGATGAACTATGTCAAGGGCAAGAAACTTTTCGGAGCCAAAATCATCCCGAACCGTGGAGCTTGGCTCGAGCTGGAAACTGACTTTGACGGTGCGATCTTCGTGAAGATCGATCGCAAGAGAAAAATCGCCATCACTTCACTTTTGCGTGCTTTTGGCTATTCGAACGATAAATCACTGACCGAAATTTTCAAAGATATCGACAATGGAGAAACCCGCTACATCGAAAAGACCATTGAAAAAGACGCCACTAAGAGCCAAGGCGAAGGATATAAAGAAGTCTATAAGCGGATCCGACCGGGAGATCTGGCCACTGAATCGAACGCTAAATCGGTGGTGGACTCGATGTTTTTCAGTTTTGAAAAATATGACTTCGGCGGCGTGGGACGTTACCGCTTGAACCAAAGATTGGACATCGAAATGCCGGATGACGAAGCTCATCGCATCTTGACTAAAGAAGACTTGAATCTGATCATCAAAGAAATCATCCGTCTCAACAATGATCCTATGTCTATGGCTGACGATATCGACCACTTGGGCAACAGACGAGTGCGCAGCGTCGGAGAACTCATCCAGAACAAATTGCGGGTCGGTTTCGCGCGAACGGTGCGCAATATCAAAGACCGGATGAGTACTTGTGATCTTTTGACAGTCGTGCCTGGGCAACTGGTCAATTCCCGTCCGATCGCGGCCGCTATCAAAGAATTTTTTTCCTCTTCGCAGTTGTCCCAATTTATGGACCAGGTCAACCCGTTGGCCGAGCTGGAACACAAACGCCGAATAAGCGCGATGGGACCAGGTGGGCTCACCAGAGAACGGGCCGGTTTCGAAGTGCGTGATGTGCATCCTTCCCATTATGGCCGTATCTGCCCCGTAGAAACTCCAGAAGGTCCGAACATCGGTCTGGTGGGACATTTGGCGACCTATACCCGTGTCAATTCTTACGGCTTTTTGGAAACGCCCTATCTTAAGATCTATCATGAAGTGAAAAATGAGAAAGAATTGCTTATTGGAAAAATTTTAGATGAAAAAGTCGGGGAATTTTCTGCCGGAACGAAGGTTGATGAAAATATGGCGGAAAAAATTTCCAAGATAAAAGAAAAGAAGACAGTGAAAATCAAACCCTGGATAAGCCAAGAGATCGATTATTTGAATGCGACTAAAGAAGACCGGAAAAATATCGCTTCCAGCGGAATCGATGTGGATGACGATGGCAATATTATGGCGGAGATCTTGGGTGCGAGAGTGAAAAGCCAAGCGACCGAAATCGAAGCTTCCAAATTGGATTACATCGATGTCAGTGCCAAGCAGTGTATCTCGGTGGCGACGGCGCTCATTCCATTCTTGGAACATGATGATGCCAACCGTGCTCTTATGGGTTCGAATATGCAGCGCCAGGCTGTGTCCTGTGTGAAACCGGAATCTCCGATTGTCGGAACCGGCATTGAAGATAAAGCGGCGGCCGATTCCGGACAGGTAGTTATCTCAAAGGCGGCTGGAGAAATCGTGGAAGTGGACGCTGATCATATCATTGTCAAAGAAGAAGCACCAGCGGGAGCGAAAAAACCTTACATAAAAAGAGAATATCGGCTGCAAACTTTTGTGAAATCAAATGCCTTCACTTCAATGAACCAGATTCCGCGCGTCGCGAAAGGACAAGTGGTGAAAAAAGGCCAACTGTTGGCGGATGGAGCTTCCACGGATAATGGTGAATTGTCTCTGGGACAAAATATTATGGTGGCTTTCATTCCGTGGGAAGGTTCCAACTATGAAGATGCCATTATCATTTCTGAGAAACTGGTGCAAGATGACCGTTACAGCTCCATCCATATTGAAGATTTTTCAATCGACGTGAGAGACACCAAACTCGGACCGGAGGTGGTGACGCGCGACATTCCGAATATCGGCGAAGAACGTCTTAAAAATCTGGACGAAACAGGAATCATCAGGATCGGCGCGGAAGTTTCTTCCGGCGATATTTTGGTCGGAAAAATCTCTCCGAAAGGCGAGGGTGATCTGACTAGCGAAGAAAGATTGCTGCGTGCCATCTTTGGAGAAAAATCCAGAGACGTGAAAGACAGTTCTCTTTATCTGCCACACGGCGAATATGGCAAGGTGGTGGATATCAAAATTTTCTCACGCGAACAAGGCGACAAACTTTCAACGGGTGTCATCCAACAGATCCAAGTCAGTGTCGCGCAACTCAAGAAAATTTCCGTCGGAGACAAATTGGCGGGACGGCATGGCAACAAAGGTGTGATTTCACGAGTGGCTCCTGTTGAGGATATGCCGTACTTGCCGGATGGTACGCCTGTAGATATGATCTTGAACCCGCTCGGCGTGGCCAGTCGTATGAATATCGGACAGATCCTGGAAACTCATCTGGGTTGGGCCGGTTTGAAGCTCGGTTATAAGGCGGCTACCGCTCCTTTGGACGGTGTGACCGAGGACCAGATCAGAGCCGAGCTCAAGAAGGCGGGACTGCCGGAAACCGGCAAGATAAAACTGATTAACGGAAGAACAGGAGACTTTTTCGATAATGAATCAACAGTGGGTGTGATGTATGTTATGAAGCTACATCATTTGGTGGACGATAAGATTCATATGCGTTCCATCGGACCATATTCCCTCATCACTCAGCAACCTTTGGGCGGTAAGGCGCAATTCGGAGGACAGCGTTTCGGAGAAATGGAAGTGTGGGCCTTGGAAGGTTATGGCGCGGCTTATACTTTGCAAGAAATGTTGACCATCAAATCCGATGATGTAATGGGCAGGAGCAAAGCCTATGAATCAATCATCAAGGGTGAAGTGATCAAGAGTCCGAATATCCCTGCTTCTTTCCATGTGCTGGTGAGCGAGCTCAAAGGCTTGGGGCTCAATGTCGAACTGACGGGAGCGAAAAGCGAAGAAGAAGGAGAAAAAGAAGAACAGAACATATAAAGCAGATTTAAAATAACTTAACTCAAATATCATATGGAATCTTTTTCTACAACCAAAGTAAG
>Ga0172380_10000695_pt1 | contig 62236 bp, 64 predicted proteins | sample Leawe162metaG_FD_119747 | JGI IMG/M metagenome (GOLD analysis project Ga0172380, IMG submission 119747) | Leachate microbial communities from a municipal landfill in Southern Ontario, Canada - Leachate well 162 metaG | ecosystem: Engineered > Solid waste > Landfill > Unclassified | place... | reverse complement strand
GATTAATACCAATCGTATTAAATATCTGTTCATTCAGCGGGAGTTCAACGCGCTTTAGACAAGGCGAAGGCTTGAAGGCATAGTGGTGCTCTGTCGAAAGCCTTAAACGCAGTATAAAGCGCGTTGAAACCCGCCCTTCGGGAGCCACACAAGCATCCCACTCCGGTGTTGCATTGACTTAAAAGGGAATACCATTTCTGCGTCAATACGCCTTGGATTGAGATGCTTGTGAGGCTCTGAACTGATGAGATATTTAATGTGATTGGTATAATACCAATCCAAAACAAGAGTCGCCGTTAACAACTAGGTTATTGAGGTTGGCTGTATCTCGTTTCTGTTGATGAATAATTGACAGATATAATCATATAGTTAGAATGCCAAGCTGTTGAAACAGAACAGGTTGGCGTCAAATGAAACCAGATCTGGTTCCACATCACTAACGCTCTCAGTTGATCAAGTAAGTAGGTCATACCGAAGCAATACAGTTTTTCACATATAAACAATGGAGTGGTTATGCGTTGGTTGACTTGGTTGGTCGTGTGCTGTTCTCTCACGGGATGTGCAACGATAACGTCGAGGATGGGAGAAGATTCAACTTGGGGTCATTCTTTCTCAAGTGTGCAAACGGCTGTTGATAATGGCGAGGAGTGTATGATTATCTCCGCGTTGGCGGCCCCGCCCTTGCTGCTCTTTACCATCCCGCTGACACTCGTTGATATGAGCAGTGCGTTGATCATCGATACTGTTATGCTACCTGCAGATTTAGCGATCACGCCCAGCGATCCCAAGCTCCACACCCCGCGACCTATGGTCTGCCGCTATGACTACAAGATTTAAGCATGATCGCACCCAATAAATAACCTCAAGTTGCCTGTGTGACGGTGAGTTAACGCCGGCATACGGGAACGACCATGTCGCGGTTTGCCTCCCTGAGTGTTGTGCCTTGTTAGTTGTAATTACGTGGTACAACCTAGCCTAGCCTAGCAAGCCATTTTAAATCATTTAAGTTAGCGATTTGCTTTAATCACATCAAGTAACAACTTGATATCAGCCATATTGTTATAAATATGCGGAGAAATCCGGATCCCCATACTGCGGGCGTCGACACTAATATTCGCGTTCGCCAATGCCGTCATCATTTGATGCTGCTGTTTACCAAACTGCAGAATAAGCGTGCCGCTGCGCTTTTCAGTATCCCGCGGCGACACAAACTCATGGTCGAGCTCTTGCGCCACAGCATCAATCAATTGCTGATTGTATTTACGCAGCAACGGAGTACCTAAACCAGCAAGATAATGAATGCTATGGGTGGCAATGGCATAAGGCGCGATTGATGGTGTCCCTCCCCAAAAGCGCAGTGCGGTATGCTGGTAACGAAAATCATGGATATCAAATTCGAACGGATTCTCGTGGCTAAACCAACCCACATCTTTAGGCTGACAACTATCCAATATGGCGGGATTAACCCAAAGATAGGCAGCACCAGGGCCACCGCAGAGCCATTTCACACTCGAACCGATTAAAAAATCGGGTTGTAGGCGCGCGAGATCCAGCGGAATAATCCCCGCCGATTGCGCTACATCCACTAAGCTCAAACAGCCTCGCTCACGGGCTATGGTTAAAATATTGGCTAATGGCGCCTGCTGCCCCGTATTCGAGTAAGCATGGCTGACAAACACCAGATCCACATCGCGGCTGATATGCGCATCCCACACATTAGGGTCGGTGATATCGAGCCCTTTAGGAATAAAGCGTACTTCGCAACTGGCAGGCAACGCTTTTTTAAGGGCAAAACCCATGCTGGGAAAATCAATCTCACTCATTAACACAACGGCGTGTTCGCGGTTCAATCTGTCGAGGGACATGACAATTTTAGTCAGCGCACTGGAAAGATTGACCTGAGGGCAAAAATCCTTTTGGTGGCCGTTAAATAACTTAGATAAAGCAAAGGTAAAATCATCAATCACACCCAACCACTGGCCCCAAGGTTCACGCCCTGACTCCTGCCAAGGCGCAAAAAAGGCTTCTTTAAAGACCTGCTCGGTCGATTTTAATGGCCGGCCAACGGAATGGTTTAATAGATATCCTGGACCTGCTAGGTAAAAGTCCTTTTTAAAATCTTCAAACATAGTGTTATCTCAAACTCTCTTTTAGTTTTTTAATATCACAATAACGAGTCCGAATATCGCTGCGTTGAGCGGCGGCGCGTCTGTCTCTGAGTCGCTCCAATGAGCCGAGTAGCACATGCAGTGGCGGACCACTCGCGGTAACTTTAGCTAAATGCTGCTGCTCCATACTTGTCGAAGGCTCAGCAATATATTTAGTCACTAACTCATTATGGTGCTGAATCGCAGTCTCGCCATGTAATTCGCAGACTTCGATAAAGAGTCGCAAGTTTTCTTGATACCAATCTTGGGTTGAGCAGTCTTTTGCCTGCAGGAAGTCATCCATCAAATTCGGCCGACGCATGCACTCGCGCAATATCTGTTGATCCTCCGGCATCATGTATAAAAACTTGTCCACCAGCATTTGCGAATAGGAGGCTTCGTTTGCAAAACAAAGACCTAGCGTTAAATCGATTACATTAATCCCCGCAAAATCCCCGGCGTTAGCGCCGCGATAAATGACCGAGCCCACCCGATAAGGTTTGTAGTAAGGGCGAACACAGTAAAAGAAACGGTCCGTATCTAGTCGATTAAATAATTGGGTATTCGACTCAATCACATCTTGCAAGGCCTGTTTAGCGACTCGCAGTAAATCGTGACTGATGGGATGGGAAATGCCCAAAGGCTGGATCTTCAATAGCGCATCGGCGGCGCGTTTATAGGCCAAAATGCCCTTAGTGTTGTAATCCACAAACAGCTTTTCAGCGGACAGATCGGTAAAGCGCTTATAAATGCCATTGTGGGCACGATTGTGAGTAGTTAAATGTGCGGTGGCAAAACGCGGCGTGACGCCTATTGAAGCGCCAATATGCATGGCGAGCGCAGAAGCCTCAGCTAATGGCGATGTCGTTTCCCGCGAGGGCTCAGTAATTTCATGGCGCCGACAGGCCGCCATATACAAGCCCACATTGCCGAGTAAATCGAAGGCACTGTCGAAACCTTCATCAGTATTCCCCTCATCGAGCAAGGTTTTAATCAACTCTCGCCCTTCGCTCTCCAGCGCCAACTTAGCTTCTGCGCCGATATCGAGCACATTGGCCCGATCTGTTTGTTGGTAGTAAAGCTGTTCGAGCTCGGAATTGAGTTCCACAAAGCGGCTGCGGATCCAATCATCAAAGGCTTCGGTATTAAAGGTGGCAGGTTTCACGGGCTTATCCTTGAGTATTGTTATCGTTCTTTTAAACGGAGTGAGCTCAAAGCGTTAGCCCAATCCGTAAAACTCGTAACCAGAATGCAACTTATCGCCACGTGTTTCTAGCGTTAGGTCAAATTTCCGAAAAAACTAATGCCATTTTTTATTTACACCATGCGCCAGCGCAATTTTTCAAACACTTTTACTCCGCAGAATGTTCCTGAAGACACTCATCACTCAACTAATAGCTAAGCGGTAAGTTCCGCAGAGGTAAATCGGATGATTTTAATGGAATTTATAGTAGTGCTTAGCTGCCTACTGCTAGGTACCCGCTACGGCGGCATGGGATTAGGCCTCATCAGCGGTATTGGCTTATTTTTACTGATTTTTGTTTTCGGTTTAGCGCCGGGACAACCGCCAGTGCAAGTTATGCTAACCATACTTGCAGTCATTGGCTGTGCAGCCGTATTGCAAACCGCGGGTGGATTAGATGTGATGATGCAGTATGCCGAGCGCTTACTGCGCCGTCATCCACAATACATCACGATTCTAGCGCCGCTGACCACGTGGACGCTGACCTTCCTTTGCGGTACTGGCCATGTGGTTTACACCATGTTCCCAATTATTTCCGATATCGCGCTGAAGAAAAATATTCGCCCAGAGCGCCCAATGGCGGTGGCCTCTGTCGCCTCACAAATGGCGATTTGCGCTTCGCCTGTGTCGGTAGCAGTGGTGTCTATGGTGTCGATTCTGGCATCACAACAGGGTGTAGGCCGCGCTTACAATCTGCTCGAAATTTTAATGGTGTCAGTGCCAGCATCGCTTTGCGGTGTCATGGCTGCTGCACTTTGGAGTCTGCGTCGTGGTAAAGATTTAGATAAAGATGAAGAATTTCAAGAACGCATTAAAGATCCAGTCCAAAGAGCCTTTATCTATGACAAGAGCGAAACCCTGTTAAATCAAAAATATCCGAAGGAAGCTTACTGGGCAACGGGGATTTTCTTCACCGCTATCGCTGCTGTGGTACTGTTAGGTTCATTTAGTGAATTACGTCCCGCCTTTGACGTTAAAGGTAAATCGACCTTGCTCTCGATGAACTTAGTGATCCAGATGATGATGTTAATTGCAGGTGCATTTATCCTGATGACCTGTAAAGTCAAACCGACTAACATCTCTAACGGTCCCGTTTTTAAAGCGGGCATGGTGGCAATTTTCTCAGTATTTGGTGTGGCGTGGATGAGCGATACTTTCTTCATCAGCCATATGGATGTACTGCAAGAAAACCTGTCCCATGTAGTACAAAGCCAGCCTTGGACCTATGCCTTAGTGCTGTTTCTCATCTCTAAGCTTGTTAATAGCCAAGCGGCAGCACTCACAGCAATCGCACCTATGGGACTCGCCTTAGGGGTCGATCCAAAACTCTTAATCGCCTTCCTCCCTGCAAGCTACGGTTATTTCGTGCTACCAACCTATCCAAGTGATCTAGCCTGTATCGGCTTTGACCGTTCAGGTACGACTAAAATAGGTAAGTTCATTATTAACCACAGCTTTATCATTCCAGGCTTTATCGGTGTAGCGACAGCATCGGCTGTCGGTTATCTACTCGCAACCGCTTTACTCTAACCGCCAAAATAACAAAGGCCGCTGATGCGGCCTTTGTTTTAGATAACCTTAGATCACACAAAAGTATTAACCTGTGCCAATATAAAACCCATACCCTAGACGTCCATGTTCTTCAAAACATAAAATACGCAGCCCGAAAGTGAGATAAGTATCTTACTCAACAACTCTTTTTAGCTTGCCGTACTAAAGATGATTAGACGCTTATCCATTCTATTAGCATTTTTCACGATACTGATGGGGCTCGTATACTGTGCCTACAGTCTGATAACTCGGATTAACTTTAATTCCCACCATCAAGTAGGAGAAGTCATCGACACTCTAAACGGGGTTAATATCTATTATAACGGAGGAGTTAATACCCATTCAGGACGCAACCTATCTATAGATGGTTATAACTTAGGTATTCAATATCAATGTGTTGAATTTGTTAAGCGCTACTTTTACCAACGCTACCAGCATAAAATGCCTGACGCTTTAGGCCATGCTAGAGACTTTTTTGATAACAAGTTAAGCGATGGCATGTGGAATGAAAAACGCGCTATGCGGCAATACACTAATGCGAGTCAGACCAAACCTATGCAGGATGATCTACTCGTGTTTTCTCCATGGATATTTAACCCCTATGGTCACGTTGCGATCATTGCCTCAGTTACCGATAGCAGTATTGAAATTGCTCAGCAAAATCCCGGCCCCTTTGGCCCATCACGCGAACGGTTGGCATTAATTCAACAAAACGGCCTCTGGTATATTGATGCGCCTCGAGTAAAAGGTTGGTTAAGATGGCAGGCCCCGGAAATCACGGCCTCCCCGATTGCAGAATCCGCAAATACGCCATTCCCCAGTAAGGTTCACTGAGAAATAACAATAATGTCAGTATTAACTTGGATTAAACAACGCCTTATGCGTAATAGTGATAGCCTCAAGCAATCTAGGCCACAAACTGAGTTACGCACTGTTTTTCATCAAACCCAGATGCCCAATATCAGCTTGCCAATCATACAAACCTATCCACTCGTTGTACCTATGAACAGAGAAGATATTTTTGCATATCAATTGCATTGCTTGCTGACTTACCAAGGGAAAGAGGCCTTAAACACTTTACTTAGCCAGGCAGGCTTTAACACATTGCCCGAGCAAACGGTCAACTTTAACGGTTTTATCGAACACCCAACCCAAGCGACCTGCGTATTACTGAACCAATATGACGATTTTGCGGGTGTGTGCATAACCTTAGTGACCAATGACAAACCCTTGCTAGAAGCATTAATCAGATTCAAATCCGCCCCGCCCAATCCATGGGAAAGCTTTCCTAATATCGATCCCGATACCCTCGGCAGTCTTCAAGGTAATATCGACTTTTGGTGCAGCTATTTTTGGCGCCCCTATTGGCTATCACTCTCAGAAACTGAGCGCTTGCAATATCCTGAAAATTGGCGGGAATTTAGCGAGTTTCATTAAAACTTAAGGTACGCAAACACTTAATGCAGGATAAAAAATGAAATTGAAATATGTTGGATTAGCACTGACGTTACTGCTACTTGGTGGTTATCTGATCCCTGAGTCACCCGCGATCCCAGTAAAAGGTGCCAGCACTAAAGATTGGAACAGCCAAACCTTTTGGTATGAACCTTGGGGTCCATCGGGCGTTCACAAGGGGATAGATATTTTCGCCGCCAAAAACACCGCAGTGATTGCGCCAACGCCTCTGCTGATCTTGTATCGAGGTGACTTCTTCAAAGGAGGAAATGTGGTGGTTGGTTTAGGTCCTAAATGGCAAATTCATTACTTTGCCCATTTAGCCCAAATTGAATCAGCCACGGGATTGATTACCTACCAAGGTGACACTTTGGGCACTGTCGGCGATACGGGCAATGCACAAGGTAAACCGCCCCATTTGCACTATTCCATTTTGAGCTTATTACCTAAACCTTGGCTGATGGATACTTCAACCCAAGGTTATAAAAAGGCCTTTTATCAAAACCCTATCGAGTATTTAACTGCACTATAGGCTTAACGACTTACTTTAATCAGCTTATTGGCAGTGCAATATCAAGCTGAGGTTCTGCGGTTTTTGATGGGGTTTCATGCTCAACTGCCGCAGTTAATGCTTCTCTCTCTGCCTTCGCAATATATTTAGGTTTATTGCTAGATTGCAGTTTGGCATTGGCCTTTTTTGCCTTGCTCTTCAAGGTTTGATTAATCTTCTTTTTACGGTTCATCAGAGTACCAATGCGAGATACGATATAAAGGGGCGCGATTATAGCCTTCCATCAACGCGCCAGACAATCGAAAGCACTAAAGCAAACGCGTAGCCCAATCAAATAATCAAACCTGCGGCTAAAACATAGGTCTCCTAAATCAAAGACAAATGCCAAAAAAGGTAATGCCTTACCGACATGAAATCGCATTATATGTATGGCCTTTACGGTAAAATCTCTCGATACCGAGTGCTGTGTCGCAATTTATTCATACTGTCGTCAAATCATGCAATTTCCTGTATGGCGTGACTAGACAAGCTGTAATTCCTCCCCTAAAATCGCGAATAATAAAAATCGTTATCATTTGTAATACAATTTAATGGAATATTAACCTATGCCAAGGGAGCCGGTGTAACAAACTCATTCGCCCTTAGCAGGAAGTTATATGACATTCAAAACCTCGTTTGTTGCTTTAGCCGTATTGGCAGCGTTAACCCAATCCGCTGCGGCCCAAGATGCCACCGACAACAGTCCAAACAACAAAAATAAAGACATAGAAAAAATCACTGTCACCGCGAGTCGAATGGATAAATCTCCCAGCTCGATCCCCAATACTGTCACTATCATCGACCGCGCCCAATTAGAAGAACAGTTCCGCACCACTAAAGATTTATCGACTATTATCGGTAACTTAGCGCCTAGCTTTTCACCGAGTCGCCAGAAGATGAGTAACACAGGTGAAACCCTGCGTGGTCGTCCGCCATTGATTATGATCGACGGCGTGCCTCAATCGAACCCACTTCGCAGTGGTGGTAGAGAGGGACAAACCATAGATCCTGCCATGATTGAGCGCATCGAAATCATTCACGGCGCCAATGCCATGCATGGTCTCGGTGCCCAAGGCGGCATCATCAACTACATCACTAAAAAGCCAACAGGCGACAGCGAACAGGTTGCTAGTTTCGATGTCACAGTGCCTGATTCAATGAAATCCAATGGCTTAAGCTTTGGTGCTAGCTATGCGTTTTCTGGCGAGTCAGAATTTATCGACATGATAGGTTCGGTTAGCTACCGCAATAATGGCGTCTATTACGATGCCAATCATAACGTAGTGGGTGTCGACACGACTCAAGGCGAGTCAATGGATAGTCAGAGTAAAGACTTCTTCATTAAGCTTGGCCATAACTTCGATGAGTCACGCCTTGAATTAATGGTTAACCATTACAATGCAGACAACAATGGCGATTGGATGCCCGTTGCAGGTGACAAGCCCAATGGTGTACCCACAGGTGCAGTTAAAGAAACTCAGCCATGGGAAGCCGCCAACAACCAAGTGACCACCACAAGTTTGACTTACACCCACGCCAACATTGGTGGCCAGCAACTTAGCCTGCAACTCTTTAATCAAGATTTTAAAGCAGTTTATGGTGGTGGCTGTTTCGATAGCTTCTACGATCCATCCTTCGAAGGCAGCGACCAAGTCATCCAATGCGGTGTCGGCAGTAAAGGTGAAAGCTTGTACTACGAGCAATCGCGTAACTCTTCGGTTAAATGGGGTTTAAAAAGCGCCTTGATCGCTAAGGATATTGCCGGTTCAGGAATTGATGCGGCCTACGGTGTCGACCTTTTCCGCGACACCACTGAGCAAGATTTAGTAAAAACTGGCTTTTCATGGGTTCCCGAAAGTACCTATGACAACGTTGCGCCATACTTGCAGTTAGATTATGACTTAATTGAAAATTTAACCTTATCGACCGGTGTTCGTTACGAACATGCCGAGTTAAGTGTCGATGACTACAAAACCCTATGGGGTGCAGGCAATAAGCAAATTGCGGGCGGTTCAGCCACCTTCGATGAAACCTTATTTAACGTCGGTATCTCTTATAAAATCACTCCTGACATTCGCGTTTATACCAGCTATAACCAAGGTTTTGGCATGCCGGATATCGGCCGAATTCTGCGTGATGGTAAAAGCTTCCCCGGCGACAATCCCAGCATAGATGGCTCACTGGCGCTCACGCCGATAGTCACAGATAACGTTGAAGTCGGCGCCGATTACCAAGGTAAATACTTAAGCGCTAAGCTAGCTTACTATCGTTCCGCTACTGATTTTGGCTCACGTTTGGCCTTAAATAGTGATGGTTTCTACGACGTGAAGCGCGAAAAGAGTGTGATCGATGGTATTGAAGCCAATGTCACCGCCTACATTACCAGCAATGATGATCTCGGCATGAATATCGCCTTCCAGCAGGGCGAATACGATTCAAATGGTGATAGCCAAGTCGATACCGATCTCGATGGTGCAAATATTTCACCAAACCGTATCAACCTGTTCTGGACCCATAGCTTCGATAATGAAATGTCGACCCGCGTTCAAGCCAATTACTACATGGACCGCGATTTTAAAAACGCGGCGGGCAATAAGTATGCAGAGTTTGATGGTTACACGACAGTCGATGCTTCCTTCTCAATGCCGCTTTACACTGGCACCCTGAGCCTAGGTTTGCAAAATCTATTTAATAAGGATTATTTCAATTATTACTCACAAACCATGGGTACAAATGATCGTTATTTCAAAGGGATGGGACGTACTGCAACAATAGGCTACACCTTGCCTTTCTAAGTGAAAGACCCATTTTGAAACATAAAAAAGCGCAATTACATTGCGCTTTTTTATTGTGTGGAAGAAAGCAAATTATGCCTTGGTCACGACCCAGAGTGCGTGTAATAAACCAGGGAACCAGAACAGTAAACATAACACTATGTTTATTAGCAGATCTTTACCCGCTCCCGCCTTCAAAAATACAGCAACTGGCGGCAATAAAATCGCAATAATGACTAAAAGTAGTTTATTTGTATCCATAACAGAACATCCTCAAAACGGAGATTGTAGGCAAATCAACAAGATCTAACTTCGCAGGAAGACTCAAAATTTGCAAACCTTTTAGTTTGCAAGGCGTAAATAATCCCAGCCGCAGCCTAAATGAAGGCCCTTACCATTCCCTAAAATGAAAAAGGATATTCAACTCATTATCTGTACAAAGTAGACTAAGATATCCAGCAAACTCCAACCGAAAATCCCTAAAAGCATCTATAGTTAAAGAAAAATATGAAGTAAAAGAATGATATTTGATCCCCAAGCCTTATTACTCATCAAGTTTATTTGCCTGCTTACTAGCACGGCTGCCGTCGCATGGGGACTCATTGCACAACCTTTAAAAATTGCCACTCAAGCCAGTATGCGCTTTTCTCTGGCGAACTTGTTCGTCCTCCTTGGCATCATACTCAACAGCCAACGCACCGAAGCCTCCAGTTACTTTTTTTGGTTCTGCTCGGATATGGCGATTTTATTTGGCTTCATTCTAGCGCGTTGGGGAACAAAGGCGCTTTTTAGACTCAAGCCCAGCGTAAAATCGGATCTTATTCTTTTAGCACTCACCGCTGGTGTGATGCTCTTGGTTCCACCTAATTTCAGCTCCGAACGCATTTTGGCCATCGTATTCTCAGCCTGCGCCGCGCTCATTTTCGCCATGTTAACTCGAGATAACTATCTTGCCATCAAACGCGATACGGGAAATCGAGTTGCCATCGCTATGGTCATGCCCTTAGTCGCCATGGTGGGTATTTTTATCATTCGTATCTTTATCGCCTTACTCTCTCCCGAAGAAAGTTCGATGTTTATCGCCATGCACACGCAAGAAGCCATACCTGTGCTTTGGTTCTATGTATTTCTGGCCCTATTGATCAATATCGTGATGATAGGTAATGCCATGACTCGGCTTGTCAGTAAAATCCGCATGTTAGCGGAGCGGGACCAACTTACAGGCCTGTGGAATCGCCGTGCTATGCATAAGTTTTTAAACAATATCCATCAACGCTGGCTGCGGGATAAAGTACCTTACAGTATGATTTTATTGGATCTTGATCATTTTAAAGATATCAACGATCAATATGGGCACGATGCGGGCGATCTCGCCCTGCTGACGGCGGCGAGACTGTTTGGATCGGTATTGCGAGAAAATGACGCCCTATGTCGTCACGGTGGAGAGGAGTTTCTGGTGATTTTACCCGCGACTGATGCACCCGCGGCCAGAGTCGTCGCCGAGAAACTACATCAAGTACTTAAGGACAATTCATTTATCTGGCAAGGTGTTACGATTAAAATCTATGCCAGTTTAGGTTACGCCACGATTTATCAAGGATGCCAACCTGACAAACTACTCATTCAAGCAGACCAAGCTATGTACCGCGCAAAATCTGAAGGCCGAGACCGTATTTGCCAAGCTTGTTAGGCTTTTGCAACATAACGCTGCAAAGATTAATCTCCTTTCGCAGGCCAAGCCAAAGTATCGGGCTCACGCCATGAAACTAGCGCCTCAGTGACACCTTCAGCGTCAAAATGCTCACCTTGAGTCGGCAAATCCCGATAAGCGTAATCACGCCAACCTGTCACGTCATCACCATAGCGAAAATGCAGACAATATGCATGCAGATAACACCGATCCGCGGCCTCTCCGCCGTATAAATCATCCCCTAAAATGGGTACACCTAAGCTCGCCAAGGCGACTCTTAATTGATGGGTTTTACCTGAGTGAGGTTTAAGCAAATATAAACGCAATCCCTCGCCAACACTCAAGGAGAAAAACTGCGTAATCGCTGGATTCTCTTTAGTCCGCAGCAACTTAAACATGCTACGACGCGACTTTGCCATGTCCCCAATCACCCAGCCTTGCTTCTTCTTCGGCTTGCCTTTCGCGAGGGCGAGGTAATATTTCTGCACTTTATGGGCGGTAAACAGCTCAGTAAATTGCTTGGCGGCGACCGCGCTCTTAGCCAGAATCAACAGACCGGACGTGGGCGTATCGAGTCGATGAACAGCAAAAAGCTTAATCCCTAAATCTTGCTCAGCCTGCGCCACCACGCCTGCAGTCCCATCCTGACTGTGGAAATGCACTTTGGCTGATTTGGAAATAACAATAAAATCAGCCTCATCGGCTATGATTCGATACATGGAGTACTCGGCGTTGTAATGCGGATCATCGACTTAAAACTGAATAGTGACGACTAAGCCAGGATGATTATCCGTGAGATTAATTTTGGCATTGTGCCGTGAGAGAATCGCTTTGACCATAGATAATCCTAAACCTGTGCCCTGTAAATGCCGGCTGGGGTCGAGGCGCACTAAGCGTTCGAATACTCTTTCTTTACTATCATCTGGAATACCGGGGCCATTATCGCGGATCTGAATTTGCGGGCCTGACTGAATAATCTCAATCCGCGCACCTTGGCCAGAATACTTCATCGCATTATCGACAAGATTATATAAGGCTTGGAACAATAAGTATTTATCACCAAAAACCTTATGGTCAGCCAGCAGCGATAAACTCAAGGTTTGCTCGTTAGATTCAGCCACAGCATCGGCCATATCCAATAAGTCAGTACACAGTTGCGCTAGGCTTAACTCCTGCAAATCGAGTGTCTGCTGACCTTCTTCGATACGCGTGAGCGATAACATGGCATCAAACGTCGCTAAACAATGATCGAGTTCCTCGGTCAAAATGGCGCAACCTTCGCTAATCTCGTTGCTCGGCTTACTCGCTAACTCTTCAATACCAATACGGATATGTGACAGTGGAGTACGTAAATCATGGGCGATATTATCGGTCGCACCACGCACTGCCATCAGGTTATTTTCGAGAATATCCAGCACATTATTAAACTGCAGCGCCAGCATATCGAACTCATCCTGACGCCAACTCAAGGGTAAGCGGGTGTCGTAGTGACCGCGTTCAATCTGTTCACTCAAGCGGTTGTATTGCACTAATCGACGTAAAATCGCCTTAGAAAACAGATAGCCGAGCGCTAAAGTCAACACTACGGTAAGCATGACAGCCGTTGCAGCGGCACTGATAAACTTATCAATTAACGTCGCTAAGTTATCGGTACGGGTCGCAATCAACACAGGGCCATAGCGGGTCATCACCAGACCGCCAGTAAGAATATGCAGCTTATCTGGGCCACCGGTTAAGATAGGAAAATCCCGCGTTTGCGGCAGCATGGGCATGCCTTCGGGCATAAAGCTCAAGGCACCGACCATATCGTAGCTATTACGCCAAGCGATCAGGGCCGTTTGTGGATCGGCGGCGCGGATTTGAGCGGCAAAACTACGGCGATCAACCGTTAGGGCAAGTTGCTGATAACGTTGGGTCTCTGACTCTAAATATTGAGTCACTTGATACTGCTGCTCAATAATCAACTGTCGATAAAGGGCAAATAGCAACGCCCCGATGATCACTATCACTAAGGTCGAAAAAACGATTGTGATGCGCCAGGCGCTGCTTTGGTAAGGCTTAATGCCTTTGTCGTAAGCGATAACCCGCTCCCCTCACGGTTTCGATAAGCTCGCCATGGCCTAACTCTTCAAATTTACGGCGTAATTTTGCGATATGCACATCGATGACGTTCGTGCGCGGATCGAAGTGATAATCCCACACTGCTTCGAACAATAAGGTGCGGCTAATAACTTGATTAGCATGTTCCATCAGATACTTAAGTAACTGGAACTCTTTTGGCTGTAGCATCAACTCCTGCCCGTCTAAAGTGACATTACGGGTCAGTAACTCCATCTTCAAACCACCAACAACGAGATCAGTTGTCACAGGCACAGATTGCCCACGGTGCATCAGTTTTTCAGCGCGAACTAATAACTCGGAGAAAGCAAACGGCTTAGTCATATAGTCGTCGCCGCCCGCGCGCAGGCCTTTCACTCGCTCATCAACGTGCGCTAAAGCGGATAAAATCAGCACTGGGGTTTGATTGCCCGTTGCCCTTAAGGCGGCCAATAATTTTAAGCCATCGAGCTGGGGTAACATGCGGTCGAGGATCACGAGATCGTACTGACTACTCGTGGCGAGTGACAAACCTTGGTGGCCATCGCTCGCCGTTTCGATATTGTGGCCCTGCTCAAGAAATCCTTTGACGATGTAATCAATCGTCGTCGCATCATCTTCAACTAAAAGTATTTTCATCTGTATGTTGCGCTCCTCAATCTTAAGCACTCGTGTGAGCACTCGATTGACTTAGATATTTCAATCCCACTTGAGTAAAGGTAACGGTCGTAAATTTTCGACATCAAAGGCCAACTTAAACTTACCCGTATCGTCTAGCAGCTTAAGTTCTAAGTAACTGATACCTAAGTCGTGGTCTAATTTTGCTTCGGTTAAGAAGGCTTTATGATCTTTAGTGGCCTTAATGATTAGACCTGAAAAGGTTTGATCTTTTGCCGCGATCATACGCGTTGCCTCAACCTCACCCAGATCATCGGCGCTTACTTTACTCGCCTTTTGTTTCAGTAACTTACCATCACGTGCACGATATTCAAACCGCGTTATAGAGTTTGCTAAAGGATTAATCAACTCAAATTGATAGACTAATTCACCCTCTTGCTCTTCCATATGAAATTCGGCAATCACACCGGAGAACCCTTTTTCAATCTGCTGCATAACGCTCAACGGCGGTACATAGTCTCCACCCGCAAACATCGAATACATGCTCTGAGCCGCCGTTGCGACACCAGATACCAACATGAATCCTAGCAACCATAGTCTCATGGCCCCTCCATATAAATCAGCTAAGTTTGTATCTTATGAGACAATCAGTTAGAAGTCGATGGACCTATTGCGCCTGTATGCAATTCCAAGCTAATCCCTCACAATTTACCACTGGATATAGAATCACACTGTGTCAGCGTTAACTCTGGTTCGGCCATCAATTGATCTGAAATCCAACGTCAACAGAACCTAAATCGCTGATAAGCCAAACACTCAATCATTTTGTGGCTAATGTGCTAAGTCTACCTAATACCAACTTAAACGCCGATGGAAACAAGATTAAGCTTTGATCATCTGAGGATTTTTAAACATGACATTTTCAGTAATAACCCTCAATTTCGCCATTTAGAATCAAGAGGATTGAATTTTAGCGGGTATTTTAGTCTATCTGTGTCATTAAAAAGTGGGATTGGCAAATAAATCGCCCTCGACTAAAGTCAGATAACTTAGCATCAGGTAACGGTATTTTTTAATCGGAGCGAAAATGAAACCAGTCATGCGATGGATAAGCTTAAGCTTGTTATTAATAGCAGCATTAAGCGCTTATGCCTATGGCAGCGCCACCAGTGCATTGGTGTTCATCATCTTAGGAATGCTATTGGAAGGGACATTTTGGATTGGATTACTCGGTATAAAACGTCATTAAATTACGACATCACGTTATTCCAAAATATGAATTTGTTCGGATTTGAGTGCCACCGTAGTTTGCATCCCCTTAGTAAGAGCAAGCTTTTGGGCAAAATGCAGCGAGACTTCAGTGTTAAGTTGTAATGGGGTGCTAGTGATGTAGCAGATAAGCCGAACGGATTCGCCCATCACCAGCATAGCGTCGATCGTGACATCTAATTTATTAAAACTGCGGCATAAACGCCCTTTGGAAATCGAATTAAAACGAATACCTTGATTGGGGATAACCCAACGGACTCGACTTCCCACAGGGCGCTCTTTGCCATAGTCGCAGGCAATTAGCTGCTCACCAAATTTAAGCCAAGTGAGATTTTTAGTGCTGTCTTGAAATACCACTTCACCATCAAAAATATTTCTTAGCCCCATCTGCCTAGCCACAGCTTCATTTCGTGGCCGCGATAACACCTCGAAAGGTGCACCTTGCTGTAGCATCTTGCCTTGGCTGATCAAAATCATCGAATCAGCCAGCAGTAAGGCTTCATTTAAGTCGTGGGTGACCATAATCACTGGGCAAAGTAACTGTTCTTTGAGGCGCGCAAGCTCAAGGTATAAACGCTCGCGAGTTTCCCTGTCCACCGCAGAAAAAGGCTCATCCAGCAACAAAACCGACGGTTCGCGGGCAAGCGCTCTGGCAAGCGCAACGCGCTGGCGTTAGCCGCCCGATAAATGCGCCGGTAATCGATCGGGTAATCCCTGTAGATTGACCCGTTCGAGCCAATCTTTCGCGCGCGGAATGCGCTCCGCCTTGGGAATATGATCAAGTCCAGCGACTACATTTTCTAAGGCAGTGAGATTCGGAAATAGGCCAAAATGCTGCGGCATATAACCGATATGGCGTTGCTGCGGGCTTAAGGCGATACGCGCTTTATCATCAAACCAAGGCCGATCGCCAAAGTAGATTTGTCCCGTATCGGGATGATTCAACCCAGCGATCATCCGTAGCAGTGTGGTTTTTCCACCGCCAGACGGCCCGACCACAGCAAGTACTTCACCCGCTTTACAGCGAAAATCGGCGTTGAGTTTAATGTGTTTATGATTTTGGATCTGACACTGCAGATCAGCGATGATTTGCGCCACGCTGACCTCCTAAACGCCGCGATAGACTGGTTGTTAGTGCTAACGCCGTCACGGCAAACAGCAATAAGACTAATGACATAGTGCCAGCGGCATTAAAATCGAATGATTGCACACTGTCATAAATTGCAATCGAAATCGTCTTAGTCTCGCCAGCAATATTGCCGCCCATCATCAGCACAACGCCAAACTCCCCAAGCACATGGGAGAAGCACAGAACTAATGCCGTTAGCACACCCGGCCACACCATAGGCAATTCAATTTTAAGTAGAATTTTAAGTCGACTCATGCCGCAACAAGCGGCTGCGTCGCGAACATCATTCGGCACAGCTTCGAATGCGCGTTGTATCGGCTGCACAGCGAAGGGAATATTGACTAAAACGGAGGCGATAACCAGACCAGAAAAGTGAAACACGAGTTGCTGACCCATGACTTGCTCAATCCATTGTCCGAGCCAACTTTGACTGCCAAGCCCCACCAGCAAGTAATAACCAATCACAGTTGGCGGTAATACTAAGGGCACCATGATCAGCGCCTCGACCCAAGATTTGCCGACAAATTGACGATAGGCTAATGCCCGTCCAGCCAAAATAGCTAAAGGAATCAACACTAAAACTGTGATGCCACTCAGCTTGACCGATAACCAAAGTGCCTGCCAATCCATCATGGTTGCTCTGGCAATGAAAAACCATAATCGGCCAAAACACGACGGGCACTATCGGCTCTTAAATAATCGTAAAAATGCTGAGCAGTTTCACTCGCCTTGGCCATTAATGCCATACGCTGAAACAGTGGGCTATGCATTTTTGCTGGCACTATGGCGTAATCACTATGTTTGGCAAAAGTAGGAGACATAGCTAAAGAGAGCGCAATAATCCCGCCCTGGGTTGAACCACTAATCGCAAACTGCCCTGCTTGGGACACATTTTCCCCAAGGATCAATTTAGGTTGAATCACATCCCACAACTGCACAAACTGCAATGCTTCTTTGGCCTTTTCGCCATAGGGAGCGTGATCAGGATTAGCAATAGCAAAACGGGTAATTTTTCCTGCAGTGAGTGCTTCAGCTAACCCCTTAAGTTCAGGATCAACGGACAAACGACCAGTTTTAGGTACAACAATAGCGAGTTGCCCTTGGGCATAAAGCACGCCAGCATCGCGGGCAACGCCAGCACTATGCAATTGTTGAATATATTTTTCATCCGCAGATAAAAATAATTCATAGGGCGCACCGTTTTGGATTTGAGTAGCAAAATTGCCCGATGATCCATAGGATATTTTTACTTTTAGCCCAGTTTCATTGGTAAATTTTTGGCTAATATCATCGAGGGCAAAACGTAAATCTGAGGCAGCGGCAATTGCGGGAATCCCTGTATTATCCGCCGCTCGACTGAACGATGGCGCGACCGCCAAGCACCAGAGTAATGCAAAAACACAGGTATGGAAGAAACGGGTCAAACTCTGCATTGGGTCACCTTAGTGCAATATTCGCGCGGGTCTTAAACTGGCAAGCTGCGTTGCGACTACGAGTATCTCTGCCACGCGACTAGTCTTTGTGTTGCCATAGCTTAGCCGCCTGTTCATCGGCATCTTTCGCTTCAACCCAACTTTTACCTTGCTCGCCCGCTTCTAATTTCCAGAATGGCGCTTTGGTTTTTAAAAAGTCGATTAAGAATTCACAGGCAGCAAAAGCGGCCTTGCGATGGGCGCTGGTTACGCCGATAAACACAATCTGCTCACCCAGAGCCATAGTACCGACACGGTGAATAACCGTCACTTTATTGAGCGGCCAGCGGCTACGCGCCTCGGCAACGATTTGTTCTAACACGGCTTCGGTCATGCCCGGATAGTGCTCTAAGGTTAGGTCTGTCACCGCGGCACCATCGTTAAAATCACGCACTTTGCCGACAAAAGTGACTACGGCACCATCGCTATCATCTTGAGCTAGCAGGCGATATTCGTCAGAAACACTAAAATCGACCTCTTGCACTCGAACTGCGGGTAATAAACGCATATTAACCTCCTGTAACCGGTGGGAAAAAGGCGACTTCATCACCATCGTTTACAGGTGTATCCCATTGGCTAATGGTCTGATTTACCGCCACCAGCAATTTGTCAGAGGTTAATACTTTAGCCCATTTGTCGTCGGTTGCCGCCAGCGTTGCCCGTAATGCTTCGGCAGTTTGTGTCTGCTCGCTCGCCTCTAGGCTTAATTTAGCTGTGCCCAACAATTCTCGAACTTGAGCAAAAAACAACACGTTAATCATAGTCTTCTCTCGTTTTTGATACGCTAAACCTTAAAATGTCCCGACTTGCCGCCACGCTTTTCCAACAGACGGACTTGGGAGATCACCATATCTTTTTGCACGGCCTTGCACATGTCATAGATAGTTAACGCCGCCACTGAAGCTGCAGTTAACGCTTCCATCTCTACGCCCGTTTTGCCGGATAACTTGCACAGGCTAGTAATACGCACGCGGTTATGTTCAGGTTGTGCCTCTAAATCGACTTCAACTTTCGTTAGCATCAGCGGATGGCAGAGAGGGATAAGGTCTGAAGTTTTTTTCGCGGCTTGAATGCCCGCAATACGCGCGGTCGCAAACACATCACCCTTGTGGTGGCTGCCACTCATGATCATCTCGAGTGTCGTGCTCGCCATCTCGATAAAAGCTTCTGCACGGGCTTCGCGCTCGGTAACGGCTTTTTCAGTTACATCGACCATATGGGCATTGCCATCGGCATTAATATGAGTAAATACATTGCTCATTGGAGCGATCCTTTAATTGAGGTCAAAACAGGGTACAAGGGAAATTGAGCTTTTACTCGCGCTAAATTGGCTATAGCCACAGACCTAAAATCAGGTCTAGCCGCCAATAGAGGCAAGATGCTGAGTGACACCTGTGATGCCTTGATGCAAGTAATGGGTTTCTTTCTTCTGGGCTAATTGACCGTGCAGACGCTCAATTAATTCCGCTTGCTGGTTAGAATGCTGTAGCAGATCACGTAAATCGACACCGGATTCCGTAAAGAGGCACAAGTGCAATTTACCCTTAGCAGATACCCGTAAACGGTTACAGGTAGCACAAAAATTATTGGCATAGGGCATGATCAAGCCGATACGGCCCTGATAATCGCTGCGGCTGAAATTTTGGGCTGGACCATCGGAGGCGCTTGGCGTATCTAATTGCCAGCTATCTGCCAGTAACTGCGCTTTGATGTCAGCGCCCGCTAGATGATGTGCTTCAAAATACTCACGACCAAGACCCGTTTCCATCAGCTCGATAAAACGCAGGTCGATTGGCGTGTGTTTAATCCAGTGTAAAAAACGTGGCAAATCTTTATCGTTTAAGCCTTTAAGCAGTACGGCGTTGATTTTTACTCGCTCGAAACCTGCTGACAAGGCGGCATCAATCCCCCGCATCACTTCATCAAACTTATTTTCGCCAGTGATCTGGTAAAACATTTTGGGATCTAAACTATCCACGGACACATTGATACGACGCAAGCCAGCATCGAACCATTCTTTGGCATGCTTTTCGAGTCGATATCCATTAGTGGTCGTCGCAATAGTATGAATGCGCGGGTTATCAGCGACGACACGAATGATGTCGGTAAAGTCTTTACGCAGGGTAGGTTCACCGCCTGTAATGCGGATTTTTTGGGTGCCGACTTGGCTAAATGCGGAGACTAAGTTTTCTATCTCATTGAGAGATAAGAATTTTGGTTTACCTTCAGGATGATAACCATCAGGGAGGCAGTAACTGCATTTGAAGTTACAAACGTCAGTGACTGACATCCGTAAATAGTGAAATTTTCGACCAAAGCTGTCTTGTAATTGAGACATGATCACCTTTCCAAGTGTGGGAGGTGAGAGCATTTCTTATCCCACCCCGGTGGCATTATTACCACGGCTACACCTCCATATCTTTCGACTTAGGCAGGCAAGCTCGGAGAACCGTCGTCGGTGATTATAGGCCGAAAGTACTCACTAGCTATACCCCTAAACAGGTATTTATTAACCTAGATCACGCTAGCGTGAATAATCTGTGACAGTCCTCACCTAAAGATTTGTATTGAATTAGACTAAACAGCAGCTTAATCCACTGTGACCTTATCTTATTTTCAGGTAAGGTGGTGCAAGCAATAAAACGCCCGTTTACAAACTACAACACTCGATAAAAATCGGGGAAACGTGAAGGAAGAGGTGAACTGATGGAACGCGAATCAATGGAATTCGATGTTGTTATCGTCGGTGCTGGTCCAGCTGGCTTGGCCACGGCATGTCGATTAATGCAAATATCACAGGATTCAGGTAAAGAAATTACCGTCTGTGTGGTAGAAAAAGGCTCAGAAGTGGGCGCGCATATTCTGTCAGGCGCTGTGTTCGAGACAAAAGTGCTAGACGAGCTATTCAGTGACTGGCGCGAAAAAGATGCTCCAATAAAAACCGCTGTCACCCACGACGAAATTTACCTACTCAGCTCAGCCACCGACGGCAGAGTCATGCCTAATGCTTTTGTGCCAAAAACCATGCACAACGACGGCAATTTTATTATCAGCGTCGGTAATCTATCCCGCTGGCTTGCCAATCGCGCAGAAGAACTCGGTGTCGAAATATTCCCCGGCTTTGCCGCCAGTGAACTACTATTTAACGCCGATAACAGCGTTAAAGGTATTTTGATTGGCGATATGGGAGTGGGTGCCGATGGCGAACCCAAAGACAGCTTTATGCCAGGCATGGAGTTGCACGCTAAATATACCGTTTTCTCCGAGGGTTGCCGCGGCCACTTAGGCAAGCAACTTATCGAAAAATACCATTTAGATAATGGTAAAACACCACAGCATTACGGTTTAGGCTTCAAAGAAATTTGGAAAGTCCCCGCCGAACAACACGAACAAGGCAAAGTCGTTCACACTGGTGGCTGGCCATTAACCGAGGGCGCATCGGGTGGCGGCTTCCTTTATCACATGGAAGATAACCAAATTGCGGTCGGCCTTATTATTGATTTGAACTACAAAAATCCGCATCTGAGCCCATTTGACGAATTCCAGCGCTATAAAACCCACCCTGTGATTGCTAAGTATTTAACGGGTGGCGAACGCCTTAGTTATGGCGCACGCGCGATTACTAAAGGCGGCTTAAACTCGCTACCTAAGATGAGTTTTCCTGGCGGTCTTATCATAGGCTGCAACGCGGGTACGTTGAACTTTGCTAAAATCAAAGGCACTCACACTGCGATGAAGAGCGGGATTGTTGCAGCAGAAACCTTAGGTAAAGCCATGATGGCAGGGGTTGAAGGCGGTAAAGATCTCGACTGTTACCAAACCCACCTTGAAGAAAGCTGGCTATACGAAGAATTGCATAAATCCCGCAACTTTGGTCCAGCGATGCACAAATTTGGTACCTATTTAGGCGGCGCATTCAACTATATAGATCAAAACTGGTTTGGCGGAAAGTTCCCTATCACACTGCGTGATGAGCACCCAGACTATGCGCAAATGGCACCTGTGAGCGCTTACAGCAAGATTGATTATCCAAAACCCGATGGCAAGCTTAGCTTCGATAAACTGTCCTCAGTGTATCTGTCGAGCACTTATCATGAGGAAGATCAGCCCTGCCATTTACGTCTCAAGGACAGCAGCATTCCACTGGGCATTAACTTGACTCAGTTTAATGAGCCAGCACAGCGTTATTGCCCAGCCGGCGTGTATGAAATCGTCGAAGAGGCGGGTCAGCCCAAATTTGTGATCAATGCGCAAAACTGCATTCACTGCAAAACCTGCGACATTAAAGATCCGAGCCAAAACATCACTTGGGTTACACCGGAAGGTGGTGGTGGTCCAAACTACCCCAACATGTAACATTTGGATGATAAATGTAAATAATGGCGCTCAATGGAGCGCCTTTTTTTCACCTTTTACACGAATAGTTCACTTTTTTGCTTGCCCTTACTCGCGACATTGGCCACAATTGCCACACAAAAAAGAGTTCGTTTTCAATCACCATCTCATTTCCATCTATACTCTACATAATTAGATCTACAGCAAGACCAACAGGTTAGGCCAAATAAGTGTTCTATACGCTGTTTTATTCGGCAACCGGCCTAGACTAAGGTTAACTTTTAACATTTCTGTCCGATAATCTTTTACCGTACAAGAGTGCGTTGACCGATAACTCAAAATAGTCCAACACAGGCATATTGATATTTATGATATTTAATAACCTCACCATTAAGCAGAAAATTCTGTTAACAGTGACATTTGCAGTACTGTTGTCGACCATACTCGTCGGCGTATTAAGCCAACGTAGCGCGAAAAATGTCGTACAACAAAGGATGTTAGGCTCGGAATTACCGAGCTTAATGATGCAAATTCGCAATAAGATCGATCTCGACATTTCCACTTTGATGAATGCTGCAGAACAATTGGCCAGTAGCCGCATGTTACTGCAATGGCTCGAAGACGGTAGACCGCAGGCCCAAGAAACCCAAGTCGTAGCCCAACTCAAAGACATCACTAGTCAGTATAAGCTAGCGCAAGCTTCCTACGCCGACAGACAAACTGCCGCCTACTACACTCAGGATGGTTTTTTGCGCGTGCTCACTCCTGCGCAGGATGGCTGGTTTTTTGGTTACCGAGACAGTGGCCAAGAACGTATGTTGAACGTATTTACTGAGGCCAACGGCGAAGTCAAACTCTTCATCAACTACCAACAACCCAATGGTCGCGGCTTAGTCGGGCTCGCTAAATCACTCGATGACATGGTGCGTTTGCTGAGCTCGTTTAAAATTGAAGAAACCGGTTTAGTCTACTTAGTGGATGCTAAAGGTGAGGTAAAACTCCACCCAGATACGAGCAAAATTGGTAAGAGCAGCCTAAGCAGCTTATACAAGGATGCGAGTTCAAGCTCATTATTAAACCGCAGTGATTTCAATCTGATCAATACCAAAATCAATGGCGAAAACATGCTGGTTGCCAGTAGTTATATCGCATCTATGGATTGGTACTTAGTCGCACAGGTGCCCGAGGCCGAAGTATTCGCACTATTAACCGAAGCGGCTTATCAGATCTTAATCTGGACGCTAATCATTGCAGCGGGCTTTATTGTACTCGCCATCGTGGTGGCAGGTTCTGTGAGTCGTCCTATTGCCCAAGTTGCCGCCATGTTCCACGACATAGGCGAAGGCGAAGGTGACTTACGTCAACGTCTACCAGTCAATGGTGAAGATGAAATTGCACAGCTCGCCAAAGGATTTAACAGCTTTATCAGTAAGATACAGGAATCTGTCATCGAAGTGGCACAAACCAGCGAACAGCTCGGTTTCTCGGCTAAGGATGTGTCGAATCAGGCACAGCAAACCTTAGAAGACAGCCACGAGCAGAAAGATCGCACTATGATGGTGGTAACGGCCATTAATGAAATGGGCGCGACGGTTAATGAAATTGCCAGTAATGCCGCCCAAGCTGCGGTTGCCGCCAGAGATGCAGATACTGAAGCCAGCAGCGGCCAAGTTGTGGTAACCCGTGCCCGAGATACCATTAACCAATTGTCGAAAGACGTTGGCCAAGTGGGTGAAGTGATTGAGTCCCTCGCGACCCACACTAAATCCATCGGTGGTATTTTAGATGTGATCCGCGCTATCTCTGAGCAGACTAACTTGTTAGCACTTAACGCGGCCATTGAAGCAGCACGTGCCGGCGAAGCTGGACGTGGATTTGCTGTCGTGGCCGATGAAGTACGTAACTTAGCCTCACGCACCGCGGCATCGACCAATGAAGTGCAAGGCATGATCGACAAGTTGCAATCGGAAGCCAGCCGCGCGGTTAATGCGATGGCCCAGAGTCGTACCCGCTCCCACGAAGGCGTTGTGGCCGTCGATGAAGCCAGCAAATCGTTAATTGGCATTAGCGATCGCATTGGTCTTATCAGCGACATGAACATTCAAGTTGCTGCGGCAACGGAAGAACAATCCACAGTGGTGGAGGACATCAACCGTAACGTCACTGAAATCAATGACATTACTCAACGTACTGCCAATACTGCACAAGCGGCGGCACAGGCGAGTTTAGCCTTGAATCAACTGTCACACCGCTTAGATACCTTAGTGGCCAAGTTTAAGGTGTAAAACCTTAAAACTTACGCCATAAAAAACGCCTTAGATGTTTCCATCTAAGGCGTTTTTCTTTAACTCGCAGAGGTAATTAATCCATAGCAATAAATTTAATCGTTAATGGATAGCGATACACTTTACCTTCGCTGGCCTTAATAATCGCCAGCACAGTGCACACCAAATCGAATATGCCGAGTATGGCTAAAAAGATGAAACCAATGCCGACCAAAGCTAATACGCCACTGATAATCACATAAATCAACAGGCTCAATTTAAAGTTCAAACAACTACGGCCACATTGATCGACAAATGCGGACTCTTCACGCTTCATCAGCCAAATGATCAAAGGACCAAGAATAGAGCCCAACGGCACTAAGTATCCAATAAAACTTGAGGCGTATACCAGTAAGCCAAAATCTTTATCACTTTTTGTAACGGGTTCAATCATAGGTCATCCCTGTTTTATCATTTTGAATATAAAGCCTTATTTTCCACTCGGCCCATATAAACGCATTTGCCAATCTTCTACTGTCTGTAATGCTAGGCGGCGTTGTAGGCTATTAACCCAACTCAGCGCTAATCCCTCGCAGGAAGCTAAACGATCATAGGCACTGGCATTAAACGTTGGCGAGAAATAGAGTGACATGGCCTCGGCAACACTGATATCAGTACGACGCTCAACTAATTCAATCCTATCGTTTAACTGAATAATCCCTGGGGTTAAGATTCTATAAAACCAACCACATAATTGGCTTTGCTGCATAGCGAGGGCGAATTCTCTGTGACCAAATTGCAGATTCAATTTAAAACAAGGTGAACGCGGCTGAGTCACTTGCACTTTTACTGCGCCAATTTGCAAGATATCGCCAATATTGACTTGAGTTTCGTTCAGTCCAACTGTGCTAATGTTCTCTCCCATGCTGGGCGCATCTTCGAGCTGGGTGATTAAGTCCCAACGACGATATTGGCCGTAGTGCTCGCGGGGGAAATGATGTAGGACGCGATCAAGGCCGCCATGGTGTTTTGGATCGGCCTGTGCGTCCCCTTCAACATGGTCGATATGCACTAACAGTTGTTGAGCCGCTTGCTTACCATCAATCCCCGTAGCAACACCGGACATTTCTTGAAGATGAGTTCCTAAGTACAATCCAGACAATTTATTAATCAACAACTTTGACATCTGCAACTCCAAATCAATGACCTATCGCGCATTACTGTCAGAGTGTAAACCGCGATACGCCAATAACACAATCAACCCGCGCCATAACCCACAAAGGTAGGCTAAACATTGCTGCCAAGAAGAACCGAGTAGAGTCTATGAATGATTTAACACCACTTGATTTCGGCCCGCTTCTTTTGCCTGATACAAGGCCAGATCGGCACGTTTGATAAGGTCCTCTGCGGGCTCTTGCACTTGATGCTCAGCAACACCAATACTGGCAGTAATAGAAATATGCAATCCATTCACTTTAATTTCCCGCTGGGAAATGAGGTCACGGATCTGTTCTGCCAGTTCTGCCGCTCGGGATAAATCCATCTCAGGGAGTAAAATTAAAAACTCCTCACCGCCCCAGCGACATAAAATATCCTGTTGTTGTAGTAAACCACGCAGCATATTAGTCATGGTTTTTAATACTAAGTCACCAATCCCATGCCCATAACTGTCGTTCACTTTTTTAAAGTGGTCGATATCCAGCAAGAGTATTGAAATCGGCGATTGTGTCAGCTTCGCTTTATCTAACGCCTGCCTAAAGTACTCATCAAACACCTGACGGTTGGCGGCGCCAGTGAGCTTATCGGTAGACGCCATAATTTCTAGTTTGCGCTGATAACGACCTAAGGTCATGTTTGAGATGAATAAAATACCTAGAGTCACCATTAGGCTTAACGCCAAATTACCCCAAAACGTATTTAACAGTTCCCGCTCTTGTGGCGCATCCTCCTGCTCAACAATCAAATACCACTTAAACTCAGGAACTAAGCGACTATTGAGATAAACCGTTTTCCCATTTTTCTGATAGCTGAAGGCGGCACTTGGGCTGGTTAAAATACGCGTAGCCAAATTATCAAGCCCTACGTTCGTTTGCAGCGAATCCGTACCGTCATATTGATCGCCATGCAAAGTGACATTACCTTGCCGGTCGGTAAAGAACACTCGGCGGTTATAACGCTTTTGATATAACTCAATTAAGGCTTTAACCTTTTCAACCGCCAACCCCACACCAGTAACACCAATGAATTTTCCTTCAAAATCAAAAACTTTATAGTTAACAAATACGGTTGTCTTACTGCGGTCTGCCGTATCGGCATCAATATTGACCTCATAATGTTCAGATTCAGGTAAAGAACGCACTCGAAAATACCAAGCATCGTCAGGCTCTACATCTTGGATTTGTTTTAAAATGCCCGTGGAATGGTAATAATTTCGACTTTTCTCAGACACAAAAAAGCTCGTGACAGTACCGTATTTTTCTTGGATTTCCTTAAGGTAACGAATGAGTTTTTCGGGCTCTTGCTCATGACTTAAGGTCCAATCCCGAACAAAGGTATCCTGCGCCATCAAGGATGAAATAAAGATGGGTCGTAACAAATCCTGTTGAATTTCTGAATAAATATTGTCACTTGTGAGCGGTAAGGTATTGCTCTCTATTTGCTGGCTCAGTGAATCATGGGCCACTTTGTAACTGATACCGCTGGTCACTAAAAAGGCGACCAAAAGCAAAACAGACAGAAGCCAAATAAATTTATTTTTATCATTCCAAGCGTTATTGCCCATTCTCAACTCCAAAGACTACAGAACACCTTGAGTGGCTTATTATTTTAATTTAACGATAACTATTTTAGTTGAATAAATGTTAACGCAATTGTGCCATGGCCGCACAAGATTTCTGTCGTATTGGCGTTCTACGATAGAATAACTTTATTTTGAGCAAAAAAATGCCTCGTTGGGGAAACGAGGCAAAAAACATACTAACCAATAAATGGGAGAAAAGTACAAGAAAACGTTAAGGGACAAGCTATGCGCCACAAGACATACTCTAGCAAGGACGTATGACAGAAAGATGACTCAAACTGCTCGCCCGCAGATTTATCATGCGATTTGCTTCGCCTCTAAATACTGTTTTAGTGCCTCACCCGGAATAGAACTATCAGTTGCCACCGCAAATGCCGCCCAAATCGCCCCTTCTGCCATGGCCTCAGTAATCGACTGGCCGATGCAGAGACTGTGGATCAACCCTGCCGCATAGGCATCACCCGCGCCTGTGGTATCAACAACTATGGCAGGGATAGCGGCAACATGCTGCACTTCATCGTGCGTGTAAACCTTAGCCCCATTGATACCATCGGTGACAATAAAGTAACGCAGACAATCGCCACCAATGCTTTTGCCATATTCCCAAGATGCGCCATCACAACGCCCCTGAATATCACTCATGGAGGCCAATAAAATATGACAAGGTCTCTGTCTGTCGTCCTTGGCTAATTGCGCGACCACAAGACAATGTTCTAAAGCTGTTTTTGCCCAGCTGACAGAGCCTTCTGCGGAAGTATTAAAATACAGCGCGTCCCATGGCTGCCATTTCGGCGGTACAGATAATTCAAATATGGGTCTTTGTGGCCGAATAATGGTGCGCTCGCCATCTGGCGTCATTACAAGCAGCATTTCGCATGTATTGCCGGCGCGGCGCTGCACTAAACGACAATCGAGACCTTGCGTACTGGCTTCTGCAATGAGCCAATCCCCCATGTCATCACGGCCCACTTGACTCACCAGCGCGACACTATGCCCTGCCCAGACTAAACCTAATCCGGTATTTGCCCCACCGCCGCCGAGCCTTTGGCCGCCATCTTGATAATGGAAACGTCCACCTGTTTTTAAAGGTTTATCAAGCAGTAAGATTCGATCACAGTTGAGATTGGCAACTAACAGAATATTAGCCATTACACGGCTCCAAAGGGCAAAAAAGCATCAAGGCCAGAAGATAAAAACAAAGAAATATCAATCTAGAGCAAAATGCTCACAGGCACAATCCAATCATCAAGATAGAAACACTATAAGGATATGGCAGCGCCTTGATGTAAGCATTTGTCCCGAAGAAGACGAGGAAAACAGTTATACATCCATACGGTATAACATAGATATTAACTCTAACACTTTGTTTAAAATAGATTTATAGAAAAGATAACGTCTCAGGACAACATGAAGCGTAACCATTTTGAAGCCGACTCGATTAATTATCAGTAGACATAGTTAAAATGCATGCTGGATACATATATTAAATTTATGAATGGAATCAAACGCTATGCTAATGGAAATATGGGATACCGCTGAAGAAAAATCTGAGCAGCTACGCCGTTATCAGCTCTGTATAGAAGAATTTAATGAATTGAATTTTCACGATGTTTATATTGCAGAAATCAAACAAGAATACCAACAACTTGCTGAACAAGTAAAAGTGCAGTCAACCTCGGATCCCGAGCGCTAACTGCACTTTGCCATCTAGTTACTCACGATAAACCTTCAATTACTTTATTGGCGTCAATGGTGATAAAGACGCAAATTGTACTGTTAATGTCCAATCTGTAATGACCATATCTGAAGGCTGCCAACTGTCATCAACCCACTCATAAACCAAGCCAGGATTTTCCTCTGCGTTGACTAACAAACGCCGTCCATCTTGCAACACAAGCGTATAATCGAGCCCCTGCGCATCGACACTTTCAATGTCCCCCAAGACATTGTGCTTAATGGCCGAAATAGTTCCGGTTGCCTTAACGGCATCGTTTTCCTTTGCACCGCTGTAAAACTTTAACGCCTCGTTTGCGGCAGTCTTGTGAAAAACAAACTCCTCAGTCACACCCACTACGATCGACGGATCAAGCTCATACCAGGCGGGTATCCATAATGCGTTAATTGTCATCCCGTTATATCCTGCATAATAATTTTACGGACGGGATCATTCTGCCTTAACCCCGACAGAGAAAATACTCTTCAGGGATAAAATAATTTTAATCCCTGTAAGGGATAGCATCACTAAATTGAGCGCATCACTTTCTTTGTAAGATAATCCCAAACCAAAGGGTCATACCTGAGATGCTTTAAGCTCCAGCACTGATGTTGGACTCAATTGGTCTTTCTGTTAGTTTGTAAAACACTTTGCCTCAAACCGACACATTAAGCTGACAAAGTGATCCTGAGCTCAGTAATCGCGTATAGAGTCACACACGATAGATTAATCTTCCCATGCTTGCACCGCAGGCCGATAAATACGGAGTTTACTTGTCTATGGATAAGCCCATAACGCAACCCCCTCAAACCCTTAAGCTCATTGGTGAAACTGAGGCAGGAAAGCGTCAAGAGCTTAAGCAATACTTTAATCAGACATGGGCTTTATACGAGTCTCTGTATGATTTGATCCAAGAAGATAGCGCCTATTACCTCAAAGCCGAGCCGCTGCGCCATCCGTTAATCTTTTACTTTGGCCATACGGCCACTTTCTATATCAACAAACTCAAACTCGGTAAATTTCTCGATGAACGGGTAAACGACAACTTCGAATCCATGTTCGCCATTGGTGTCGATGAGATGTCTTGGGATGATTTGAACGAACAACATTATCCGTGGCCGGATGTGGCAGAGGTGCGAAGCTATCGCCAACAAGTTAATGCTCTCGTCAATCGTGTTATCGATGAAATGCCTCTAGCGTTACCTATCACTCAAAATAGTCCAGCTTGGATCATTTTGATGGGCATTGAACATGAGCGTATTCATTTAGAAACCTCATCGGTGATCATCCGCCAACTGCCGCTGGAATATGTCGCGCCCAACCACCTCTGGCCTGCGTGCCAAGACACCGCCCCTGCCGAGACTAACAGTTTATTGGCTGTAAAAGGGCAAAAGGTGACCTTAGGCAAAACAGAACAAGACCAAACCTACGGTTGGGACAATGAGTACGGCCATAAAATATTTAACGTTAACGACTTTAAGGCTGCTAAATTCTTAGTCTCGAATCAAGAGTATCTCGCATTCGTCGAGGCTGGCGGCTATCGCTCACCCCAATTTTGGAATGAAGAAGGCCAAGCTTGGCTTGCCTATACCCAAGCACAAATGCCGCGTTTTTGGCGCTTAAGACAAGATAAATGGTGGCAACGTAACTTAGCAGAAGAAATCCCGCTGCCATTAAACTGGCCTGTTGAAGTGAATCAACTCGAAGCTAAGGCCTTCTGTAATTGGAAAGCCGAACAAAAGCAAAGCAATATACGTCTATTAACTGAAGCTGAGTGGAACATCTTACGCGAGAATGTGCCCGCCGATGCGCCCGATTGGCATGAAGTGCCGGGCAATATTGCTTTGGCTTATTACGCCTCTTCTTGCCCAGTGAATCGCTTCGAACATAATGGCTTTTTCGATATTGTCGGTAATGTTTGGCAATGGACAGAAACCGCAATCGACGGTTTTGACGGCTTCGCCGTACACCCACTTTACGATGATTTCTCCACCCCAACCTTCGATGGCAAACATAATCTCATCAAAGGTGGCTCGTGGATCTCTACAGGTAATGAGGCAATTGCTTCATCACGCTATGCGTTTCGTCGACATTTTTATCAACACGCGGGCTTTCGCTATGTGGAATCCCCCCAAAATCCAGCTCAAATGGCCGAGGTCAATGTGTACGAAACGGATGAACTGATTTCCCAATACCTTGAATTCCACTATGGCGCCGAATATTTCGGGGTTGCTAACTTCTGCGTCAATGGTGTGCAGCAAGCGCTGAGTGAAATTCAATTGACTCATACAGCTAAAGCCCTCGATATCGGCTGCTCCGTTGGTCGCGCGAGTTTCGAACTGGCAAAAGTGTTTGATCATGTTGATGGTATCGACTTCTCGGCGCGCTTTATTCAACAGGCCTATGCGCTGACAGAACAAGGTGAAAAACGTTACACCATACGCACCGAAGGCGACTTACAGGAATTTAAGAGTGCGAGTCTCGCAAAACTGGGATATGAGCTTGAGACGAAAAAGGTCAACTTTATGCAAGGTGATGCCTGTAATTTAAAGCCCATCTACACAGGTTATGATTTGGTTTATGCCTCAAATCTTATCGACAGGTTAAACGAGCCTAAGCACTTTTTAACCAGTATTGCCCAGCGGATTAATCAAGGTGGATACCTTGTGATTGCCTCGCCATACACTTGGCTTGAAGATTATACGCCCAAGGATAAATGGTTAGGTGGCGTTAAAGTCAAAGGAGAGAACTTCACCACCTTAGATGGTTTGACCGAAACCTTGATCGGCCAATTTGAGCTGGTCGCAGTGAAGGAAATTCCCTTCGTGATCCGCGAGACTAAACGTAAATTCCAACATTCCATCTCAGAAATGACAATTTGGCGTAAACGTTAATGCTCACTCATGGGATAACCAACTGAAGTCCTGATAAAAATATCCGCCAGAAATCCATTTTTGGCGGATGTGTAACATCCAGCTCAGTCACATTTACAGCACCAACTAAGGTGAGAACACTGTAAATGCAGCGAAAAATATCTACACCTTAAACTGTGCCGTTGTTAAACCAAGCTGATTTGCTAACCCCAACAGACTCCGCGTACTCGCTGCCACTTGGCTGATAGCCGCACTATTTTCCTCCGCCGCCACGCTTAAGCCAGCAATCCCCTGCGCAATCGTCGCCGAAACTGTTGTTTGTTCTTCCGCAGCGGTTGCGGTTTGAATCATTAATGCCTTTAAGGTTTCTAAGCGCAAAGCAATATCATCCACCGCGGTCTGCATTCCATCGGCATCTTCTGCGGTTTTAGAGGCTTCAGTGGAACAGGTCACACTATGCAACGCCAGCACACCTGACTGTTGCTGAATACCTTTTAACACTTGCCCAATATCCTGAGTTGCTAATTGAACCTTCACCGCTAACTGACGCACCTCATCGGCAACCACAGCAAATCCACGACCATGCTCGCCAGCTCTCGCAGCTTCAATCGCCGCATTAAGAGACAAGAGATTAGTTTGTTCCGCAATCGCATTTATCACAGCCAATACTGAGCCGATTTTCTGACTATCCGCCTCAAGACTGCCCACCTGTTGATGAATAGTTGCAAAACTGCTCAAGGTCACTTTTAAGCTTTTACGTGTACTGGCTAAATTTTGCGAAAGAATTTCACTCGAATGGGTACAGGCGGACACTTCATCGGAGGATCTCATCGTATTCGTGCTGATTTCAGCTGCGGCATAACTCATTTCTTCAACGGCAGTGGCCAACATATCAGTTTCTTTAGCCTGCATCTGAATACTGCAATCGGCTTGGGTCATGGCGGCAGAGTTTTGTTCGGCGGCTGATTCAAGTTCATGCCCAACGCCCACCAGCTGACTGATAATTTCTTTGAGCTTAGTTTGCATCCGCGCCAACCAACTCATCAGGTGATTATCCGTTTGAACATGCGGTAAATTATGAGTTAAATCGCCAGAGGCGATCATACTGGTCAAGTTACACATGTCCTCAGGCTCACCGCCGAGCGGTTTTAATACAAACCCTGTAACTAACTTAGCGGCAGCGAACGCCAACACTAAGGCTGCTGCACAAACAGATAAGCCGATAAACATCATACGGTAGGCGGGAGCAGCAATTTCACTCACATCAATTTCAGCCATCAAACCCCAACGCAAACCAAGCTCAACGACAGGAGAATAAGCGGATAAAACGGGATTATTGTTATAGTCATTCACTTGCATCACACCCGATTTACCTGCCAGCGCCTCCTTCACCGCCAGCGTATCAACACCATTCTGAGCTACCGTTCCCGCAAACGAAGCCGTAACAGTGCGATTAATGGGGTCAAGAAAGGAATCAGAACGCATGCGATTATTTGGGCCAATAAGATAAGTTTCACCACTTTGCCCCATACCCTCACGAATTTGCATAACTCTGTTAATGCGATCGATTGATACTTGAGCCGCCACCACCAATCTTTGCTGATTGAACTGAATCGACTGGCCAATAAATGCCGCAGGTTGACCATTTGAAGGCGCGTATGCGGAAAAATCTTGTAGTAATACTGTGCCCGCCGATCCCAATGCCTTATTGAATAACTGTGCTAATCCCGAATCATGGAAGGGTCCAGTACGCAAATTGGTGCCGAAATCAGACTCCTTTGCCACTGTATATAAAACGGTGCCATCGTCACTAATAATAAATAGGTCATAAAAACCGAGGGATTTATTTAATGACTGCAAGGTTTGATCTATGTCAGTAAGAGTATCGAGGCTTTTTTGGCTGGCAATTACGGCGCTGACGGCCTGCAGGTTATCGGAAAAGTCCTGAAACATGCCAACAATCTGCCGTTGCTTGATCTCACGCACAGCCACTAAACGAGACTGAGCCTCGGCAAACAATTCATCCCGAGCAATGTAAGTCACTATTGCGGTAGCAAATATGAGGGGTAATAGGACAATCAATAAACTGATAAGCTGAATTTTACGAGTAAAACCCATGGTGAGACTCCTTGTCGCGCATCGAATTCCATTCCTTCAATCTTTGCAGAATCAAACCTGCCTTAAAACTATAGGAGAAGAATCTCAGCTAAACAAAGCGGTGCCGACTATTTTCATCAAAAGTTCACTAAAATGCCGACAACTCATTATTTTTAAGTAGAAAAATGATTAATAACTTTAAATGACAGCCACGCCATACCGACCATTTCAAATAAAATGATATAGTGGGAAATAAGCAATAAACCGAACGTTAGCATCAACTTATATTGAATGCGCACATCCATGCGACAATAATGCATTGAAATTTATTAAATATGCATATAAATTCATATCAAGCCAATTTATAGAGGATTAATAATGAGTTTACTCGAGCAAGTGTCAGTATCTAAAAAAGCCAACATCTACTTTGATGGCAAAGTGGCTAGCCGTAGCGTATTTTTTGCCGATGGCAGCAAGCAAACCTTAGGTGTTGTATTACCAGGGGAATATGAGTTCTCAACCTCCCAAGGCGAAATCATGGAAGTGACTAGCGGCCGTTTTGAGGTGTTACTTCCAGAAACAACGACTTGGCAAGAATTTAGCGAAGGAACTCAGTTTGAGCTGGCTGCAAATGTTAGCTTTAAAATTCGTAACACAGCCATTGCCGAATATTGCTGTAGCTACCTCTAATCATCTCGATTGAGTGGCAGTACGATTAATATTTCACATCAATCGTGAATCGAATGCTCACAGTGACGGTTTATCTCAGCACTGTGAGTATGTTGTCCACCCGACCATTTCACCATTTCACCATTTCACCATTTCACCATCAGAATGCCTTATCCGTCTAACATTTATCAATTTGGCAATTTTATTAACTTGGCTCAAGGCAGCGCAAAAGTCACAATGCAAAGCATACTAAATCGAATATGTTGAAATCGTCGATAAAAACAACACTAGACGACCGGTCTAATTTGATTTATCCTAACCCCCATGAAAATTGAAACTCAATCCACTCGCCAACATATTCTCGACATCGGCTACAAGCTGATCGTACGCAAAGGCTTCTCCAGCGTCGGCTTATCCCTACTGCTGCAGGCGGCCGAAGTGCCAAAAGGCTCGTTTTATCACTACTTCAAATCCAAAGAACAATTTGGTGAAGCGCTTATTACTGATTATTTTGAAAAATATCAATTAGATTTAGACGCATTATTCAATGACTCAACACTGACAGGCCATCAACGCTTGATGCAATACTGGCAACAATGGTTGCACGTACAAGCCGATGGCTGCGTAGATCAAAAGTGTCTGGTCGTGAAACTCAGCGCCGAAGTGGCCGATTTATCCGAAGCCATGCGTGTTGCCTTACTTAAAGGCTCCGCCGGCATCATAGAGAGGTTAACGACTTGTGTTCAAGTGGGCATACTCGACAGTTCAATCGCCCAGCAAGATCCGCAATCAACCGCAGAAATGTTGTATCACATGTGGTTAGGCGCCAGCTTAATGAACAAGTTGGGCCACAGCCCTGCGGCACTCGAACGTGCACTCGTAACGACTGAAGCCATTTTAACACCCAAAACGGTTCCTTAATCTAAACCGACTTAAAACTAATATTTGCTGATATCGATCAGCCAAATATTTTTTAAATAATACATTTTCACGCCCCGAAATTAGACGACTGGTCTACTAATTTGATGGGCAATTAATTAATGCAGCTCAATTAACGCTGCTCATTTAAAGTAATAATAGGGATAACATCATCCATGCTAAATTTTAACTATTACAACCCGACCCGCATCCGTTTTGGTAAAGACACTATCACCGAAATTGATTCTCTAGTACCGAGCGATGCTAAAGTGATGATCCTCTTTGGCGGCAGCAGTGCTAGAAAAACAGGCACGTTAGACGAAGTTAAACAATCATTGGGTAATCGTTTCGTTGTCGAGTTCGATGGCATTGAGCCAAACCCAACCTATGAAACCTTAATGAAAGCCGTCGCCCAAGTGCGTGAGCAGAATATCGACTTCCTCCTCGCGGTTGGCGGTGGTTCGGTTATCGATGGCACTAAATTTGTTGCCGCTGCAGCAGTATTTGAAGGGGAACCTTGGGACATTCTCACTAGCTGGGGCGCCAATGTGACTCAAGCTATGCCTTTTGGCTCAGTGTTAACCTTACCTGCGACGGGTTCCGAAATGAACAACGCCAGCGTAGTGACCCGTAAATCACTACAGGCTAAACTGCCATTCCGTAATGATTTGGTTTATCCACAATTCTCAATACTCGATCCGACTAAAACCTTCACCCTACCAGAGCGCCAAGTGGCCAACGGTGTGGTTGATGCTTTTGTACATATCACAGAGCAATACCTCACTTACCCCGTTAACGCCGCCGTACAGGACAGATTTGCCGAAGGTCTTTTACAAACCTTGATTGAGCTTGGCCCACAGGTACTAGTTCAACCCGAAGACTACGACATTCGCGCTAACTTAATGTGGGTTGCCACTATGGCACTCAACGGCACGATTGGCGTCGGTGTTCCCCACGACTGGGCAACCCATATGATTGGCCATGAACTAACTGCACTTTACGATATCGACCATGCGCGTACATTGGCAATCGTACTGCCTGCCCTGTTGCAATGTACAAAAGAGGCTAAACGCGAAAAGCTACTCCAGTACGCCGACCGTGTGTGGCACATCAACACAGGTACAGATGACGAGCGTATCGACGCCGCTATCGCAAAAACCAAGGCTTTCTTCGAAGCCATGGGCATACCGACACATTTATCTGCCTATGATCTCGATGCCAGCCACGTTGATACCATAGTGAAACAGCTTGAACTGCACGGCATGGTGGCACTCGGCGAACATGGCAACATTAACCCAGCAATGAGCCGTGACATTTTGACCTTAGCCCTATAACGTCAAATGAACTAAACCCAAAGCTCACACGTATTGATGTGAGCAACTTAGGTAAAGGTATGAAAATGAATATATTAATGGTACTTACGTCACACGATAAACTCGGCGACACAGGTTTAAAAACCGGCTTTTGGCTCGAAGAATTCGCCTCACCTTTTTATGTTTTTAAAGATAAAGGTTTTGACATTACCTTAGCCTCACCACTGGGCGGTCAACCACCACTCGATCCAAAAAGTGATGAGCCAGACTTTCAGACCGAAGCTACTGCGCGCTTTAGCAAAGATCCTGAGGCTCAAGCACTGCTAGCGAATACCACTCGCTTAAGTGAAATCAATGCAGCCGATTATGATGCGATTTTTTATCCGGGCGGCCACGGTCCACTGTGGGATCTTGCCGAAGATAAACATTCTATCGTCTTGATTGAACAGTTTTATCAAGCCAATAAACCCCTAGGGCTCGTATGTCATGCGCCTGCTGCATTGCTGCACCCTAAAACCAGTGATGGCAAGCCATTGGTCGGCGGCAAGCGTGTTACCGGTTTCAGCAACTCTGAAGAAGAAACCGTGCAACTCACTCATGTCGTGCCATTTTTGGTTGAAGACATGCTGAAGAAAAATGGTGGCAATTATGTCAAAGGTGATGACTGGACAAGCTTTGTCGTCGCAGATAGCCATTTGATCACAGGCCAAAATCCGGGATCATCCGAAGCCGTAGCCGAAACCATAGTTGCGCAATTGAACGCGAGAGGCTAAGCGATAAATACGCGACGCTCAGCTTGAAATGAACAAAGACAGGCGCACAAGTGTGCTAAATACGTTAAAAAGAGCTGTCGCACCATAATAGTGCGACAGCCAAAATGTACTCTCACTGCCCAAAGGAAAGCCCATGATCACCTTGCACCATCTCAATAAATCACGCTCTAAACGTATCATCTGGTTGCTAGAGGAACTCGGTCAACCCTATGAAATTAAGAGTTATCAACGTGATAGCCAGACTTTTCTCGCGCCACCCGAACTAAAGCAAATTCATCCGTTAGGCAAATCACCCGTTATCGAAATGGACGGTCAAGTGATAGCAGAATCGGGTGCGATCACCGAATATCTTATTGAAAAATATGCGGCGGATACCTTAGCCCCCGCCAGAGACAGCGCAGACTATGTCAGTTATCTGCAATGGCTACACTTTGCCGAAAGCTCAGCCATGCTGCCTTTGTTACTGCGTATGTTCGTGCAAAAGGACGGTTGTAAAACCAATTTCCTTGAAGGTTATGCGGCGATAGAAGTCAGCAAGATAAGCCATTACTTCAATGATATGTTGGCCGATAAAACCTATCTTGTTGCAGACAAGCTCACGGGTGCGGATATCATGATGTCCTTCGTGGTGGAGCTACTGGCTAACAGTGGCGATCTCGCGAAATTTGAACACATTGAACGCTATGCCACTCAATTATCCCAACATGCTGCTTGGGTCAAAGCGAGTGAGATCGAGAAACAACTCGACGCAAGCCTGTAATTGATGGATCGAATTCGGGCACATGTTAGTGCCCGAGCTTAACCCACTTTAACTAACCCCTGTTTCTGCCTCCCCATTTTCTGTCGACTTTATACCTTCTCTGTGGTGACATCCTTAACCACTTAGCGCAACAAACACCATGATTTTTGATGTAAAAGAGACTAATCTTGATTAACTCTATCTCAAGGCTACAGGGACTTTAGCATGCGTTCACTCACACTCATCGGCTTAGTGCTATTTAGCATGTTAGCGCAAGCGACTGTTTATAAATGGGTCGATAAGGATGGCAAAGTCCATTACTCCGATGAGCCGCAGCCAAATGCCCAAGTCGTTGAGCTAAAAGATAAGACCTTAAATCAAATTGCCCTTCCTCTGCCCAAAACAGACTTAAACAACTCAGTTCAAGCAATTGAATCTATTCAATATCAAGTCAATATTACCTCTCCGACCGAAGAGGAAACCGTCAGAGATAACAATGGCGATTTCGACGTCGTTGCGACTATCACCCCAGAGCTAAAAAGTCAGTATTTGATGGCCCTAAAGCTCGATGGCAACCCCATCGGTCAGCCGCAAATTGGCGGTACCTTCAAACTCAAAAACATCGACAGAGGTGAACATACCTTAGTCGTTGACGCTTTGACTCAAAACGGCAAAGTCTTTGCATCAAGTTCACCAAGAAAGATATTTCTTCATCAAGCAGCTAAGCGTTAATGTCACTATTTGTATAGTAAAAGTTAGTATAAAAACTTTAAATACATGAAGTTAGATTAACTCCTCCTGACTAAACCGTTTGATGAAGACAAGTTGCAGCTTGCACCAGATTGGTGCACCATAGTGGTGCAACCCTATTTCTAGGAACGGTCGATGGATAAAGAGACACTGCTCAATCATTTAGTTACCGCTGTACTTGTCATAGATAAGGATCTCAAGCCTTGTTATGCCAACGCAGCAGCAGAGCAATTATTAGGTGTTGGTAGCCATAGACTCGTAGAACAAACTTTGCCTGAGCACTATCAAATCCTCGGTGTCGACGCCAAGCTATTAATGGATGCAGTAACAGCCGGCCAAGGCTTAACGGTCAATACGGCAGCACTAGTCACGCTCGATGGCCAACATCATACCGTTGATTTAACCCTTATTCCCCTCGATGACGAGGCAGAGCTCAGCCTGCTCGAACTGCGCCAAGTTGACCAACAAAGACGCATTCATCAGCAACTGAGTCAAGATGCACAGCAACAAGCGGCGCAGTTTTTGGTGCGCAACTTAGCCCATGAAATCAAGAATCCTTTAGGCGGCCTTCGCGGTGCGGCGCAGTTGTTATCGCGGGAGCTGGATGATCCGGCGCTGAAGGAATTCACTACGCTCATCATAGAGCAGGCCGATCGGCTGCGTAATTTAGTGGACCGTCTGCTCGGCCCCCAAAGGCCGACACAGCACAGTCTGCACAACATCCATCAAGTGGTGCAAAAGGTCTATAAGTTAGTTGAAATGGCGCTGCCCGCTAACATCCAGCTCAAACGGGATTACGATCCATCCATTCCCGATATCGAGATGGATCCTGACCAAATGCAGCAAGCTGTGCTGAACATTTTACAAAATGCGGTGCAAGCACTTGAGCATACGGGAGGTGAAATTTTGATCCGCACTCGCACTCAACACCAAGTCACTATAGGTTCACAGCACCACAAGCTAGTGTTAACCCTATCGATTATCGACAACGGCCCCGGTATACCGCCTGAGCTAATGGACACATTATTTTATCCTATGGTGACAAGCCGTGAGCAAGGTTCAGGTTTAGGCCTCTCGATTGCCCATAATATTGCCCGTTTACACTCGGGAAGGATCGATTGCCTCTCCAGCGCAGGGCACACAGAATTTATCATTTCATTACCGATTTTAAGCGCTAAATAATTTCGACAGTACCTACCCATACCGTATGAGGAAGCAAGATGCGAATTAGTGAACAAGTGTGGATCCTCGACGATGACAGCTCGATACGCTGGGTACTCGAAAAGGCACTGCAAGGTGCTAAGCTCAGCACCGCCAGCTTTGCCGCCGCCGAATCCCTGTGGCAGGCATTAGAAATATCGCAACCGCACGTGATAGTGTCGGACATCCGTATGCCCGGCACGGACGGTTTAAGCCTGCTCGAACGATTGCAGGTGCATTATCCCCATATTCCCGTGATCATTATGACGGCGCACTCGGACTTAGACAGTGCAGTGAGTGCCTATCAAGCGGGCGCATTTGAGTATCTGCCTAAACCCTTCGACATCGATGAGGCAATCTCTCTGGTTGAGCGCGCACTTACCCATGCCACTGAACAGAGCCCCGCACCCGCGCAGGAAGCCCAAGTCAAAACACCCGAAATCATAGGTGAAGCGCCAGCGATGCAGGAAGTGTTTCGCGCCATAGGCAGACTTTCACGCTCATCCATCAGCGTGCTGATCAATGGGCAATCGGGTACGGGAAAAGAGTTAGTGGCAGGTGCGTTACACAAACACAGCCCACGTAAAGACAAGCCATTTATCGCGCTGAACATGGCAGCGATCCCTAAGGATTTAATCGAATCTGAGCTATTCGGCCACGAAAAAGGTGCCTTCACTGGCGCAGCCAATGTGCGCCAAGGTCGCTTCGAACAAGCAAACGGTGGCACGCTCTTTTTAGATGAAATCGGCGATATGCCGTTAGACGTACAAACACGGTTACTCAGAGTACTTGCCGATGGTCAATTCTACCGCGTCGGTGGTCATAATGCGGTACAAGTCGATGTGCGTATCATAGCGGCGACCCACCAAGATCTTGAATTATTAGTGCAAAAAGGCAGCTTTAGGGAAGATTTGTTCCATCGCCTCAACGTGATCCGCGTGCACTTGCCGCCACTATCACAAAGACGAGAAGACATTCCCCAACTTGCCACCCATTTCCTCGCCTCGGCTGCGAAGGAAATTGGCGTAGAAACTAAGATCATGACCAAGGAAACCGCGGTAAAACTCTCCCAATTACCTTGGCCTGGTAATGTCCGACAACTTGAAAACACCTGTCGTTGGTTAACCGTAATGGCATCGGGGCAAGAAATTTTACCCCAAGATTTACCGCCAGAATTACTGAAAGACCCTGTGAGTGTCACCCACACGGCGAAAGGCAGCCAAGATTGGCAATCGGCACTAACTGAGTGGATAGACCAAAAACTCTCGGAAGGAAACAGCGATCTGTTAACTGAGGTGCAGCCCGCATTCGAGCGCATACTGCTAGAAACTGCGCTGCGCCATACTCAAGGCCATAAACAGGAAGCGGCGAAACGTTTAGGCTGGGGACGAAATACCTTAACGCGGAAATTAAAAGAACTGTCGATGGATTGAGTAGATAAAATAACGTTACTACTCGTTATATCAATACAAGCTTATTCATATCAAACAATAAAAAGGGATATCTTCACATCCCTTTTTATTTTAAATTAATTTTCATTGGCATGAATTAAATATGCCAAATCTAAAAAATTAGAATTGATAATGCATACCTACAGCGAATTGCTTAATATCAGTGTCAATATCTTTTAATCCTAAATAGCTACGGTCGGCATCTAAATCACCTGTAGTGACATCATAGCTTACACGGATATTTAAGTGCTCTGTTACGGCGGCATTAACACCTACACCATAAGTCCAACCAAAACCAGTAAAGTCTTCATCGTAACCATAGCCATCAACATTCGCCGCCATAGATGCAATACCCACTTTGGCATAGGCAGAAAAAATATCATTAATTTGTGCAGTAAATTTAGGTGTGAAGCTTAATGCACCTGCACTAATATCAACATCCTTATCGCCTAAGTCACCAGTGGCAAACAGGTTAGCTTCTAAACCAAACCATTCATTGAAGTTATAGCCACCGTATACGCCTACACCAGTACCGGTTTCTGAACCATCAAAAGCATCAGCTGTGACTCTATTTAATGCACCACCCACATAAAATCCAGTAGTGTCGGTTGCTGCAGAGACTTGAGTGGCCGCTAATGCTGATAGTAAAGAGATAGCAACAATTGATAATTTATTCATCATAATTCCCTAATGATTTAACGAAAGTATTAGACGGCGCGGATATTACAATAAGCAATTCAGAAGTGTCATGGTTTAAATTATCAAAATACAAATCATACAGCATTGATTCAGCTTGAGTCGGAAAATGGAAGTTATTGTTATTCGTTATGTGGCTAAATAATATTTACTGTAAGTATTATTTTTAAATTGAAACTATTAATAACTTTAACTTAACACCCGCAACAGCCCTATAAAACTCGCATATAGCCAACGGATGAGGGAACGACGCCTTCTCACATCCAAACATTCGGATACGACAACTCTGCCAGACGCCACACAAGTAATACGTGTACGCCAAAGAAATAATGGCCAGACATGGACTCGATAAGCTTGGTTAGCAATGTCGAGATCAATTTTCTGCGGTAAGTAATAAAGATGTTTACGCAGGACTAACTGACTCCAAGCCCCCGCTATCACAGGAGATACGGTACTATCTGCTTGATTTACTATCGAAGATTTCTGTTCCATCAGGAGCGTGATTTCTGCATTCATAGGAATGCTAACGTCAGAAACCACAGATTCGGCTATCAACTCAAAGCGAGTCGATAGCCTATGATAGCGGCATATCAATCGAGTGGAATGATCCCATCTGTGACTTTGCTTCTGCATCCATGCCATAACTTGCCCTTAATTTATGTTTCGTTTACATCAGGTTTAACCGGATCTTGATGAATAATCACCTCAGCATCTTCGAAGGCGGCTTTGACTCTTATCCCTGTTGTATCGGCAATACTGTGGGCTTCATTCAAACTCAAATTGCCATCGAGTTCTAAATGAAATTGAATAAAAACAGTTTTGCCTGCTTGACGAGTGCGTAAATCATGCAGCCCTTGCACCCGTGGATCTTCCATCGCGATTTGCGTAATTTGCTGGCGAGTTTCTTCGTCTAGCTCTCTGTCTAACAAGGCTTGAATTGAGCGATAACCTAAGCCAAAGGCTTGATGACCAATATAAAATGCAATCATTACCGCAAATAAACCGTCAGCCCACCACCAACCGTATTGCGCTAATACTAGTGCTAACAATACCGCACCATTAAGGAATAAATCTGATTTATAGTGCAGCGAATCAGCTTCAACCACAGTACTTTTTGTCGCCGCTAATGCGCGTTTCTGCAACATGACTAAAGCTAACGTCATCACAATCGCTATGATAGAAACAACTACACCTATGGTGGCATTTTCAACCGGAACAGGTGTTAATAGACGCTCGCCACCATAGAAAAGTAATAAAAATGCGGAGCCCATAATAAAGGCGGATTGCGCTAGAGACGCTAACGGCTCAGCCTTACCATGGCCATATCTGTGGTCATGATCCGGCGGCACAAGCGCGTAACGAATGGCAATAAAATTGATAATAGAAGCGAGAGCATCGGCAAAGGAATCCGTCAAAGATGCCAACATACTGGCAGAGCCGGAATAAAGCCAAGCGAACATCTTGATAAGAATAAGGATCAAAGCGGTAGCCACGGAAGCGCGGCTAGCCAGTTTGACCCAAAAATCGTATTGGGAAGTTTGAGTCATAAGGGATCTATCTTGGGAAGCTATGACCCTATTGTATATCAGCTAAGACGCTTAACCGCGAGGTTCTTTACCAGCTTGTGCTTCAAATCGCGCTTTAAACTTAGCTTGCTGCTCTGGTGTCAGCAGATTAAATATTTGATTATGCAGCTTCATACGTTCAATGGCTTGAGTTTGACGCTGCTCTTGCTGCGCACTCATCAGTGCCTTTGCTTGTGTTTCATCAAAACTAGGCGCGGTAATTAAGGCCTGCATCTCAGTGCGATGGGCCAAGCGTTCCTCTTTCGTTGGACGATTATCAGCGCGCGTGGCTTTCTGATCGGCAAACAACTTTTTGACGTCAGCTTTCTGGGCATCCGTTAAATCGAGCCCTTCAAACATACGATGCATGCCACCGTGGTCCATATGTCGGCCGCCATGTTCCATGCGGTCGCCTTTATGGAATTCAGATTTAGAGAAGTCGCAGCCAGCATCCTTAGGTGCTGCATTAACTGCCGTCGCGAAAACCGCAGAACTCGCTAGAATGGCAAACAGGCTCGCTTTCAAAGGTGATAATGTTTTCATAGTGTTAACCTCGATGGTTCAACTTTAATATGGCAAGTAATAAGACACAGTGACGACCCTTTTAAGCCGAGTCACTTTCGACCCTTCCAGTCTAACCCCCTATATGTAAGTGAGGGCGTTGCCTGAGTAAATCACTGTAAAGTTGCGGCAATAACTCTATTCTTTACTTTGGCTTACATTGCTACACAGCAATTGACATCAAAACAGGTATACTCAGCCAAAGCGCTAAAAGTGCCAGTATTACATGGGCGCATAAGGCCATATTACAGAGATTAAGGAACAGTATGAGTCGGATATTATTAATCGATGACGATCTGGGTTTATCTGAGCTGCTAGGGCAACTGCTCGAGTTAGAAGGGTTTCAGTTAACCTTGGCTTACGATGGTAAACAGGGTTTAGATCTGGCACTAAATGCGGATTACGATCTGATCTTACTCGATGTCATGCTACCTAAATTGAACGGTTTTGAAGTACTGCGTGCACTGCGTCAGCACAAGCAAACGCCAGTATTAATGCTGACCGCTCGCGGCGATGAAATCGATCGCGTGGTTGGGCTTGAGATAGGCGCCGATGATTATCTGCCAAAGCCGTTTAATGACAGAGAGTTAATCGCCCGTATCCGCGCCATTATTCGTCGTTCGAACTTAACAACCCAAGAAATCCATGCCGCACCAGCCCAAGAGTTTGGCGATCTGCGCTTAGATCCATCGCGCCAAGAAGCTTACTGTAATGAGCAATTAATCATACTCACAGGCACAGAATTCACTCTGCTGCACACCCTTGCGCTGCACGCGGGAGAGTTGATGAATAAGGAAGAGTTAAACGAGAAAGTACTCGGCAAAAAACTCATGCCCTTCGATCGCAGCTTAGACATGCATTTATCGAATCTACGTAAAAAACTCCCCGAGCGTAGCGATGGTCGGCCAAGGGTGAAAACCATCCGTGGCAAAGGTTATATTTGGCTCCCTTAATGGCGGTATCGACTGTGCCTAATCGTTTATTTATCAAATTATTGCTCGGATTCTGGCTCTGCAGCTCGCTGATCATTGCCTTGGTCGGTCTGTTGCCATTGCTGCAACAGAGCCACGATCGTGCACCACTGCCACCTCACCTTGAAAAAGTCCTATCGACTATAGCTAAGCGCATTCAAGAAAACCCCGCCTTACTGGAGTCTGATTTTCTTCGCCGCTGGGAAAGACACAGAGACATGGAAGGCAAACCTCTGCGGGTTTATCTCGTCAACAGCCAAGGCCAAGTCGTCAACACCCATAGGGTGAGTCGCGGTGTGCGCAGCTTTATGCTGATGGCAGATGAAGAAAAACAACCGATTAGCCATCAGTTTAAAGATGAGCTGGTGTTTGGCCCCTTTCAATTCAATCTGGGCGCCGAGACGTATTCACTTTATGGCCGCTTACCGGATAACCATCCACGGCCTTGGTTCTTCTTCTTCGCCGAAAATAAGTTATTAACCTTAAGCCTAGCGATTTTCCTTTCGGGATTATTATGTGGCTTGCTCGCGTGGCATTTAGGTAAAGCATTAAATTCACTAAAAAAGAGTGCTAATGCCCTCGCAGAGGGTGACTTAAGTCACCGAGTCGATAAGTCCACCACTCAGCGCAACGACGAAATTGGTCAGCTCGCCACGGCTTTTAACAGCATGGCCGACTCCATCGAAGCTATGGTGAATAATCAGCAGCGGCTCATGGGGGATATTTCCCATGAACTACGCACCCCATTGACGCGACTGCAATTATCCCTAGCCCTCGCCCGTAAAAAAGGTCAGCAGACCACCGAAACGGAACGCATAGGTTATGAAGCTGAGCAACTCGAAAAGCTTATCAGTGAATTATTAGAGCTCTCGCGGGTCAAGCTCAGCACTAACGAAACTAAGGTACATTTAGGCTTGGCAGAATCCCTGAGCCAAGTTTTAGACGATGCGGAATTTGAAGCAGAACAGCAAGGTAAAAGCATTACTATCGATATCGATGAAGAAATTGAGTTAGCGCATTTTCCTAAATCACTTTCCCGCGCGATTGAAAATCTGCTGCGTAACGCGATCCGTTATGCCGCAAGCGACATTCACCTACAGGCGAGTGCGACGGCTGATCAAGTACAAATTACCATAAAAGACGATGGTCCAGGCATAGATGCCGCCGAACTCGATGCCATTTTTAAACCTTTCTACCGCCCCGACTCGGCACGACAAAGAGAAAGCGGCGGCTGGGGACTTGGGCTGGCAATCACTGAAGCGGCGATTACCGCCCACAAAGGTAAGATTAAAGCCGAGAACCGTATACCAACGGGCCTTAAAGTGACGATTACACTGCCGAAATAGCCGATATGAAGAACAAGTACAGGAGGCTGAACTAATTAGTCGTAATTGGCAACACCTCAGTGTTGCCATCGTGTTAAAACGTAGGGAACGGGATTACAGCTTAACTAATACACGTCCGGTAACTTGACCTTGGATAATTTTATTCGCGAAATCAGGCACCTCTGCCAATGATATCTGCTGGCAAGCTTGCTGATAAAAATGTTCGGGTAGTGCTTTAATCACAGCTTCCCACGCCGCTTTTCGTTTCTCGAATGGACAAGAAACGGAGTCGATTCCCAGTAGGCTAACACCCCGTAAAATAAACGGCATAACGGTTGTTGGTAATGCAAAACCGCCCGCTAAACCACAGATAGCGGCTGCGCCACCGTATTGCATTTGCGCTAATGCTTTGGCGAGGATCCTGTTGCCAACGGTATCGACCACACCCGCCCAGCGCTGCGCCTCAAGCGGCTTAGCATCTTGTTCAAGCTCACTGCGATCAATCACTTCTGCGGCACCAAGCTCCTTCAATAAAGGCGCATTCTGTTCAACCCGACCACTGCAGGCGACCACACGATAGCCAGCATTGGCGAGCAAAGTCACCGCCACAGAACCCACACCACCACTGGCACCTGTGACAAGAATATCCCCACTTTGCGGTGTTATCCCAGCCTGCTGCAGCGCTTGCACGCACAACATCGCCGTAAGCCCGGCCGTGCCTATCATCATTGCTTTAGCGGCATCACAACCTTGCGGCATGGGCACCAGCCAGTCGGCTTTAACTCGCGCTTTTTGCGCCATACCACCCCAGTGGTTTTCGCCCACACCCCAGCCCGTCAAAATCACCTGATCGCCAACTTGGTATCTTGCATCCGTCGATTCGCGCACCACGCCCGCAAAATCGATGCCTGGTACCATAGGAAACTGACGAATGATTTTGCCAGCACCGGTCACAGCTAAACCATCTTTATAATTCAGCGAGGAATAGGCGACATCAACCAAGACTTCCCCTTCTGGCAAATCAGCTTCTGTAATTTGTGAAACTTGAGCAAACGTACGTTTATCTTCTTGCGTCAGTAGTAAGGCATCAAACATAAATCGCTCTCCGAAGGCCAAACCGTATTAAACGATATTCAAAAAGTTACCATAAAAGGCATAGACATCATTAACAAGCAGACTTATTGCTAATAGTAAATGCTGAGATCTAAACAGATTAAAGATAATGACCAAAAGTGATCAAGCGCAAGAGATGGCAAGATCTAGCGTCTTTATTACTTTAAACTCGCCTGCTGTAAAGCGCCGCTTTGACCCCAGTAGCGGGCGAACTCAGTCAAGGTCATTCCGGCATTATTCGTTAGGTTCGCATCGCATTCTTTTGCGTATAGCCGCTTTACAATATTGAATTCGGCCTTAATCACAGCGCCCATCATTGCCGTATTACCACGCTTATCTTGCAAACAAGCATTAGCACCATGCTCAAGCAATAAATCCGTTGCAGCCTCTTGGCCGTTATAAGCCGCCACCATTAGCGCGGTATAGGTTTGACTATTTCTCTGGTCAATAGGGAAGCCTGCATCGAGAAAATGCTCAAGCACTGTGATATCGCCGGTACGCGCTGCAGCAAAAAAGTAGTCCACCAGCAATTGTACTTGTGCGGTATCGGGCTCGTCCGTTTGACTGACAGTTGCGGGTGTAACCAATGGCGCTTGAAGCGAACCCGCCCCCATTGCCACCGACATACTCAGGGCCACAATAATCAATAATAAGATAGCAATAGTGTGTTTCATCAATGGCTCCCAGCACAGCTAAAATAGAGATTTAAACAATGAGACGTGACGAAATGCCCGCAAGACGCTCTCTTAAACTGGGCAGAAAAGAGCTTGTTTACGTCTTGCGGGACTTACTGGATTCGGACAGTTAACGCGCAAATCTCTGCGACCAAAACAGTCCTAAAAATAACGACATCAGATTGAACGCTGTTTAACCTCGGCCAGATCACCCTTTACGGCCTTGGTTAAACGCTCACCAAACTCTGGGTCTGCACGATAAAAGTGACTGAGCATCTGATGTTTCACATTGGTATCGTTCACTTTGCCTAAGTCACCGGCCAAGTTAGTGATCAGATCTGCTCTATCTTGCTTGCTCAAGCTGCGATAAAAGACGCCCGCTTGGCTAAAGTTATCCTGCTTGCTAATAGCCGTTTGTTGCACAGTCCCCGTCAGCGCAGTTGTTACCGCACGATAACGATTATCTTCGGCCAAGGCTAAATGTACGCTCGGTTGATAGTTCACATCGGACTGGGTATGCCCCATATTGCCCGCACCTTCTTGGTTGTGGTTTGCCACCGCCACTAAGGGTTTATTAATCGGCAATTGCGACAAATTCGCGCCGAGTCGATACAGCTGAGTATCGGCGTAGGAGAACATGCGGCCTTGCAGTAATCTGTCTTCCGAAGGCTCAATCCCAGGGATCAAATTCGATGGCGCAAATGCCGCTTGCTCAGTCTCTTGGAAGAAGTTTGCAGGCATGCGGTTCAGCGTCATAGTGCCCACTTTTTGTTCTGGCACATCTAGCCACACCTTAGTGGCGTCTAACGGGTTGTAATCAAACTTATTAAGCTCAGTCGGGTCGAGTAATTGAACGTACAGATCCCACTTAGGATAGTTACCCTTGTTGATCTCACTATAAAGATCATCAGTTAAATGGTTAAAGTTTTGCCCTTGGACTTTAACCACTTCATCGGGACGTAAGCCTTTAACACCTTGCAGACTCTTCCAGTTAAATTTCACGTATTTAACTTGGTTATCTCGATTCACAAATTTGTACGCATGCACACCGAAACCGTCCATTTCACGATAACTGGCAGGTACACCTAAGTTACTGTAAACCTGAGTCAACATATGGGTTGAACCCGCTTCGTGACTGAAAAAATCGAAGAAACGATTCGGATCTTGCATATTGGTCACTGGCGATGGTTTGAGTGAATGCACCATGTCAGGAAACTTGATCGCATCGCGAATGAAGAATACGGGTAAGTTATTACCCACTAAGTCCCAGTTACCTTGGTCCGAATAAAATTTGGTCGCAAACCCTCGGGGATCACGCAGCGTTTCTGGCGAACCTTTCGAGTGGATCACGGTAGAAAAGCGCACAAATACGGGCGTCACTTTACCTTTTTGTGCAAAGGGTGCCGCTTGGGTTAGGTTACTAAAATCGCCACTCGATACAAACTCACCATGGACACCTGTGCCTCTGGCGTGGACGACACGCTCAGGAATACGTTCACGGGCAAAGCGTTGTAGCTTCTGGATAAGCTGCACATCTTGCAATAACACGCTGCCATTACTGCCCGCTGTGGTCGAGTTTTGGTTATCACCCACAGGTGCACCATTGTCACGTGTCAGGGTATTTGTTGGTAAAGTTTGAGCCTGTACATTCAATGTCAGACCCATAGAAATAATTAAAAGGCTTTTAGTAAGATGCATAACAGTTCCTCTTCTATGCATAACGCCAAGCTCTTTTCTGCCTGCCCGCAGTATAGTTCTGAATTTGTAATTAGAAGAAACGATCTTTATCGATTATACGAATCAATAAAACCTATTAGACATAAATTGGCAACAACAAAAAGTCACATTGTCAGATACTGAAGCTAGAGATTGTGGACTAAAACCTCTCGGTTTTAGTCTATTGCGAAGTGGATAAACGTGGGGTGATTAAGAGATATTTAGCGATTGATTGAGCTTCACAACAAGAGCCGTAAGCTAGCATTAATCCTTAATCCCCATCAGTTTTAATCGCCGGTACAAGGCATTACGGCTGATCCCTAAACGCTTAGCGCATTGGCTCACATTGCCATTACAGGCTTGGTATGCCTGCAACACATTGCTATAAATCGCTTCATTTAGGGAATCCGATTGAACCTTTGTGACATTCGGCTCCACAGCGAACTTACCACTTAGCAGGGGTGATGCAGAACGTTGACGGCTTACCTCTTTAAATTCATCACATAAAGATGCAGCTTGTAACAGGTCTCCTTTTAATGGCTCGCATGTGAGTCTGGCCGCCAGATAATCGGGTAAATGTTGCCAATTGAGGGTATTGTCTCCTTCTGCCATCAAGCAAGCGACTTGCATGAGGTTATCCAGCTCACGCAAATTCCCCGGCCAGTCGTATTGCATCATTTTCCCTAACAGTTCTGGGCAGATATCCTGCGCGGCGATACGATGTTTACGATGCAATTTATGGATAATGCGCTCGATATCCTGCCGCTCACGCAGCGCTGGTAAACGTACCTGCAGACCATTTAATCGATAGAATAAATCCTGCCGAAACAGCCCCTGCGCCACTTGTTGCTCTAAATCCATATGGGTCGCGGCAATGATTTGGATGTCGACTTTAAAACTTTGATTACTGCCAACGGGCACCACTTCGCGCTCTTGCAATACTCTGAGTAAACGACTCTGGGCCGCCAGCGGCATTTCACCGATCTCATCTAAAAATAAAAAGCCGCCGTGAGCTTGGCGAATTTTACCGATAAATCCAGTGCGGTTTGCCCCAGTAAAAGCGCCTGCCTGATAACCAAAAAGTTCAGATTCGACTAATTCAGCGGGCAATGCGGCGCAGTTCACTGCCACTAAAGGCTCGGTGCGACGTGCACTCTGGGCATGGAGCTTTTTAACAAACTGCTCTTTACCGACGCCCGTTTCTCCGAGCACTAACAGCGGAATTTGCTTGGTGATCACCTTATTGGCATGTTGCCAAGCGCGTTCTAATTGAGGATCGCGAAACCGAACCCCCAATTGATTGAGCGATTTATTGCTAATCGCAACTCGACCCTTAGCGCTGGGAATATTTAAGGATTGAGTCTGTAGATGCAAGGCTAAATGCTGATTAAAACCACCCGCTCGGCTCCAATTATCGCCTAAGTACTGCTCGACGGTATCGCCCACCTTGGCATGATTAAGCAATTGTTTCGCCATGAGATTACAACCCACAATGCGGCCATCGCTATCGGCAATCACTATACCCTGCCAACCCGAATTGAGCAGATTGGGCTGCGCCGCTAAATCGATTCGATAATGGCTATCGGGCAGATGGCACAAAAGCGCGGTCTCGACCTGCTGCGCCAAACTGGACACTAACATCAGCGTCTGCTGGGTGTGCCTTTGCTGCTCGCTGGTGATATCAATCACCCCGAGCATCTCACCTTGGGGGGAAAATATCGGGCAAGCAGTGCAACTCATAAAACGATTTTGGCGAATAAAATGTTGCTCACCCACTACAGATACCGCTTGTTTGGCGGTAAGCGCCGTCCCTATCGCATTAGTGCCCTTATGCTGCTCAAGCCAATTCACCCCAATATCCAGAGCTACATCCGCCAGTTTTGTGGAGTAACGGCTCACGCCCCAATGCCTAAGCACGTAACCCTCGGCATCGCTGAGCAAGAGTCGGCTATTAGAATGCGCCATCAACTGATTAAACAAAGGCAAGGCGTGGGATTGCACTAATGCAATGAGCATTTGATATTGCTCATGTTTCTGCTTTAGTTCGCAGGCATCGAGCCTGAGTTCCTGGGGTAACTGAAATTCTGACAAGCCAGCGCCAATGCTGCGCTGCCACGAATCGGCCAACCACGCCTGTGTCGATGGTAAATGCGGTTTAACTGTCATAGCCGTGCTCCCCCGAGCTGTGTTCCGTTTCGGCACAATTGCTGTGTGCCACTCAATGACAAAGTAACCACAGGACACACTTCTCTCCCTGAGTGCCCATACTGTTTCAAATCTGCAAAATTAGCTTTTCATCATACTGTTAGCACAACAAGTGTACAACTCCTGCCAGTTTGGCACTCTCCTTGCGATGCACCCTTGGTATGCAAGCCTAAGGTGTTGCATAAGAGAACACTAAGCCAATCAATAGGATTGGCTTAAAGCAAAACGAAAAATATTTAAAAAGGCATCCAGCAGAGATGCATCAACAAGACTCCCTTGCTGAAGCCAAGAGCGTAAAAATCGCCAGCGCCCAGCATGCCATCCACAAGAAGGAATGATTCTATGATTTATGCTCAACCCGGAACCGCAGGCGCAATCGTTAACTTCAAAGAAAAATACGCCAACTTTATCGGCGGAAAATGGGTCGCCCCAGTCAATGGCAAATACTTCGACAATCGCTCCCCCGTGAATGGCCAAAACTTTTGCCAAATCCCACGCTCCGATGCCCAAGATATTGAATTAGCATTAGATGCAGCCCACGCAGCGAAAGAAACATGGGGTAAAACCTCAGTCACTGAGCGCTCAAACCTGTTACTGCGCATTGCCGATCGCGTCGAGCAAAATCTCGAATACTTAGCCGTTGCCGAAACCTGGGAAAACGGTAAAGCGGTGCGTGAAACCTTAAATGCTGACTTGCCCTTATTCGTCGACCACTTCCGCTACTTTGCAGGTTGTATCCGCGCACAGGAAGGCAGCGCCGCCGATATTGATGGCAACACGGTCAGTTATCACTTCCCAGAGCCTTTAGGCGTGGTCGGCCAGATCATTCCTTGGAACTTTCCACTCTTAATGGCCGCATGGAAAATCGCACCTGCGCTAGCGGCGGGTAACTGTGTGGTACTCAAGCCTGCGGAGCAGACGCCAGTCTCGATTCTGGTCTTGCTCGAACTGATTGAAGACCTATTACCCGCGGGTATTCTTAACGTAGTCAACGGCTTTGGCGCCGAAGCTGGACAAGCTTTGGCCACCAGCAAACGCATCGCTAAATTGGCCTTTACGGGCTCCACCGAAATTGGCTATCACATTTTAAAATGCGCCGCCGAATCCTTAATTCCATCAACCGTTGAGCTTGGCGGTAAGTCGCCTAACGTGTTTTTTGCCGATGTGATGGACCATGAAGACGAGTATTTAAATAAGGCCGTCGAAGGCATGTTGCTGGCCTTCTTCAACCAAGGTGAAGTCTGTACCTGCCCATCACGAGTGTTAATCCAAGAGTCGATTTTTGATCGCTTTATCGAAAAAGTGCTCGCCCGTGCGCAAACCATTAAGCAAGGCGATCCCTTAGATACCGACACTCAAGTTGGCGCTCAAGCCTCTAAAGAACAGTTCGATAAAATCTTAAGCTACTTAGCCATAGGTAAGGCTGAAGGTGCAGAAGTGCTACTGGGCGGCACACTTTGCCAACTCGATGGCGGCCAAAGTGAAGGCTATTACATCAGCCCGACGATTATGAAAGGCCACAATAAGATGCGTATCTTCCAAGAGGAGATCTTCGGCCCTGTGATTTCGGTCACCACTTTCAAAGATGAAGCCGAAGCCTTAGCGATCGCGAACGATACTGAGTACGGCCTAGGTGCTGGTGTGTGGACACGGGACATGAACACGGCTCAACGTATGGGACGTGGCATTCAAGCTGGCCGCGTGTGGATTAACTGTTACCATGCCTATCCTGCCCATGCCGCCTTTGGTGGTTACAAAAAATCCGGCATCGGTCGCGAAACCCATAAGATGATGCTCAACCACTATCAAAATACCAAGAATCTCTTGGTGAGTTACGATGTGAATCCTTTAGGTTTCTTCTAAGGTTTTGGTGTTCAAACAAGCTGATGTGAGGAAGCTTTTATTAGGTTTTTAAACGTCTTTGCAAGCAAGCTTATAAAACTTTCCGCATGAGTAATCGATACAAGTGATAAACATGAAAGGGCGAATAGCCCTTTCTTTTTTAACTGAATTTAATTCAAACCTCACTCAGTTTATATTATCAATCCGCGCTAAACGCTGAGCTAATTCAGCAAGAGATGAGGCTGTTTGTGGATCGCTTTGGGGATCGATAACTTCAACCAGTTTAAGTTTTGGCTGAAAAGGTAACCAAGAACTGCCCGTTGTCATCACTAAATCCAGCACAAACTGACCGTAATAGTGCAATCTCAGTCGGTTATCCTTCATAGGCCAATGGGCATAAAGCAGAAAAGAATCGTACATTTGCGCCAAAGAGGTTGTCGCAATGAGCTTAAACCCTTCATCAAGCAGACTAAACTCGGTCGATTCTTCGAAGGGACAATCAAAAGAAGTGATGACCAAATACCCCGAGGTTTTATTGGGTAAAACGCAGCGATATTGGCCTTCAATCACTAGGCCTGCAATAAAAGAGTGAGTAGGTTGGCCATTGAAATACAAAGGCATTTTCAGTGGATCAGGCTCAAGTCCATCAGTACGTGCTGTTAGCAGTGAAAACCCCGTTATCGGCTGCATCCCTTACCCCACTTATCTCGTCTACCTATCTCGCCTACTTATCCGCGAAAACACACGTCTCGCGGCTCTTGCGGATTCAAATACTAGGACTGGCGGCTTTTCCAATAACAGCCCACTAAGATCAAGTAACCGACAAAATATGCCACGAGATCAAGTGGATCAAAATGGCTACCTATCACTATTCGCGCCAATCGATTTCCACCCAAGCCTAACTTATCGACTAAGCCCCAATACTGGCCAAACTCGATGGCAAAGGCAAACAGCAATACCGCAAACGCCAGCCAAGGAGTTTGAAAAAAGCGTTTAATACCCTCGTCTGTACTATTGGCTACCGGATTGACTACTGGGGGTACAACAACGCGCACCATGCAAAACAGTAAGATCACCACCAATACATCGCCCACAAAACCACGAATAAAACCCGCAGGTGCATATAAGGCGATTAAGACTTCGGTCAAAAATAATAAAACGGCATAAATACAAAAGGATTTACGACTCGGATTGCGGCTGATAAAAGCGCGAATAACGGCGGTAGACATAAATAAGTTAATCCCTTCACTCGGTTGAGATGGCAGAATTTACCTTAATACCAATAGGTTAACAAGGACACTTGAGTTGACATTTAAGACTCGCCACACGAGCAAGCGCACCACTCACCCCCATCAATTAGATAAATGTTCGCGCCTCAAAATTTAAGCGAGGTTTAAGTTTGGGTTAAGTAGCCTACACCTAAACCCACTTAGGAGCGTCACACCATGTCATCAAACACACTGCAAACCATCAAAGTCTGGGACCTGTTGATCCGCATATTCCATTGGTCACTCGTCGGCTTTTTTGCCTTAGCCTACCTCACTGAAGGCGAAGACGAGTGGATGACCATCCACAGTTACGCAGGTTATAGCATCTTAATTTTACTGGTGTTTCGCCTGCTGTGGGGCGTGATGGGTACCCACAATGCGCGCTTTAGCAACTTTATCACTCGCCCTAAAGAAGTGCTGGTGTACCTCAAAGGGCTCATCACGGGCAAAGCCAAAGACTACATAGGCCATAACCCCGCTGGGGCAATGATGATAGTGGCCTTGATTGCCAGCATAGCCATCACGGGATTCTCGGGTATGGCACTGTACGCCACCGACGGGCACGGCCCATTAGCCACGAGCTTTTTCGCCACTTGGCCTGAAGGCGCCATAAAAGAAGTCCATGAATTCTTTGCCAACTTCACCGTGTTCCTTGTGGTCATCCATGTTGGCGGCGTCATCGTCAGCAGCCTGTTACACAAAGAAAACTTAGTCAGAGCCATGGTCACGGGCAAGAAACAACGCCCTGCGGAACAAAAAGATTAATCCATTAGCCATCTTGCTTAGCAATAAGACATCCAGCCCAAAAGGAATGCCCTATGAACAGATTAACCAGACACACGAATAAAAGTCGCCTTGCCATTGTCGCGATTTCCACCTTGCTGCTGACTAGCCTTAGCGTTAGCGCCGCCAACAGTAAAGTGCAAAGCCTGCCTCTTAGCGCCGAGCGCATCGGCACGCAGCTGCAACGCTATCAAGCCCAAGGCGCTGGACCTTTTACCGCCGCCGCAGGACAAAAGCTTTGGCGACAGGACATGGACGGCCGCAGCTGCGCCAGTTGCCATACCGCCAAAGTCACCGACATGGGGATACACCAAAATACCCGTAAACCCATTGCCCCTATGGCGCCGTCGATTACCGCAGATCGGTTAACCGACTCAGCCAAGATTGAGAAATGGTTTAGCCGTAACTGTAACTGGACTTTTAAACGCGACTGCACGCCGCAGGAAAAAGGCGATGCCTTACTCTGGTTAAGCCTGCAATAACCGCCAAATGTCGACCTTATAACTCATTTAATTAGCTCATTTAATTTCAATACCTTCCACAGAAGGTAACGGCACAAAAAGGAAGATGTCATGACTCAACAAGCACACCCTATTAGCTGGCTCCTCGGCTCATCACTCACAGCCGCGGCATTAGCCATTGGCGTTATCGGTGTCAGCCTAACCTTAACCGGCACAGGCTATGCGGACGATGGCCGCGAGCTCAGCCGCGCTGTTCCACAGAATGCGGAATACACAGCAGAATGTGGTAGCTGCCACATGGCCTATCCAGCCAATTTACTCCCCGCCGACAAGTGGCGAGCCATTACCGCAAATCTTGAGAACCACTTTGGTGACAACGCCAGCGTAGAGCCTCAAGTCACTGCCAGAATTGAGGAATATCTAGTTCAACATGCGGCGCAAAATGGTAAGGTGATGAAAAACAGCACGCCGCTGCTCGTAGGTTCTGGGCCGCAGAAGATCACAGAACAAGCATTTTTTATTCGCAAACACGATGAGATCCCAAGGCGTATGGTGCAAGATAACCCCAAAGTCGGCTCATTCAGTCAATGCAGCAATTGTCACAACCTCGCAGAAAAGGGCATATTTGATGAAGATACCGTTAATATTCCTGGCTTTGGCCGTTGGGATGATTAGCAGCCCCAGCTGCAATGCCCACGACGATGACCTTTCAAACAAGGTGGTCGAGTGGGTTAAGGAGGGCAAAGTTTTGCCCTTCGACACCATAATGCAACGCTATGAATCACGCCTGCAGGGGCGACTGTTGGACTTAGAAGTCGAGCAGAAACATGGCCGTATCATCTACGAGCTCGAGATCCTCCGCGACGACGGCATAGTGTATGAAATCAAGATTGACGCCAAAACCGGCGAGTGGCTAAAGGAAAAGGTCGACTGATGCGTTTGCTATTGATTGAAGACGATACCGATCTGGTGGCGCGCCTCATTCCCGCCCTTAACAAGGCGGGTTATACCGTCGAGCACGCCGATAACGGTATCGACGGCGCCTTTTTAGGCGAAGAAGAAAACTTCGAAGCCGTTATCCTCGATCTCGGCTTGCCCAGCAAACCCGGTTTACAAGTCCTCGGCCAATGGCGACAAAAGGGCTTGGCTATGCCAGTGCTGATCCTCACCGCCCGCGATGCGTGGCACGAACGGGTCGACGGCCTCAAGGCGGGTGCCGATGATTACCTCGGCAAGCCTTTTCACATTGAAGAACTACTCGCAAGGCTCGAAGTGTTGATCCGCCGCCACTTTGGCCGTGCCGACAATGTGTTGCAACATGCAGGGGTCTCCCTCGATGTCGACAAACAAGCCGTTACCAATGTTGATGGCGAAGTGATAGAACTGACCAAGATTGAATATCGGCTGCTGCATTACTTAATGGTCAACCCCAGCAAAATCGTCTCTAAGTCCGAGCTGAGTGAGCGCATTTACGAAGAAGATCACATCAAAGATAGCAATGTCATCGAAGTGTACGTCAACCGCCTGCGGCAACGCTTAGGCAAGGATTATATCGAAACCCGCCGCGGCCAAGGTTATCGACTCAAGGAGTAAAGGCGTGTATTCACTCAAGGGTTATCTGACGCGCAATCTGCTGATCACGCTCACCTTTGCTATGGTGTTGTTACTGTATTTCTTATACCAAGGTATCCAAGTATTAACCCAAGACTTTGTCGCTTCGCGTCTACAACACGATGGCGACAGCCTGATCTCCGCCCTGAATCACAATCCGGATGGCACATGGGCGCTAACCACTGACCGCTTGCCCAATGTGTACCACAGAGTTAATTCTGGGCATTATTTTGCGATTCAAATCGGCGAGCAAACTCTGCGCTCACGCTCCCTATTCGACCATAACGTAAACATGCTTAAGCTGACCGCTGGTGAACAACGCCAAGCCACTGAGTTTGTCGGCAAAGAACATTGGCTGATGTTTAGCCAGGCCATAATCAAAGATGATCAGTTAGTTACCCTGTGGGTGACAGAAGACATCAGCGAGCTCGAACAAACCCAAGTACAGTTTTTAGCCTTTGCCAGCGCAGCCGTGTTGCTCACGATTGTCATTCTATTAATAGCACAGTATCAATTACTTAAACGCGGTTTTAAACCCTTAGAGCAGATGCCAGAAGCTATCCGGCAGATGCGCACCCAAGGGCAAGAAATCAATCCTGACCAAGTGCCAAGCGAAATAGTCCCACTGATCGAAGAGATAGATCGTTTAGTCAATCAATTGGGCCAAAGAGTACAACGCTCCCGTAATGCCTTGGGTAACTTGGCCCACGAAATGAAACGTCCGTTACAAGGGCTGCAGTCCTACCTAGAAAGCCTTCCGCCTGAACAGCGAAGTGAGGGCAGTAAAGTGCTCGCAAGCCTGCACCACATCATCGAGAGAGAGCTTAAGCGCACTAAGATTGTCGGCCTATCCACTCCAGGGCGTTATACTGTGCTCGATGACGATCTCGCGCCGCTGATCCAAGTGATGCAGCGCATTTACCCAGACCGCATTATTCATAGCCATTACACGAGCGGCTTAGTGATGCCATTTGATCGGGATGACTTACTCGAACTCTTAGGCAACTTGCTGGATAATGCCTGCAAGCATGGCCGCAAGAACATTGAGATCCGTATAGTGCATCAAACGGCTCCCACCGCAGGTTATGGGATCATAGTCAGCGATGATGGCGAAGGCGTCTCCGATGGCGCGCTGTCCGTTATCATTGAGCGCGGCATTCGGCTAGATGAAAGCATCCAGGGCCATGGTTTAGGATTATCTATCTGCACAGATATCGTCGACAGTTATCAAGGCGAACTCGGTTTTAGTCATGCGAAACAAGGCGGACTTAAAGCCAGCGTATTTCTGCCGCTCCCGAATTAAACGGTATACTCACTCGGCTTGTGCCCACTGAGTTCATGCAAGCTAATAGAGGGTATAATTTGCCCATTCAAATCCCTTTCACCAATCAGTCTAGAGATTTATATGAAAGTTATCGACCTAAAATCTGCCCCGCAACACATTCCACAATTGGCGGAGTGGCATCATCAAGCATGGGCACATTTGAGTTCTGCGGATGCTTCTGTCACCACGCTGATTGAGGAAATGAACGAGTATTTAACTGACGCCGCCATCCCCAAAATGTTTATCTGCGAACAGGAAAATCAAGTGATGGGATCATCTTCATTAATCACTGCAGATATGGACAGCCGAACTGACTTAAGCCCTTGGCTCGCCAATGTGTATGTGAATGCAAACCATCGAAATAAAGGATTAGGTAAGTTGCTAGTCAATGCCGTCATTGAGCATGCTAGAGCGATTGGTTTACAGAAAATCTATTTGTTTACTGCAGATAAAGCCGATTTTTATCGAGCGCTGGGTTGGTCAATGATTTCACATGAAGATTATAAGGGCGAGATGGTCACGATAATGGAATATAAATTTAAGAAGTGAATGTTTAAGGAGAGTGAGCAAGCCTCACGACGGGCGTCGTGAAGCTGTACATGCTGGCTAAATATCTAGATGTGATATCCAATACTTAGCGACAAGCCAAAGGCTTTAGTCAATTTCTATATCCACGCCGAAACGATTGGATAATTGGCGTTGCTCGTGCAGAATTTCAATTCGGCGGCGAGTGTCTTGGGTTAACTTGTCTTTGAGGCGCAAACCACTAGTAATGGCGGCTTTTTTTGCTTTCTTGCTCTTAGTTGTCGTTGCATCAGTTGGACTCTCGACGGCTTGAGATTCGATAGACATAGCTAACTCCTTTAATTAGAACCTTAAATAGGCTCTTCCAGTAAATCCCTGCTCAAAACGAACAAACAGGTCATCTTTATAATGAGTCAATTCGCCATTCACTATTTAAGTAATAGATAATTTGGCGACTCATAAACTTACGGCCCATATCATTTACCTAAGCCAACAAAATTAAATCACATGCTAACAGGATAAAAATAATCGAGACGTAAGGTCGAAATGAAAAACTGAGTATTGATTGACTTCATCCGCGTAACAGAACCCTAACGAGTCCTAAATTTCCAGCGACAAAGCGGCATAACATAGGTAGAGAAAGAACAGGTAGTAATGCAGAAAGGTTGGTAAGCTCGAGCGGCAAAGCGCTGCTGCGCAACAATTAGGCTACGCAACAGTACTACATCTAGCCTAGATTTACGACTTATATGGCATAGCGCCGAGGTAATCTTTCTTGCCAATTTCAACACCGTTGTGGCGCAAAATCGCGTAGGCTGTTGTTACATGGAAGTAAATGTTCGGAATAGCGTGCTCAATGGCAAACTCATAACCTGTAAGATATTTTCCTTCCCATCGTGGTTGTGAGACATGGATCGTGGCCGCATTAGCAAAATCATCCGCTTTAAACGTCGCTAAATAATCCAAAACCGAGCTAATACGCGCTTGCAACTCAGCCAGCGTCGTCTCGCTATCATCATGCTTTGGTACTGTATCTAAATTATCAGTCAAACGTGCTACGCCAATTTTGGCAGTATCGCAGGCAATTTGAACTTGGCGAATAAGATTGAATTGATCCGGCGCTAAACGTGAGTTTAATAGCACCGCCATATCAACTTTCTTGAGGTTTGCGAAGCATTCGCCTTTTTCAAGAATAACGCTTAAATTTTTCAGCATCTTGCTAAATTGTACAACCGTTAAATCATAAAGCATGGCATAGACCTCATTGATGGACGCTACAAAACTGCAGCACTTAAGACGATCTTGGGGCAAATTACTCAATTTCAATCATTCTTGGAATTTAAGTATCTGCTTAATAATAAATACTTCAATATAAACGATATTAAGTCAATTAGGACGAGAAAAAGATAGACGTTACCAGTAGGCATAGAGCGTCAGCTACAAGCCAAGAGATTAAAATTATCTCGGACTGATCCGAATAACAATAACGTACACTCGTAGGAATTGGGATGGCCGGCTATGACGATAACCACATACTTCGAGCCCAAAGCATGTGCGTCACTGACACGAATTATCCGCGACACCATAACGAAAAAAGCCTCATCTTTCGATGAGGCTTATCTCTTAATGTTGGCGGAGCGGACGGGACTCGAACCCGCGACCCCCGGCGTGACAGGCCGGTATTCTAACCAACTGAACTACCGCT
>Ga0172380_10000694_pt1 | contig 62295 bp, 99 predicted proteins | sample Leawe162metaG_FD_119747 | JGI IMG/M metagenome (GOLD analysis project Ga0172380, IMG submission 119747) | Leachate microbial communities from a municipal landfill in Southern Ontario, Canada - Leachate well 162 metaG | ecosystem: Engineered > Solid waste > Landfill > Unclassified | place... | reverse complement strand
TTTGCTTATTGCCAAGCCCAAAGAATAACTTTTTATCCTTTAGTGTATGAAGCCTAAACCCATCGGCGGCGGCTATTTCTCCGTCTTTAAAAACTATCCCTGTTAAAATAGGTCTTGAATATTCGGTAGCACAGGCTGGCAGTATGATTTTGAGCATACGGCAAAACCACTTACTATCAAGCGTGTACCAAGTAAGTTTATCTGCAAAAGGTATAGGGGGAAATTCTTTTTCGGGTAGCACACTTATTGTTGCATCACCAAAGTTGCTACGTTTGATGCTAACCTGTTGTTTAAATGAGCCTTGTGCAAATTCTACCTTGTCATTTTTATTCTGGAAGTCCTTTCGGGTGTAAAGAAAATGACTTAATGTTTTGCGGGGCAAGCACATAGAGCAATCTTCATCACTTTTACTCTTTACTTCTACACGTATTGCCTTTTCTAAATCGCTGGCGGTTAACACTAGCTTGCCATCGGCAAATTTAGCGTGTGCATAGGTTAAAACGGGTAATTGTAATCTCGTTAGCCTAATACCATTGATTTTCTGGATTGCGTCTTTAAGTTGATTGGTGTCTATTGTAGCTTTCATTCATTCTCCTTTATCTAATCCAACTTAATTGTGGCTCTCTATTTTGTAATACCCTATGACAATCGTTCAATACCATGATAGAATTTAATAGGCTTAACTTTCCGCCTCTCCCACGCCATAGTTTTTCGTGGGGAAATAAGTCGCCATTTTGTGAATTTGCGGGACGGTTGCAACCACATTCGCACGTTCCTCCAACGCATTTAACCGTAGTAAGTAAATGAATCCCATCTTTAAGATTAATGCCAGTAGTTCTTATTATTGGCTTTCCCCCACAGCGTTTTGCTAGAGCTATCCGTGCCTCAACTTCGGCGTTCAACTTTTCAATTTTGCGTGATGATATTTGAGCAGGGCGTTTATTACGGTTAAGCCCGTTCCATTTAGTGCCGAGTTTCTTAATAGCTTTTTTGAGAGGCTTAATCTTTTTTAGCATTGTTGTTCTTTAGTAATTCTGGATTTTCGTAGATGTTGCCGATGACTTCGGACTTTACAATGTAGTAAGAATCTAGCGTACCATGATAATACCCACTAAAGAAGAATCTCATTTGTAAGTTATCCCACTGAACATCACCAATGCTATGTTGTGTGTCTGATATTTGATATTTAACAATGTCTCCCTCGTAAATCTCTTTGCCATTTTTGTCATGGAGTCCAGTATATTGCATAATTTCAACATCATCAATTGGGAATATATTTGGAGAAAATACACTTGACCTTATAACGGTAACTCCATCTGGCGCAAGAGCATATACTAGATACATACCAGAATACTTTTGTTGGCTATTATTAGTTTTTACCCATACCCTAAATTTAAGTTCTCTCATTTTTGCCCCGCCTTATCGGATATTTCATTCTGTGCCATTTTATAGCCCCTCGTTAGTAATTCCTCTTGCACATCTTGAGGTAAATTATGAAACAAATAACCGTATTCGTCTATGGCGATTTTCTCGGCTATTAATTTGGCGTGGTCTTTGACGCATACTCATTTGTTGAATTCCTTTACAAACTTATCAATCGCCCGCCTAACAAGTTCTGATAGTGAAAGCCCCGTTTCAATGTGTAGGCGGTCTAACTCCTTGATTTCGTTCGGCGTGAGGTTAAAATTTCGTTTCTGCATACTTATATCATACCCCTATTAAGCCTAAATTTCAAGCTAAAAAGTATAAAGAATTTAGGCTTTTCGGCGTATAACGTGTAACATCCAAATAAATTATCCCTCCCCTAACATTTTATAAAGTGTGGAAAACTTTACTCCGTAGTTCTTAATTTCTCCCATTGGAATAAAGGGCGGTTTCACCTCCAATGACCTGTCAAAAACAGGGCGATGAAAAGTTGGTAAGTTAGAATAAAGCAACTTTGCCCGAATCACCTTGAACGAGTATCCCCTACCAATATGATTGGTTAGCTTTACAAGCCCCGCTAGAGCCTCGGTATAAGCATTAGTGACTGGTTTATCCCACCATGCGAATATCTCGGCTTTCCAGTTGCCTACAGCCGTTGTAAGAGGTTTAAAAGGTGGTTGTAGTTCATTCGGGATGCTAGCTAACCATACGTCATAGCGTTCCATAGCTTCACGCCTGTCTTTTATATCCCACAAGTCACAGAATTGCTCTTTAAGTTGGTATGCCTTGCCAAGCGTGGGGAATTGACCTAGCCATGTGTCCAGTATGAATTGGTCTTGTTCATTAAGTTCAGCCTTGCGATGAAACAAAATATATCGGTCACGTTTTAACGTCCGGCTTTGCCTAGTAGTTAAGTGCGCTCTAGTATCTTTTCTTACCGTGTCCATGCCCTGAATTGCCATTCTAACCACATGAAATCTATCTACAACAATAGTAGCTTGCGGTAGAATGTCTCTCACGGCGTCTTTATAGGGTTGCCACATATCCATTGTTACTAATTCAATATGCTGACGGTTTGGTAAGTTATACAGGTACTTACTCACAACGTCTTTAGTCCTTGAAGTTAGCATATCAATTACAGTACGTTGTTCTATGTTGGTTAAGATACATCTAGCCCTATTCACTAAATGGACTTCATCTATTCCTAACCATCGTGGTGTTTCAAACTTTATTTCTGATTCAAGGCGTACCAATTCTTGAGCAAATAAACGCCTTACAGTGCGCTCATGTATTCCTGTATCATCGGCTACACTAACAAAAGTACGTTTTGTAGCTTCTTTATTAATGTAAACTAATAACCGTTCTGTGATTGCATGTTTTTTGTTCATGTCTGATAATGGTTGAAAACTAGTCTTACCGCAAGCTCTACAGTGGTATCTTTGCCGATGTACGATTAAACCTACACGCTTATTATGAACCGGCAAGTCCATAAATCGTTGTTTTTTAACACCATGACGGTACAGTTGTCCAATAACACCACATCGGATACAAACATCCGGCTCTTTTAGGTATTTGGCATGGATAGCGTAGTCATACTCGCTTTCCTGTACGTCTATTGTTTCCCAATCGGGTAGATTTAAGATGTCCATTTAATTCCTTTTGTTCGTACTATCATCAACTTGATATAGATATTGGGGTTTTAAACAAACAGTAAACCCCATACAATCAGGTTTGGCAATTCTACCAGGACACATACCGCACTTTGGTCTATCCTTTTTCTGTGTCTGGCACTCAAAACAGACACACTCTAACTCTTTACAGGTTTTCATTGATGTCCCATCCTTAAAGATGTTTGATTTGCTGTAAATTGCATAAAGTTAATATTAGTGGCAATATACCATCAATGCAAGCTATTTGTTGTGGGCAGTAATCATCAGGTTCGAGTGGTTTGTCAGACATCTCACAAACCACTTTAGCACTGTCACATTGAGAACTACAGCACTCATCACATATAGCCCCATATTCAACAGTCTGTGCGAATGTCTTAATGAGAAGTGCTCTTAGTTCATCTTTTAATTCGACTGATGCAAGTATAGAGAATATGTTTTCTACGGTTAATTCGGCGGTATGGTCGAATAAATCACCCGTTTTAATTCCAGATGCATATATCAACCTGTCTCTAACTAACTCTTTCAACTTCTCTTTTAAGGTCATACTAGATTCCATTTTTACCCCTCCTGCAAATACGTGCTTTCTACTGTCAGCAAATACGCACCTAGCAAATACGTTCTCTCAATTTTTAGCCTTACATAGTAGGGGGTAGTAGGTGACCCCCTACTTGGGTCATTTATATGTTTTGTTTCTCGGATTAGATTTACAGTTCTTACCATCTTGAAATACAAAACATTGTCTTAATGTATCGCCACAACACAATTTATCTTTATAACGTATAACATTATTACAAATTTCCCATGCAAAACTTAAACAATCATCCATCATTTTGTCTACTAATCCGTCTGGTGGTTTCATTGGTTCAAAGTCCATATCAATTTCCTTGTAATAAACGTTTTGTTTCGTCTCTAATTTGCTGAAAATCGTCTACTATATCAAAAAGTTCTCTCATGCTATATTTATGATACTTAGCACAAGGCAATCTTTTGTCTTTTATGTGGTAGCACTTACATATTTTACAACACATGAATACTTTTCCCATAGTACGTAGGGCAAGGGGACTGTCGTCTTTAGGCGACAGGTGAATTGCCCGACTCCTTTCTTTATGGTATAATATATTTAATACGACAGGTAAATAGCTTGGAGGCTGAAAGTGCTACTCGCGTTCCCTGTCCGGCTCTTTAATAATTTAGGTATGAGGTTGCCAAAATCAGGTTTTGGCGTAAAATCTAGACCGCTAAAGTTGAGAAACAAACGTTTTGCGCTCGGTAGGAGCGTTTGGGACTTAACGTGGAACAGTGGTTCGTGCGTTTAATATCAGCTTCTTTAGTCATGGGGATACCTCCTTATATTACGCATCACAGTCGCCAGCTTTTACAACTCCGTCTGTTTTCCCACAGTAAGGGCAATAGACCTGAATTTCTACACCTGATTCCTCAAAGGTGATAAAACGCTTATCACAGTCGGCACAGAAGTAGTATTCTTGGTGCTCAATTTTTACTTCCATAATTCACTCTCCCCTTTTAGCTGTCACTGGCAGGGTTCTCTTTTAAGACTTCAATAACTTTGTGTATAGCGTTTTCCCAACCGAACCTTGCGAGTACACCTGATACTGCTGAAAGTTCTTTGTCCGATAAACCCTTTTCCTTTAGAAAATCGGCTATTTGCTCATGTGAATTTTTGAATATATCCTTTGAATAAATGCAGTCAATACCTTCAATTACCGTTACCATATTTTGACTTGCGTTGGCTAGTTGTGCTGAATAGGTACTGTCGGCGGCATCCATTGTCTTTTTTACCCCTTCGTCAAAGCCCTTCTGTCTTGCCTGTAATGTGGAGAGTTTGATTAGCTCTAGAAGTTTTTGAGCATCTTGTTCAAACTGTTCAAACAAACAGTACCCGCCCGAATCGTGTATCATTTTGCTTAAAATTCCTTTGAACTCGCCCTCAAACTCTGCTGGAGTCTTTACCGAATCAAGAAGGGACTGGCGTATAAGTTCAATCAGTTCTTTGGTATGGGCTTTATATTCAGGTGGCAACTTATCATCGTTAGACATTACTGCCCCTGTGTGATAATACCAAAGTTTTCTACCTATCTTTTCTATCTCGCTATCTGGTAGTCTTAAATTACTCATTAGATACCTCTTGTTGTTTCTCTGGAAAAATTTGTCTGTAATCTCTTAATTGGTATTGAAATTCAATGTCAATTTTACCCTGTGCCTTTGCTTTACAAAGATGTGAGCAACAAGGTATTCTATCCCATCCATAAGCCCATATCTCCCAAAGGTATTCAGGTGCATTCATTTCCTTACCGCACTCATCACACTTTTTTATTAGTTCAGGGTCGTACCAGCCACATTTTTCCGCTGGCTCGGATAGTTCTAAAAGATATTCAGGAACATCTGTGCATTGGCAGTCGGCTTCAGGTGGTTCTGGCGGGTCTAAGCGAGTACCAGCAAATCCCGCACTCTTGATTGCATTTTTGCAGTTGAAGCACGATTTCTTAGTGTCCATTAGATACCTCCTTCAGCGCCACTCTTTATAATATTTGTCTATATCGTATCTGGGTTTTCTTATTTCAAGTTGTGCATCTTTATACCCCTTGTTGTATGCCCCCTGTTTCCTTGCCCCAATTATCGGGGTAAGTTGGGAGAGAAGTTGACGGGCATTTTCTATACAGATTGTGTGTATTGCCTTAAAACCTACCCCACTATTTTCTAATTCGTGCCATTTATAGTGGTCTTTTATGGCTGAATATTCCTGATTAAACAAGTTCTCTGCCACTATCTCCACCATCTGCTCATCAGGAGTGGTAAGCTTGGCACGTTCGGCTTCTGCACCAGCTTGGATTAGCGCATTTTGAGCCTCTTTTTCAGTAAATGCCCTTGAGTTAAGTACCTCGTGCCGTATCTTATCTATCTCCTCTTTACTTAGCATGGATAACCTCCTGTGCGACATTAAATAAAGCTTTTGTATAATTAGGTTCTTTCCTTAATTCAATTTCCCAAGCCTGAAAGAGATAATGGATAGCTCTAGCTTTTGTAAAGTCAGGGTTTTGCTCAACAATCTTTAAAAGTAGCCTATCAAAAGCATACTTAAAGAGATTGTTGAGGTCTAGTGGGGGTGCATCTTTAACTATTTGATTACTTTCTTTTCTATAACCTTCAATAGCCCACTTTTTATAATTATCTGCCGGGACAATAGCATCTGGTATCCACCAACCTGTTATCCTGCAATGATTCCCACAACAATAGAAGGGGGTAAATCCGCACCACTCCCAGAACTTTTTAACTATTTCCTGTGTTATCTCTTCCATTGAGTAGCCTCCTGGTTTAAAATAGTTTTATATCGTTTCGGTTATATGGATTTATCCACCTATTGTCTAATATGCCATCGTACAAACTTTCAAAACACGAGGATAAATATTCAAAGATAAAAGCGACATAATAAGTAATAATTGCTGGAAGCCACAGTGCAAGCAAAATTATTATGAGGGCAATTTTTTTAAGAGTGATTTTATGAAATATCGTTTTAAAGTTCATCATTTATCTCCTGTACTGGATTGAGAAAGCGAGACTTGAGAGCTTGGTAATCATCATCATTTATTTCCCAACCATCGCCACCTTCAGGGAAACAAAGTTTTTCGTACTCTGTGAATATCTCTTTGGCTGTCTCCTGGCGCACGATGGAATTGGTGTCATCTGCCAGTTCAAGAAAAGAGATGTGGTAGCTTACGGAGTATCGTGTACCTTCTTTTACAACGGTAGCTGAATCACCTTTAACGCCACCGACAATCATCTTTGTCTCTCTGGCTTTTTTATTCCACCGTTCACCTTGTCCGTGATTGGCTTTAAACCATTCTTCGCTGAATTTTACCCTGTCACCAAATTTAAACATTACGTCTGGCATTACTTGACCTCCTGCTTTATCCCGTCCTCTACTTCTAGGTTAATCACAATAGGTGGTTTGCCAAGCGATGTTCTGTAAGAGTTCAATTTGTAAAGTAAACAGGATTCGTGAGTATGATACTCTAAAGGCGAACTTAAAGGTTGACCGCAGTTTCCGCAAGTAACTTTATTAGTCTTCATTTTATCCTCCCTGTTGTTTAAGTTTTTTACACTTGGGGCAATGAGCCTTTTTGCCGTTAATTGACCAACCATTTTGTCTGGCATCGCTCATTGCATCTTTTCTGGTAAAACTAGGTAGTGGCTTTATTTTGTCTAGCTATTCCTTTATCTATTATAGTTTCAACCAAACCCCACTGAAGCCAATCGGGTTTATTAACAAAACAATCTCTAAACTCCATATCTTCTCCTTAAGTTATAATTTAGGGCGGTTTGCAGAGGAATAAAGGGATATGCTTGCCTTATTCGTGCGGTATTCGGCAAATTCCCCCAAACATTTTTATTTCGCATCGCCCCTAGGACTCATGGGGCTGGTTTATTACGCTCCATTTACCTGATTGCTCCGTAGCGGTAGTTAGTACCTACCCTATATCAGCACCCCATGAGTTTTACCAGCCAGCAAGTTAGCTGTTCATACTTGCCGAAGCGGTGTAGCCGAAACAGCCTTAGTCCCTACACACTTATTGTCACTTACCCTACTTTGAGTGGAGTTTCCTAAAGGTCGTAACCTCTAAGGCTTCTCGTTTGGGGTGGCTGGTATTGAGACTTACTAATTCCATAAGCAGGATTCCGCTAAAGGACGCACCTCATTCAGTAAATCTCTTTTGTGCTAGAGGCTATTCCATTAGGCTAACCCTAACGAGTTATCCTGATTCAGCACGGAATCTGATGTTACGCCCATTTGGAACGCACCAGACATACCTTTCCTTCTTACGGATACTCTAGCACTTTACTGGCTCGGCAACCCCACGCTTATCAAAAGCATTACGCCTCTTTCGCGCTCCTATCAGGAGCATAACAGCCGATGGTTTTAAGGGACACACCAGCACATTGGTTCATTATTCAGTTAATCTCCCCTTTCGTTTATTTAATTTATATTATACTACTAGCTTAACTTTATTCAATTTTGCACCTTCGGGGCAATACATATAAACAGGGCAAAATCCCTTGCAACGGCGTGAAGCCCATGTGTCCTCATATCCGCACCATTCGGGCAGTTCGTCTTTTTCTACTGCTTGGCATAACGCAATAGACTTAGTTAGAAAATAATCTTCAACATCAATATCAGGCAATATTTCTACTGGTAAAAGGTAAATATTCTTATCAACGCCGTTATACCTTGCGCTTCTAGTGTTACCATCACGTACTGTAATTTGTACCTTTAATTCGGTTACATTAAATCCCAAAACTTGTGCCATGAGGCGATAATTATTCATTTGTAAAGCTAATTTCCTTATATCGGCTTCACTATTGGTTTTCAATCCCAAATGTTTTGCTACCGAGTAGCTTCCAAATGTTTTATAGTCTATTAAGCGGTAGTTGTCGCCGCCATTTATAGGTTCTAGCAAATCTAATATGCCAGAGACTTCGCCCTTTAGATATAATTCGGATTGTAGCCCCTCAATCTTTTTAGCCACTTGCTCAAGTCTACCATGATGCCGTGTGCCAAGTAATGAAAACGCTTGGTCAAAAGGGTCAACTGCATAATCGTGCTTAATCTGTAAATATTCTATGCGAGTTGGATTAAGACATTGAGTGGTTGATGGTGTACCATTCCATATTCTTATATGCCCGATAGTAGTTAAGGTTGGTAAACTTAAACATCTACCCTCTTTACGGGGGCAATTCGCCAAACAATACGATACTAAACGTTCTATATCATCAGGACATTTAAATCTTTTTAGGGGCATTTAATTTCTCGCTTTCCTACCGTTAAATCCTATTTTGTTCTCAATTACTGGTGGTGTGGGAAATTCGCCTACAAATATCTCTTTACCATCTTTTAGTATGTACTTCTTGTATGTTGAGGGTGGCGGTTCGTATTCCCGCAAAGAGTTTACTTCACGCTCTGCATAACTGCGGGTTGCTCCAATTAAAGTACGTGGCGGTAATGTAATTGTCATTTCTTTTAACATTCTTCAACGGCATATACAAATAATGTACTAACTATAAATGCACCTGTAAAAGCAACTAAACCCGATAAAGGTGAAACTTCAAATCCAACTACTAAACCTGCGAAAAGCCCGACAATACTACCTACTGCAAGTGCTATTTTTAAGGAAGCATTACCCCATAGGTTATAATATTTATCCGCCTCATTCATGTTACCAAAGTCTCTATTTAATACACTGGCGGGTAGTTCATAAATTAGAGTGTATATGGCAATTAAGGGATATGGGGCAGAAGTTATTAACAGGGCACAAAACCACGCAACGCAATAAATTACTAACAAAGCTAAGTTAGCTAATAGAATAACTGTGCTTAATCCCCACCAAATCCAAATCAATGTGGAATATAGGACAAGGGCGTATCCATTAGACTTATGCCAATAACGATAAAGTAAGATAATGGGTTTGGGTATTTTGCCCCACAAAATATGGATTAAGAAGAACTCCCAAAATGCGGAGTACCAAGCAAGGGCAGTTCCCCAAATACTTAAATGCCCGTTGCGCCTCGCCAGATAAAGCTCTTTGAGTGTGTTGGCACTTGGGGTAGGTTCGCTTGGGGTTTCTTTAGTATTGGCGCAAACCTCTTTATCAGTAGCAGTAAATGGATTTTGATGATGTTTAGCGTATTCGTCTGCTGGCATCGTATTCTCCTGTGACATATCTTTGTTAGGGTTATCGTTACTTCTAAAATCAGCCATAGTTATTTACCTCTTTAATTGGTGGCAACGGCAAGATTTGAACTTGCACTGTATAGATTTTAAGTCTACTGTCTCTGCCGATTGGACTACGTTGCCGTTCATTAAAAGTCCTTTGTTTTAATTTTACCAATTAGTCGTTCGCCTTTGCGTGTAAATAAAGTAATGGGCGGTCTAACTACTAAACCTTCCGCAATAAAATTGCCAAACGCAGAATTAATGCCTTCCTTAGTTTGGTCTATTGCTTCTTTTAAAGTACCTTCGCCAACAATCGGCACAAAATTAATATTTAGTTTACTTGCTATATTCTCAATATTGGCACGTTCAAGCCACCAATCGCCGATTTTTACATCAAATAGGATAAAATCACAACCATCGGGAATATATTTACCACCACTTTGTATCTTTGCGCCATACCCCTCACCGTAAAGGCAAACAGGACTATCAGGAAATACTGAACGCAATTTATCTTCAGGGAAAAGTGTATTCAGTCTATCAACTAAAAATGGGGGTATTTGTGCATTATCGGTTTTCCCACCTAGTTTTTTACCAACTTCGGGCATCCACATAACCCGAATATTTGTTCCGTCAATCTTTTCAGTGAATAACCATTGGTTATCTTTTAGGTATTCAAATTCAGGTAAACGCCATTTATAAGGAATAACCTTAAACTTATCATTACGGTCAAGCAAAGTTTCTATTTTATGATATTCTTTCATCTTTATAATCTCCTAAAAGAATTTCTCCAGCACTACACTTTCAATATCGGTTACAGGTTGCCACACGTTAATATTCTTTAATCTAATAGACTTTTTAATCAAGGTTTCTATATCCTTATCAGAGTATCCTAACTCTTTTAAGTCTTGTACTTTATCGTTGTCAATCAGGACAGTAACCGTTAACCTTGCACCATTGATTACTTCGTTTTCAGGCATTGTTGTCCCCCGTTAGTTCAAATGTAAGTAGTAATTCTGATGGGTGGCTAATCGTTTTGTAATTTACATCGGGATATACCAATCCCATTAAATCATCTATGAATTGCGTTAGTATTACACTTTGCCCCGCTTGATGATAATAAATAGCTATTTGGTGTTCGCTTTCTACGATTTTATCTACACCGTAATCAGTGGCGATTTTGATTATGTCGCTTAATATTTTTCCTTGTGGAAATTTAATCTGTTGTGTAGTTGCCATGTTATCCAACCACCTTTCTGCCCGTTACTCGCATTGTCCACTCCAAAGCGTTTGGCATAAACTCAAAATCACCGTAGACATGAATACCATCTTCCATTTGGCGGAATGTGATATGCTTTGTTTCGCCGTTATCAAGCACAACTGTAAAGTTTAGTTTTTGCCTATCAATATCATTATTTACTTGGCGGATATATTCACTGCAAGCATTGTAAAGCCTGTCTGTTATTCCACCACCGCATACTTGGATTTCTTGAACCCTTGCCATGTTAGGTTTCTCCCTTATTATTTGTTGCTGTATTTTCTTTGTCGTCCCAAGTGTACTTTTTACATTTTGGGCATACAATAGGTTTTCTATCTTTGCGATTTGCCCACTTATGTCCACATTTTTTACAAGTCCATAACTTTGTAGTCATACTATTATGATATACTATTAGGATAGAATATGCAAGATGTTTATATAAAGATATTGTAAATAAATCATAAACTTTTTAACATTCCGTAATAAAGATACAGGCAAGTACCCCTGCGATTATACAGATAGCTAGTAGCAATACCCAATTCTCTGTATTCCTCAACCATGCTTTTATTTTGTGCATTTTTATTTCCATTTAATTCCTAGTTTATCTAGCTTCTCACTTATTGCCCTGCAAACAAAAGCAGATATATCTCTTTCATCTTCGTAGTCTGCGCCGTTTACAGATTGGCGGTAGATATTAATTCCTTGCCATAAAGTACCTGACATAGTAATATGTTTTCTTACTTTTGGCAGTTTGTCTTGTTTTGTGTTAGTCTTGGTCATTAACATTAGTTGGTGGAGACTGCCTGATTTATCTGGCAGAGGAAACCAACACTCTCCTTTCTTGACAGTATAGCATAGATAGGTCTATAATAGTAGTATGAAACAAACCTTGATGGTCAAACTTGATACCACGCCAGAGCAATATCAAGCTCTGTTGGTAACTATGGAACGTTTTAACGAGGCTTGCAACTACATTTCCAAACTTGCTTTTGATAACCATACGGCTTCGCAGGTAAAACTCCACCATCTTGCCTATTACTATCTGCGTGAACACTATGGATTGTCGGCGCAAATGGCGGTAAGGTGTGTTGGTAAGGTAGTTGAGCAATACCGCAGGGATAAGTCTAAACCCCATAAGTTCAAGCGGTGTTCGGCTATGGTCTATGATAGCCGCATCCTTGCTTTCAAAGGGCTGGATAAAATCTCTATTTTGACTTTGCAGGGGAGATTGCTTATTCCTATCCGTATTGGCGAGTACCAAAAAGCGAGAATTAACACAGTCGTTAAGGAAACTGACCTTATCTTGAGAAATAAAGTGTTTTATATGGCGGTAGTTGTAGATGTCCCCGAACAAACCCCCGATGACCCTGTTGGAGCTTTGGGCGTAGATTTGGGAGTTATAAACCTTGCCGTTGACAGTGATGGTGAGTTCTATTCTGGCAATCAAGTAGATAAAGTCAGAGAAAAGATGGAAGTTCTTAAATCCAAATTGCAAAGTAAGGGAACAAAGTCTGCTAAGAGACATCTTAAAAAACTGTCTGGTAAAGAAGCTGGATTCAGGCGTAATACCAATCATATCATTAGTAAAAGACTTGTGTCTAAGGCTAAAGACACGCATCGCCAAATCATCCTTGAGGATTTGAATGGTGTTGGCGATAGCACGGTTAGACATAGCCAGAGGAGTAGACATAAGTCGTGGGCGTTCAGCCAGCTTAGGTTCTTTATCACCTACAAAGCTAAGATTGCTGGTGTGTTGGTCAAGTTGGTTAACCCCCGTAATACTTCCCGTACTTGTCCTCAATGTGGTTTTGTGTCTAAGCATAATCGTAAATCTCAATCCTCTTTTGTGTGCCAGCAGTGTGGCTTTGCCTCTAATGCCGACCTCGTTGGTGCTACCAATATCTCCTTACGGGCTTCTGTCAACAAGCCCATTGTTTCGCCTTTAATCGGGCAGGGACAAGCCGTTTGCTTTAGCTGACGGTAGTTGACTAGATTTTCCTTTCAGTTAGTGTGTCCCGACATATTTATTTTCTAGTATTTTTGCTTCTGCCATGTCAATGCGGAAATAGGTATCTTTTAGTTCTTTGGTGTCTGGGTCAAAATAGTACACCCACCCATCTTCTGCAACTACTTCGCACCAGATTGTTATTCCCTCATCTTTTAGTACGTAAGCAGAAGATACAATATACCCAGAATCCAGAGCTTTCTTTTGATAATACAAAGCATATTGATACCATTTTTCTGCATCTGCGCTGATACCCAAATCTGGTGTGGTGTCCAGCCAGTATTCAATCGCTGTGCGGTTCGGGAAGTACCTTATCTCTTTAGGTTGATTAAGTTTATCTGACAGGTCTATTATAGTATCGTTTGCTTGGTTGATTAACTGTGTTAAGTTTTCAGAGTACGCTTGAGACTGCGCCAAATCGTTTTCTAGGGCGGTTTTATCGTTTTGCAGGGAATTATACTCACCTTGACTAACACAGCCCCCGAATATCATCACAATGAGTAGTAACGCCGTGGTTATCAATATTTTAGTTTTCATCGTTTATTTGCTCCTACACGTTTCTTTTTAACTAGATATATCACCGCCATAACAATTTGAAAAATAATAGCGGATAGTCCAAATAATGATGCAATACCACAAACATAAAACAACCAATCATTATGAGGTAATTTAATAGATAGTAATATTGTAAAAGTAGTTAGTATTAAAAGATAAATAAATCTCACCATATCCGCTTTCATTAGTTTGTGTTATCCCTTCCCATCTTGTACCAGTACGTACGTTTCATATCAAGCACATCTAGGCTAAATATCTTCCAGAGGTATAACCGCCGTTCATAATTATGTATTGCACTTAGCATTTTGGAGTGTGCTACGGGCTGAATAGTGATTAGCCCTTTGGATTGCATTTCACGAATAAGGTTATCCATAGCTTAACTCCTAACTCCTACATAGTGTGAGCAAATATCTCTGCACCATGCAACGATTAAAGGTTCTGGATTGTATTTACAGTACCCGTTTCCGCTATCAATGAATTTGTAGTGATTACACTTTGAGCAACGCTCGGTTTTTTCTGGGGCGCATTTTCCGCAAAATCCAAACCACTGGCAATCTTTTTCTTTAGACATTTTATTATTCTTTCAATTCTTTACGTGCTAGTTCTTCGCCTTTCTCAATGGCACGTTTTATTTTTGCAACAAGTCTATCAACGCCTTGAGTGTTAAAGACAAGTTTTACACCACAATTATTACAATAACTACCAGCACCATAAATCATAAAATGTTCACTGAAAAAATTGGTTTCAGTAAGTTGTTTGACATCGGTAGAATGGCAAACTGGACATTCTGTGATTGTTTTTTCTGTGTTCATTGCTTTAGACATTTAATTTGCCTCCCATATTTACTATTTTGAGTGTAGGATTAAGTTTAGCTTCACAGTAGATACATATTCGCCATGTGTCCCCGACTTCGTTATTACATTTCGGGCATCTCTTAAGTTTATGTGTTACCATGCTCTAACTCCTTAATTTTTAAGTATCTAATAATGTTACAATATCAATCTTACCGTAAAGTTTCTTTAATAGATTGTAGAGTTTTTTACCCTCAACTGTTAGACTTTCGTAGGTAGCGTGAAAATACTCGCCATAATGTTCACTAAATAAAGATAGTCCTGTGCTACCAATGAGCAAGCCACCATCAATTTTCATCGGCGCATAATAGTCAAACTCTAATTTACTACCTTGATACGGCTGTTTTATTTTAGGATAAGAGTCATATTTATTTGAAGGATATATAACGCAATCTGTATAGCCCCAGAATAGGCAATCAGCTATACAGGCGCACCTATTACCTTCTTTGAGTAGCGGAATAACAAAGTAAAAAGCCGTCCCTCCCTCGCCTGTGTTTTCGTAACCATCAGTGGGTAGAGTTACAAGCATTGGTTTGCCGCTAAAATCTTCACGCCGATGATATGTCATTTTACCTCCACTTCCTTGATGATAGAATCTAGTTCGTCTAAAGTTTGATAAAAGTCTTGCCACATTAAAACTCTATAAAGTGCCTCTTTTATAGCTTTGGCAGTCTTTAATGAGGCTCTTTCAACCTTAGCTTTATCCAAACACTTATCACGGAGAGTTCTAAAAGCAAACTCATTACTAAAATTATCCTTGAACTCTTTTGTATATTGCCATTCTGTGTAGGCTTTATTTTCTACCTTTTTAATTTCATCTTCTGTTAGTAGTAAATCAGTCTTATTCATTTTTACTTCTCTCCTTTGGGTTCACATTTAATCCTTCCCATTAAAGGGCTAGTCTTGAAATTGTATTATGATAGTGATTTTTCTTCCGGCGGTTTCTGATTTTTCACCATAGCAATCCTTACAACGTTCCAGTTCCGCAAGTAATTCAAATAACCATGCCCTTACGTCTGCTTTGTTATCCGTTTGTTCATTCATATTTCCTGTGCCTCCTATTCTTTATTGGGGTTATCGTTTAGTTCCACACATAGGACAGAATTTAAAGAAACCTTTTTCAAGGCGACCATAAAAATGATGACCACATTGCTTGCAATCATCGGCGTGGTCTTGTTTCAATTTTGCCTGGTATTTTTCTTCACGCCTTACAGGGTCATGCCGTTTGCAGAATGTTTTCCCGTCACGCTCTACAAAAGGTTTACCCTTACATTGAGATGGGTTATAACTGCCGAATCTAGTACCATCAGATACTTTTTGGCAACACTTAGTGTCCATTTTGTATCTCCTTACCCTTAACCTTTATTTAGATTGCTCCCATGTCTATTATTGTGAACGGATTTCTCGTGGCGGTTTCTACTTCTTTGGGATTACCTGTCTTAGCCCACCACGTATTTACTATGTATGGTGATGTTTTTGCTATCCCTGCTACCTGTTTGACGGAATATGCCCCTACAACAACCCTATGTTGCTTCCCGTTCACCATTAGATGTTGTCCTGTTCCCCAAACTTTAAGTTTCACTATTCATCTCTCTTTGATGTAGATATTTAGCTGGCTCGGACTTTTCTTTTAGTGCTTGTCACTACCTATCTGCTCTTTAAGAAGTTATACACTGATAGGCTATGAGCTTTGCGTCATGCCGATAGATTATGGCGGAGCGTTATCACCGCTTTTCAAGTTCAAGACACCAGCTATATTAACTTTTTAAAGAGCTATTATTAAACGGGTATAAATTCGCTTGAATCTTTACAGTTAGGAGAGCAGGTGATAGGAGTGATTACAACGTGTTTACAATTAAGACACGGGCAATTTTCTTGTGCTTTAATAGAATCAGGACAATCCCCTACTTGACCAATCTTGCCATATTTTTTGTTACATTCGTTGCAGTTCATTTTGTTTATCCTTTCTATTTACAGTCCTTAGTGCTTTTCAATTATTGGGTGCATAGTTATATAGATTTCTCTAGTGTGGTATTCGTCTAGTGTAGTCATAAGAACATCAGCATCGTCTTGTAGGTTTTCACCGTGTTCTGTTTTAAGATAATCCTGTGTAAGTGCATCAATACTTATTTGTCTAATTTCGGGAGGCTTTTCCCAAAAAGTTCTATCCCCCATCTTTTCTCTAAAATCAACAATACTGTCAAGGAAAAATTGTCTGTTTTGATTTATGTTGTCATACGTAATTTCTTTTCTATCGTCCATATCTCTCCTTTACAGTGTTACGAGATTATCTTCTTGTGTATCTAATTCTGTCTCATGTTCTCGTTTTTCCATATCGGCATCCATTTCATCTTGTAGACACATAGGACACCATAGAAGCTCATCAAATTCAACCTTATGTTTTTCACAGTAAGCATTTTTCATATTCCCCTCACTTATTACTATTTATTCTTTAGGACATTCTGGATTAAACTTTACAATCCTTTTACCCGTTTGTTCGGCAACATATTCAACAAAAGCACCTACTCTCGGACACTTTTCATCTAGCATTTTACCTTTAGTGTTATATACGTGGTCACACCAACCAATTACAAGCGGATTACATTCCGAGCATTTAGGTTGTGCCATAGTGCTATTCCCTTTCAACTGGTTTACATTGTCCCCCGCAAGGAATTCGGGGATTATTTTGGCAACCCCTAGAGTGTATTAAGTTAATTGGCTCTCTATCTGTTCTAAAGTGTGGTATTTTATGGTGGCAAGGTAATTTACACTCTTTTGCTTGGTCGCATATTACATTATCCATTTTTATTATAAGTCCTTTGCCTATCTATTTAATCCTTTATCGCTGGCGATTAAAGTTAGTAGTGGAAGCCGACCGCTTAGAGTAAAACGGCGCAACCTCTCTAATCGCCAGAGTAAAAGACTAATTTAATCTTCCAGTTCGGCAGTTTGAATATCGGATTTATCCAGCATATATTCATGCTCTTTCCGTATTCGCTCTGCTCCTTCAATAGATTTTGCCACGCCTACAATCCCGTAGGCTTTCAGCAAGCCATTGTAACCGAATACTACATAAACCTTCATGTTGTCCCCCCTTATGTAAATACTATATACCATTAACGCCCACGTTGTCAATAGAAAACAAGCTATTTTTACAAACTGTGACTTTTTTGTGACCTCACGTTCTATTTTTTAGCGTTTTTAGAACAATCGCCAGAATCGTTAAGAAAGCCTATAAAAGTCTCAAAAGGTATTGTAGCACTTGCCGAGCGTGAAGCCCGCAGAATTTGATTGTGGTGTGCCTGATGGAATAATTGTCTAAAAGTAAGGATTTTCAAAGGTTTTGGGCTTTCCCGCTTTTTGGTAGTCTTTTAAGGTCTGCCAGAATAAAGAACGCTGGTGTTTATTCAGTGGTATGTTATGATGGGCGCAAACTTTTAAGGTTTCAATAAATGAGTCGTTAGCATGAAACCCGTAGCGCATAGACTGGAAAGCAATATCCGCCAGCCTTACCAAACTTACAGGTTTACAACACTTTTCAAAAGCATAAAAATCTGCCTCTATTTCTTGGGCGATATATTCGGTGATTAGTATAGGAGACTTACTCCATGCCGTTATGCAGTGTCCTTTTATACAATGCCCCAATTCGTGAAGTCTTGTTTTAGTGCTGGCATGGTGCGGTATGACGATATAATGCTGGTCTATTGTGCGGCGGTAGAACGCATAGGCATCTGCCCCCTCTGCTTTATCGTGTCGCCGGATTTGTTTAGGCGTTAGCTTGAAAGTCTTAATTTTTAGCATTTTTGTTAAAAATTCCTATCGCTACAATCAAAATCTAGGCTTGTTACGGGCTTGAGCATACCTAGAGTACCTAGAAACGCCCAATTTGCATTTTGTGAGTAGACTAAAAATGTCATAGCTAAAATCTACACGGAAACGTGTCATTTATACCCTGTCTGCCTCTCCGACTGCCAGATTAACGGATTTCCTTCCTATACGTGTTTTAGTGGTATATGGTTTCAAAGTATCCGTTATCATACCTCTCTTATAATTCCCGTTGATGCTTGCTTTGAGTTCGCCGTCTACCAGTATGTCAATAGTTGGCTCGTCACAGCCGTAATACGATTCGTTATTATCACGATGGTAAATCTGTGCGCCAGTTAGCTTCGGTAACGTTTTAGTGTTTTGCGCTCGGACTACATCTTTTAGTATTGAAGCTCTTAGGATATTACAACCATCTTCAAAGTGCATGGTGCTATTAAAAGCCTTGACAGTTCGGGCGGGTATCTTCCAGCCTGTCCAGCGTTCCTTGTCCTTGTGACACTTGGTACGGCAGCCTAGACACATTATCATATTATTTTTTACAGGTTGCCACCAGTACGGACTTTCTTTGTTAATAGGCTTGATTGCCCCTATCGGCAAGCGGATACGTAAAAAGTCCGTTTCAAATAAAAGCCATGCTAGGCTTAAGCTCACTAAAATAATTGTTGTTATCATTTTTCACTTCCCTTAATTTACTAGGGATACTGTATTCTTTGACCGCATATTTATGTTATCAATTAGGATTGCCTTTAGCCATTCGTCAAGCTCGCACCATTCGTAATAGGCAAAACGTGAATTTATACAGGCATCAGAAAGTATTTGTTCTTTTAAGTCCATATTCAAATTATCCCATTGTAGCTTTAACATTCCCCCGTCCTTTCAAAGTGGCTGGGCTATACCGCCGACTGTACGCAACGCTCCGTTTATAATACTTGGCTTGCCGTGTGCGATATAGCCCGCCGGATATTATTTGGGAAATGGAATATGACCTATATTATATGTAGAATCGTGCTTACTGTAATCATAAACGGCAATGTGTGATGGGTATATTTCCACTTGTAAATCGCAGTTCTTACATTTTATAAACATAATATCAGTATGGTTAATTTTAATCTCCCATTCGTGTTTGTGGTCTGCCATTTTATCCCCTTTCAAAATTTAGTATGCTAATAGTTTTAATAATCGCCCGTATGTTCTCTGGTTATAAACCGCCCGTTTTTTAGCGATGTAGTATTCACGGGCTTTGAAGTCCTGTTTGTTACCTGTTTCATATATCGCCGTGTATCTTTTAGTTTGCATAGTCATAACTCCTGTATGTTGATATGCTTTATACACTCCATGCCGTATTGATATGATTCGCTAGGGTTTTCAGGGTTGCCAACTAAAAAGTGATATGTATGCCAGCGTTGTTTCCGGCATTTTGCGCAAGTGTAATTAGTTCCCTTAAAATTGCATGAATAAGTAGCGATAACAGAATTGCCATTGTCAAAGGTTATTTTGTATTGTTTGCCGATTATTAGCTTCATTTTATGCCGTCCTGTAATCTATGCCTTTCTTAGCTTCCTTAATCATGTCAAGGCGGGTAACTGATTATTTAATCTTCTTTGAAAAGGGGTTCTCTCATTTGATTGATGCGATTTCTCATATCTTCAGCCCATGCTTTGTTATCTTTGAAGTAACCATCTTGTAAGCCGTGTTGTAACGCACAATCTAAACCCCATAGGTCTGTGTCTTTAAAGAGATAGCGAGCTTGAGTGGTTTGTAATGCTCTGCTATCCAAGTCCAGTGTTTGTAATTCTGGTATAAGGTTTTTCAGTCTATTGGTGGCGGACTCAACCTCTCCAATAAGACGGGCAACCTTGCGAGCAGTCGGGGACATTGTTCTTAGTGTTCTTTTTCTATATGCCATAAACTGCCTTCTCTTTCTTACCCGCCCTGACATCACTAAGGGAACCATATTCAGTTGTTAAGGTACAGATTAGTCACTTACTTGCGGAAGCCTCTCAAGCTCCCGCCATGTAAAGGACTAATTTAACTTTGTTTTGTATATTCAATAGCCTTAATTGCAAAGTTTATCATGTCAGTGAATTGGGAGGGTTTTACACGGTGCATACCAAAAGGATTAGAAACAGCACCTTGGGGGTTACTAATTACATCCAGCCGGACACCCCCATAAAAGGTATTGTAATCTAACTGGAATCCGCCAACATCTTTATAGTCTTTTGCTCTATGCCCTCCTATTGCTTTCAAGAAGCGGTCTAGTGACCTTTCAGCGTCCTTAATTGTCCATCGTTCAGCCATTTTGTTTTATCCCCTTTCATTTAGTTATTTACTTTCCGTAGCTCCCGCCATGTAAGGACTAATTATTTTTTATTGACGTTGCCGTTTGCTACATCTTTGCCGTTGACAGAGACAAAATATGTCCCGTCTTTAAGGAGTGTGGTGTTGATTCTCCCGTCCCACGTTCTTAGCTCCGATTCAATCACCTTGTGAGCTAATCTATGTACCAGTCCGGCATGGTGCCCATATTCCAGATACCCGATTAATGCCGCCATTTTTAATCCCCTATACTCTGCTAGTCTTTTTATAAGCTCTAGTCTTATGAGTGTTTATTCCCTTGATATTCCACCAGAACAATTAGACTTATTTAATAAGTTCATAGCATCCGCAAAGGGTAGATGTTCGCCGATGACTTTACGGATATAGGTTTTATCAGGTTGCCTTATTGATACCTCAACCGTGTATTGTGCGCCATTATCCACTACTTTTATTTTCTTACACATAGGATTGCAACTCCCGTTTTAGCAAGTTTTCTTCATTTAATAAGCCGCAGCTTTTTACTAGGTTTCATTTTTGTGAAGTCAACAATATTTTTCATGTAACCTCACTTTCTCTATAAAATATAGTACACTAACTCCCATGTGTCAACATAAAAAGAGGGTATAAAAGTCACAAATAAGTCACAATATAATATAATCTGTTCTAGTGTGTTCTAAAAAAATCAGGCTATATATAATACTGGTAAACGCTCCCATAGCACTCCCCTACTGGTTTGACATAAACATTTAGGCACTCCCCTACTACGAACACCTTAGAAAAATCAGGGAAAATAAAACATAGAAAATAGCAGGTTTGAATTACAGGCGTTAAGAGCTAGGGTAAATACCGGCATAATGTCAGATTTGGATTGTAGTGTGTTTTAAGGCACTCCCCTACTGGTTGCGGAGGGAATTGGTAATCGTGGGGGTATCACCAAGCGTGGGGATACGCAAAAGGCATACGTGCGGGTATAGCGTCACGGGGCGACACGATGCGTCTGGAGTGCCGACCCGCCGACAGGGAATAAAGAGGCATAATTCAACCCAGACATACGACAGGGTAAAAAGTAAAAAGTTAATCCTAGACAATACGACAGGGATTTATTGAGCGTGGGAATTATTGAATTGAGACAAGCATAATTAGAACGTGGGTAATACGTGCGAACGACACGGAATAAATGAAGAACGTCATGGCATCGGGGCAAAGTTGTATGCGACATGGGTTGTCTGAAATTCGGCAAAAACCTTTGGGAAGTTGGTATGTAAGGCTTATGCTTTTTTAGAACGCTTGCGGGGTTTCTTTAAAATGACTAATCTGTGTTCACGTTGGGCAATAAGGGCTTCATTTCCCCCCTTTTCTCCCCACCTCTCAAAACAATGTGTGCCAAATTTTCTACGAATGGCTTGCGTACTTCTCACTTGCATTACCCCCTATTACTCGGAATTATAAAGCATAACCTTACTAAAAGTCAATAGAGATATTATAAATTAAAACAATAAATATTGACAAGTTGGGTAACCGCTTGACTTTTCAGGGGTTAGACCTTATAATGTAGAAAATATAATCTTATATATAATTAGTTTTAGCTTCAAGCCCTTACTTGGCTAATGTAATTCGGGGGTCTGTGTACGAATAAGAGCTATATCAGGTTTAGTCCTTGCAATCGTTGGCGTTTACATCGGCGTTTCCCTACTTCCTGGACTTAACACGACCATTGCTACCATCACCACGCCTACGTTCAGTGTAGGTGTCGCAGGAATGATGCAGGTAGTTATGATTGTCGTGGGTGCGGCTATCATCATCATGCTGCTCAATTCTACTAGCTTTGCCTAAGTTCCGCTTGAAAAAAATTATTCGGAGGTCTGTGTAGAAATAAAAAAGAGAAAGTACGTTTTTACGGCGGCAAGAAAAAGAGCATTAAAGAAAGCCCAAGCCGCCGCAAGAAAAAAGAACCGCAAGCGAAGATAATTAACTCTTAAAAGCTAGTTTAACTTCAAGCCCATCTTGGCTAATGATTTTCGGAGGTCTTTTCACGAATAAGAGCTATTTCTGGATTAATCCTCGCAATCGTTGGTGTCTACATTGGCGTAGCACTTCTGCCTGGTCTTAACACAACCATCGCAACCATTACGACACCCACGTATTCAGTGGGCGTTGCTGGTATCATGCAGGTAGTTATGATTGTTGTTGGCGCAGCCATCATCATCATGCTGCTCAATTCCACCAGCTTTGCGTAAAAAGTTTACCGAGCGGGGGTTTGGAGAAATCCAGCCCCCGCTAATGGTATTTGGAGGTAAAAATGAAACCTGAAAAAATGAAGGAAAAAATAGCCAAGCTTAAACTTGAAACTAAATATCATAAATCAAAAACAGAACTCCGCAAGGCTAAAAAAGCCGATAGGCGGTTTGGTGCTTTACCGACAATAAATATAGGTAAGGTCAAAAAAAGAAAGCAAGGTAAAACAATAAGACGTAAGGGTGGGATTCATTTATTTTAATCAGGATATTTAATGGCAACTCAATTATCTGATAGAGAAATATTAGAACAAGATATTGCTAAGGCGGCGGAAAAGGCGAGAATAGCCGAACTAGAAAGGCAAGCGCAACCCTTGCCTGCGCAACAGTATGGTTTACCCCCGACTATTCCCACTGGCGAAACGCCAGCACCAGTAACGACTGTAAAACCGTCTGTTCCAGAAATTAAAATAGAACCGCCACCTGCACCGCCGCAACAGTATGGTTTACCGCCGACTATTCCCACAGGCGAACCAATTGCTCCTGTGATTACACCTATAAAACCACCTGTATCAACAATTAAAATAGAACCGCCGCCGTCAATCCCTCCAATTACACCTGAACTTGCGCCTATTACACCTGTTGGTGTTGCGTCTGCACCCCCACCCGAACAACCGTCTATTCCAAGTCCAACATTTGAGAATCTTGCGCCACAAGTGCAGGAACAATTAGCAACGATGTCACCCGAACAACTACGTGACGCTGCTATGCGTGACCCGAATATTGGGAAGGGATTTGCGACATGGGTAGAAGCTAATCCCAATGTATCCGATGCCGATAAAAGTATTGCCAAAATAGTTAAGTTCTTTGATTATAATGTGCCTAAAGATGAAACAGCAGGGGAAATAATCAACCGAGCGTTTATGACCGTACAGGGCATCAAAGAAACAGGTAAAGACGATAAAGGCAATCCCATTTATGGTGCAAAAGAAGTATTTATTGAGCGTGAAAAGTGGAATGAAATACAAAAACAGCCAATACAGGATAAATTTGAAAATCTTGTAAAAGAAGGTATTTTACCCGTTGGCAGTAATATCATTGGTGATGGTAGCCAACAAGCGATAGCCGATTACAACGCAAAATTTGGCACTTCTCATACAGTAGACTTCCCGTTTGCTATGCCGAGTGAAATAGCAGGGGTTAATATTTATGTGCGCCAAGAAACTGCACAACGACTAATGCAGAATATTGGCGAAATTAGCGCAAGCGGTAAAGTTGATACAGCCGCAATAAGCCAAATATTAAAAGAAGCTGATTATACCAGTTCACAGATTGACAATATAATAATGTTAGCCCAATCTGGCGCAATTAGCAAAGATGGTTCATTGGATATTGGTAAAGCTGTAAAAGCTGGAATAACAGATAACTATGCATTTCAAGATGCGGGGTACGAAGTCAATCCAGAGTATGTCAATAGAATAGTTAAATTTGAACCTTATGTTATCGGTGAAAAAACAGCCGCTAAATTACTTGGCATTGACATATTCCATGCGCCTAGCGAACAAGAAATAAAACAAATAGAAGAATTGGCGCAATCATACGATATTAATAAACTTTATAAGGCTTATGCCAATAATGACTTAACCAAAGATGAAATTCAAGAGTTCTTTGGTAAACCGCCAGCATTACCGCAACAGTATGGCTTGCCCCCGACTATTCCTACGGGCGAACCACTAGCACCAGTTACGCAACCCGTGTCTCCGACTGATGTCTTTTCACAAATTGAAAAAATAAGTCAGTATATTAAAAGTACACAAGCAGATTTTGAAAATCAAGTAATAGATAAACTGCCTGATAATTTGATTAAGGACTATAAGCAAGGTATAGAAAATGATGATTTAACGAAATTCCAAGAAGGTTATATAGCATATCTTCAAGAGCAGCAAGAAGCAATAGATAAAGCAAACGCTGCCATGAACCAGTTGGATACACTTGGTTATAAAGTTATTAGTGCTACTAAAGGGTTTGGTCATGTAATAGAGGGGTGGGAAGATTTAACACCACAAAAAGCCGTATCTTATGACATTGTAAAATATCTTACAGATACCAAAACCGCCGATTATAAGGTCAATCCAGTATCAGTTAAACTTCTGGAAAATATTTATGACAAAGATAAAGTAAGCGAGTTGGCGCAATCGGCACAAAAGGGTTTTGACGAAATAAAAGAAATAGTAAATCACCTTAAAAATGATGCAATATCTTCTACGGAAAATCATTCGTTAAGAGAAGCATTAATAAATAATATCGGTTTAATAGTTGACCCTCTTGAAGCAGGTTATATATCAATAGAAGGAATAAGGGAGAAAAAAGCTAAAGCCTCTCCGTTGCAACTTCAATTAGATGCTGTTTTGCCTTCAACAGATGAAAAAGCATTACAAGAATTTTTGAATCAACTACCGCCTGATATATTAGATAAAGTTGCTGATGAATGGAGTAATGATGTAACACGTTATAGTCCGTTTGCTCAATTTATGAAGGACTATAACCAAGCATGGGAAGAAGTACCTTTAGGCAAATGGGCAAAATTGCTCACATTCTTAACACCTGCTGGTATGCCGATGGCGGCGGCAGAATCGCTTGCTAATATAATATCACCTTATACTATATCCGATAGGGCAATACTTACACAGGTAAATGATAATATTGAATATTTTAATGATACCAAAGTTAGTGTCGGCGATGAATCCAAAATGCTATCAAGTGCCATTAGAAATAATGGCATTAGCGTTGGTGACGATGCACTAAAAACATTCCAGTCACTTTCTGACGCAGATAAGGTGAAAGTAATAACTGAATATACCCGTGACCAGTTAGGGCTTTCTCCGTCAACAATGGACAAGATTATGACAGGTGCGATGTTGATAGCAACACTATTAGGTGCTAGAATACCCGTTAAGCCTTTTGTTGACGCATCTGGGAAAATTATAGAAAGTAAAGCACTCATAGACTTACCAAAATATATAGGAAAATGGGGTGCGGTGGCAGTTCACACCCCGATAACAGGGTTATTCTTAGCCACAAGCGTACCTACTTTTATGAATCCTAAAGTAGCCTTAGATGATAAGGCAACAGCCTTAATATTTGATGTTTTAATGCTAAAGGGATTAGCACAGAGCTTTGCGCCAAGAATAAGCAAGGTTGGCATTCCATTGAAAGCAGGGGATATAGAAGCACCTGTAAAGATACCAGAGATTGAAACAGCGATTGATAAAATTGTCGGTGAAAAACCGCTAGGAATAACAGCTTATGATATAGGTTATGGTTTATCAAGGGCAGGAAAAGCCGTAAAGGATTTTGGTGGCGATGTTGCCGATACAGTTAAAAACGTCTTAGATAAAATACAATCTACTGGTGAGTATTTAAGATACGGCTTAAAAGCCGATATTATCAACACCTTGCGCAATAGTGAAGCATTTATTAAAGACTTATCAATAAAAATAAGCCACGAAATAGCATTGGGTTATACAGACATTGTAAATGCTTCAAGAAATGCAGTTACAAAGTTTTTAGAAACCGTTGAGCAAACAGGCGATTATCTAAAGTACGGCTTAAAAGCAGATATTATCAACACCTTGCGCAATAGTGAAGCATTTATAGGCAATTTAGCAGATAATGTAGAGCATGATATTGTGGCAAAATATACTGATACCGTGAATGCCTTACGTAATAGCGAGGCGTTTATTAAGGAATTATCAGATAGAATACAACATGATGTAGTAGCAAAAACCGTTGATATTGAAAATAGCGTTCGTGGGGTATTAGATAAAATACAATCTGCTGGTGAATACTTAAGGTATGAGTTGCCAGTTGATACAATTAATTCGTTGCGCAATAGCGAAGTGTTTATTAAAGACTTATCGGCAAGAGTCCAAAATGAAATAGCAAACGGTTATGTTAGTTTAAGCAACACGACTAATTCTGTAATACGAGATGTTTTAGCCAAAATGCAAGAGGCTGGCGATTATGCGAAATATGGGTTGAAAGCAGATGCCATAAATGCGTTGCGTAACAGTGAGGCATTTGTTAATGACTTAATAGACCATATACAACATAATGTAATGCAAGGTTATGTAAATATATTAAACGGTACGAACTCCGCAATTAGTAGTGCGCTAGACAGATTGTCAATTACAAAGGATTATTTAAAATATGGGATAGAAGTTGATACAATCAATGCGCTTCGTAAAAGTGAGGCGTTCATTAAGGATTTATCTGATAGGGTCAGCCACGATGTCGTATCTGGCTATACCGATATAACTAATGCTTCCAGAAACGCCATTAAAAACTTCTTGGATAAAATAGAGCAAACAGGCGATTATCTAAGGTACGGATTAAAAGCAGATGCAATAAATATTTTGCGTGATAGTGAATTATTTGTAAAATATATAGCAGACAAGATACAAAATAAAATAGAAAGAAGTTATGTTGAACTTAATAATGTAGCAAAATCGGCAATCCGTAACGTGTTCAATAAAGTCAAGACTACTGGTGATTATGCAAGATATGGAATAAGAGCCGATGTAATTAATACACTACGCAAGAGTGAGGCGTTTGTTAGTGATTTATCTGCAAGAATAAGCCACGAATTAGCGTCTGGATATGTAGATGTAGTTAACGCCTCACGTAATGCTGTCGCAAAGTTTTTAGATGGTATAGAAAAAACTGGTGACTATGTAAAATATGGACTGAAAGCTGATGCTATAAATGCGATGCGTAAAAGTAGGGCATTTATCGGTGAATTATCGGATAGTATTCAACATGATGTAGTATCTAAGTACACTGATATTGTCAATCAATCCCGCAATATAGAAAGTGAATTGCATGAAGGCGCAAAAGAGGCTTGGTTTGGTCGTCCTAATCGCATGGATATAATACGTGAGCAAATAAATGCCCGTAATCAGGCAATCAGACAGGCTATGGAAGAATCAATGAAAGCAGGTATGGCAAGTAGGACGACTACTGAAGAAGGTGTGGATAAACTAGAAAAAGATTATAGTGATGTCGTTTGGCGTGGATTATCCGTAGGAGATAATCTTATTGTCGGTATATCAAATGGTAAATTAGTATTTGGTAAATCTGGTATTAAATTACCGCCACAAGAAAAATGGAATATACCTCTTACTACTGCGGAAGGTAAACCATTTGAACCTAGAACTGGCGTGGAAACAAGTGCTTTGATAAACCGTAAAGCATTGGAATCTGCTGGTATGGGTGGTGAAGAAGCCAGAACATTTAATGATAGAATGGATATTACTCGTAAATATGTTAAGGATTGGATTGGTAAACCCGAAAAAAGTCTTAATGAAGTATTAATGCTTGAAGAAATAGATACCTTTAGTAAAGATGCTGTTGCCGAAATACTTAAATATTGTGTTGAAAATAGTGGCAAGATTAATAATCTTAAAATCTTTGACAGGATATATGGAAGTTCAACTATAAGAGCGCAATTAACACCAGAAGCATTGGCGGAATGGACAAACGTATTTAAAAGAGTGCCAGCAGACTTTGACGTGTCATTAAAATCCAGTATGACTCCCGAAGAAGTAGTGCAATTTACTAAGGGATTGATTGAAAGAATTACCACCAAAACCAATGACCCAGCATGGTTAAGCCCTGATAGTGAAACACTTATCATGGCAAAATCACGCAGTACAGGTGCAGAACGTCATGGGATTGACATTCACAGAGAGGGAGAGCCAGCCCCAAGTGAAATAACAACAGAACAATTATCGCTAGAACAACAGGGTATGGTTTATGGGTTAAGTAAGACACAACCAGCATTGAATATAAAACTTGAAGGCATTGGTGATTTTAAGATAGCAAGATTGTCTGAATCAGCCGTTGGCAAAATGGAACAAGTTTTAGGCTGGCGTTGGAATCCAATTAAAAAAGCTGTTGAACTTGCGATAGAACCGCACCGTTTCCCCAAAGATATAATTGACCTTTATGAGATATTTAAGACAAAAGAAGGTACAAATACAGCAGATAAATGGCTTGAACTAATGGGCTATGATAAACAACAACTTATAGATATACAAAATGGAATTAATGAAAAGGTAACAACCGCCAATAATAAACTAGAAGAATCAACTCAATCTATTAAAGGTGCGCAACAGTCCTTTAGGAGTAATAGGATAGAAGATATAAATACAAGATTAATAGAGGCAAGAAATAAATTGGTAGAAGCTCGTGATACCGTAAAGGATATGCCACAGACAGAAGCACGAATTGTTTATACCAAAGCGGATAGGGCGATAAAAGAATTAGATGATATATTAAGTAAAGAAAAAACATCAGAGTTAGATGGGAAATTAGCCGATATAAATAGAGGTATTATAAGACCAATAGGGCGTGAATTAGGTGAATTTACCCCATCTGAAAAAGGTGATGTTTCAAATATCGGTAAATCACCATCAATAATTAGTATCACCAATCCTGCTTTAATATCGGCATTACACAGTTATCCTATTGGTAAAACATCTGAAGGCAACTTAATATCTTTGCCAGTTATTCCTGAAAGTGAAGGTTATACTAGTGGGGAAGTAGCAAGTGTTAGTGTAAGTGATATTATGATACCAAGTGAGCCTGTATCTCCGCTTGAAGTTCCTAGCGAAAAAGTGTCAATAAGTGAAAAATTATATCCTAGCGAAGTCACCTCTTTGGGGGTTAGTGAAATAATATCTCCAAAGATAAGTGAGCCAATATCGCCTAGCGAACCTGTTTCTCCGAGTGAGCCTGTATCTATTAGTGAGCCAATATCGCCTAGCGAACCTTCATCACCGCCAAGTGAGCTTGCATCACCCGTTAGTTCTATTTCTCTAAGTGTTCCACCATATAGCGCACCACCGCCTAGTTCACCCCCACCTAGTTCGCCACCTTATAGTCCTCCACTAGAAACTCCGCCTAAATATCCGCCTTACTTGGTAAGAGCAAAGGATAAGTCTGGTAAATCGGTAGAACTCGCTATTGAAGCGGGAACTGTGGTTTGGATACAAGGCAGACCAACTTCCAAAGGTGGTGGCAATGCCCCAATGTATAAATTATTGATACCGCCTTATGGACAGGAAAACTTCTATACAACCCGTGATACACCCACTGGCTATAATGACGAGGGTTGGAGTGGTGAAGGTAGCGCAAGGAAAAGTTTACAGATAATCGGTGGATTGCCGCCAGACAACATTGAAAACATTGATTTGGGTTGGGCTAGGATAAATATTAACGTAGCAAGCGGTAAACCCGTCATTGAATATGTGCAAGACGAAGATGCTAACGTGGGGCAACGCTCACAAACAATCGGTAAAGGTAGAGGTCAAATACCGCTTGATGTTTGGGAAGAAGCTAAAGCGCAGGGAATAAGCAAAGAAGAACTTATAAAAATACGTGGTGACGAAAAGCAAGATACATTAGATAAAGAAAATGCGCCAAAAATTAAACAACCTAAAAAAATTGAGCTACCATCTTTAAGCAGAGAACTTGAAAATGAGTTAGAATTAGAATTACAGGAAGAACCGATGCGCAAACCTAAGAACATGAAAGATTGGTGGGAAGAAGATTTATATAATAATGAAGAAGTCATATCAAGACCTAAACGCAAGGTATTTAATGTAACGGAGAACTATTATTTGGGGCATAAATTATTACCACCAGATATAGGTACGCTATGAAGTTAAAAGTGTTAAAGTTATTATCAATATTTGTTATTCTGGCATTCGTTGTTGCTACCCCTGTTTATGCAATAACCAACCCTGATATTATAGATTGGGGAACTGGAACTTATGTAACATATAAAGTATTTTATAATGTACTAGAAAATGATGATTGGTTGGTAGTAGCCGAAGGTTATGTTTATTATGCACTTGAGCCTACGGATTATACCGCTAGTGAAGCATTTAACTTTGAGTTGCTTGATGCTACGGGAAATATTACATTAGCGTCAACCACATTAAATAGTTATGGGGATAGACCAATCTCAATATATTTATCGGCAAGCCAAAGGGCAGCACTTGGTTTAACCATTGGTACAGCTTATGGAATTAGAATATCAGGGAATCCGTTAATATTTGGTTCACCCACTGGCAACACAATTACAGCATATTTAAGTAGTGGCGATTATTCAGACCAAGATTTAGGTGATGATGGTGGAATAGCAACAAACAATAACTTGCGCAATTTTCTAATTGGCACAAATGACTCTATGGCAAACCATATACAAACAGAAGATGCACCACCAGTAGGATTTGAATATATAATAACTGTGCAAGGTGTTAAATATCTAACAAATACTGGTGGTAATATATTCATAGAGGGGATACCTAACTTATCTGCTATGTGTCCAATATTATTCCAGAATAGTTTAGCACCAATGCAGGGTGATTTGCCAACTTCTACTAATGGCACTTATGCTGGAATGTTAAATCCGTTAAGCAAATGGGGAACAACTACCGCTAATGGGTTAACAATGCTAGGTTCATTTTTAGGTATTAATCAGGCATTGGCTGGAAGTGCCGTTTTGTTTCTTTTGGTAATGGCATTGTCATTTTGGGTGTATAAAAGAACTGAAAGTGGTATTGCGGTTACATTATTAGTATCGGCTACACCGTTTTTGGGGGCATGGCTTGGATTAATGCCGATGGCTTTAGCATTTATATTCACAATAATTATAGTCGTGTTAATGGCTTACTTCTTTTATAGTAGAGGGGCATTGTGAGGTTATTCAAGCGGTTTATCGGGCAATTTACGCCATTATTTTTCATTGTATTGATAATTGCGTTGTTATTTGGTGGTGTAGTTTATGCCGCAACTTGGGAATATAAATACCCTATCATAATAACTAACACATCAAACACTTCGCACACTTATTTGCCAGTATCATTAGGTTTTGGCGCACAAAACTTGGTTAATGCGGGGAAAATAGGTGCAGATGGCTTAGATACTAATTTGCAGATAGGCACATCGTCAACCAAGTATATGCTATCTACAACTAACGTAACGGCAGTTATTCCGAGTATTCCTAGTATTGGCAGGACTACGGCTGATTTATATACAGGTTATTCACCAAACCAAACAGGCTTTAGTATTATTACTGGCTTTGGTGGCTATATCACAACAACCGATGATAGCGATATAGAAATTTCAACTAATGGCGTGATTAAATTTATTGATACCTATACAGACACAACCACTGGTGCAAGTAAACAACTTGTTACTAAGAAAAATGCGCTTGATTTAAGAGTCAGCAGCATTACCGCAGGAACAGTTACAGGAACAATCGGGCAAACTTCCGATTCATTCGTTCAGGTGATTACAGGGGGGAGTCCTGACGCAACAAGTGTAGGTACTGAATATAATACCTTGATGGGTGGTGGTATTTGGAGCGCAACAGAATCAAACGTATATCAAGTAATGCCAACAGCAGGTGAGATTTATTCGTTACGGATTAGATTATCGGCGGCGGTGGCTGGCGGCACAACTTTAACCTTTACGATTATGAAAAATTCGGTGGCGCAGGCTTTAACCGTGACAATTATTGCGGGGCAATCAACGGGTAGCGATTTATCTCATTCTGTATCATTCGTGGCTGGCGATATTGTTTCAATCAGGAGTACGGTAACGGGCGTTCCTGGTGCACCAATCGCTCAATGGTCAACTTTGTGGTGTCCTACAATCTACGGCGAAAGTATCATGTTGACTAACGATACCGCCGTAATCGCCGACCCAACATATAATGCTTTGCAGGGCAATGGCGGCGTAGGTACGACAACCGAATTACACTGGCAAGCCCCAATGCCTACGGCTGGCACGTTTAAGAAAATGGTCGTTAGGCTATCAGCCGATGCGGGCGTTAGCCCAGATGCTTATAACTTCATGCTTAGATACAACACTGCTAATACTACGCTTAATGCTACGCTGGTTGCCGATAACGTCACTGGAAGCGATGTAGTCAACACGGTGGCGGTAGTCGCTGGCGGGCTGGTAGATTTACTCATTACGCCCATAAGTACGCCCGCTGTTGCGCCTACGTGTGCCATAGGGCTGGTCTTTACGTCAACAACCGCAGGTGAAAGTGTGGTATTGGGCGGTGGTAATAGGGGCTTTAGCGTTGCCGCCATCAGATATAATACATTGCAGGGTTCAATCGCTTTAGCAGGTTTTACGTGGGATGCTACTGAAAGCAACCGCTATCAGGAAACCCATGTGACAACTGTAAGCAAACTGTATCTGAACTTAGGAGCAGCACCCGATAACGGGGCAGGAGTTCAGTCTTACACATTTGATATTCGCCATGCGGGGGCAAGCACGGGTGTTCAAGTGGTAGTCTCCGAAGTTGCCACAACGGGTAGTGATACCGTGAACACTTATTTCATGTCTGATGGCGCAGTCGTGGATATGATGTGCACTCCTGCTAACACCCCCACAGCCTCTTATGGTTCATGGGGATTCGTGAGTAGATATATCAATGTAGAATTAACTGCTACGGGGATAACATCGGCGGAACATGATATTGATTTCCTTAATGTTCCTGCGCTGGATTTAGTGAGAGTCAACAGCGACTATATTTCCGTCCCTGATAATAGTGTATTTTCATTCGGTAACGGCGCAGGTGTAGACACGGCATTTAGTGTGGGCTGTTGGGTTTATCTGGATGATGCCACAAGCTCAACACTCATATCAAAATACGATAGTGTGGCAGGCGCATATCGGGAATGGAATTTCACTACTAACGCAACTGACAACCTGATATTTAATTTATTCAAGCCTGACGGTACGGCTTATATCGGCAGGAGCGCAGGAACATTAACAGCTTATCAAGGACAATGGATAAGGTTATTGGCAACCTACGATGGCTCAAAATTAAATGCCGGCGTTAATCTTTATCTCAACGGTGTTGATATTGACGGTGCAGACGTGTCCGCCGGAGCTTACAACGGCATGACGAACACCCAATCATCCGTTAACATCGGTTCTATCAACGAAGGCACATCAACATTCTTAGACGGCAGTGGTGGTGAAGTGTTTGTCTGGAATGTAGCTTTAACTCCTGCGCAGGTATTAGCCGATTACAATACAAGCCTATCGGGAGTGACACCTATTGCGCATTGGCGCATGAATGAGGGAACGGGGAACTCGTTAACAGAAAAGATTGCCGCTAGAACGGGCACTAATCATGGTGGTGATTGGGGAACAAAAGCAGGCATACAAACAATAGATTTTGATACCAACTGCTACGACTGGACTAAACCATACGCAGTACCCGATAATGGAAATAATATAGTATGGGGCAAAAACAACTGCCTGCCATATATAGGTGAAATTACTATTGATGTAGCAGGTGTTAGTATACTTCAGTATAAGCCCAATGTTATGCTAACAGGTGCAACCTTGCCTGACCGTGATGTGACTGGTGGTAGTGAAGATGGGATTATATCATGGGGAACTAATACTTATGTTACAATAACCTACGGGGCAATGGTAAGTTATGCCAGTACAGTAGCATCAAGTAACATCACAGGTGGATTTACTATGCCTGCTGCCAGTATGCCATCTACTTGGTTTGCGGCGGGTGAACACCTAACAACTTTACCGTTTTATGATTATATAAATTCTATGGCAACTTCCGCAGGAATACCAACCTTAACCATATATATACTCATTATTATAGGATTAGCGTTTCTTGCTTTCTTTGCGGTAGTTATGTATACGAAATCGGCATTTATGGCTGTGTTGGCTATGTGCGTTGTATTGTTCATAGGTTCAAGTCAAACTATTGTTCCAATGTGGATACCATTCGTTATTATGGTAGTAGATTTTGGTATAATGTACCTGTATAGACAGATAGCTTATTAAGGAGTTGAATGGGGCTTAAGGCTGGTTGGTTAGCATTATTTATATTTGTATGGTTGATAGGTGCATTTTTGGGTAGCACTTTTGACTACCATCATACAACCGCAACATGGGCTGGCACTGGTACGGGTGGCTATACAGACACACCAATTACAACATTACAATATCTAATGAACATATCTAATGCTGTGCAACGCTTTCCAGTTTTAGGCGGTATACCGTTGCCAGTACCTAACACGGAATATTTTAGTACGATGTATAAAGTAGTTACTTGGCAATGGTCATTTTTAGAAGGGTATTCCATGTTTTATTGGTTATTCTGCGCACCTTTTGCTATGATGGGAGTGTTGTCCCTCATCTTGTTGGTTTACGGGATAATCACAGGAAATCTAACGCTTTCATAAAATATATTCAATAAATAACTTGCAAAAGTGTTAAGCATAGTTTATACTAGTGTTGAACAAAATGAGTTGTTGGAGGTCTGTTGCCATAGGAGGTAAATATTGAACCCACAATTATTGCTGATGATAATAATTGTAATGCTGTTTGTGGCGGCGTGGTATTCTACAAACAGTAAGAGGAGTAAAATAATATGCTTTTATAGGGGGCGTGATAAAACATTAGAAACTAAATGGATAAATGTAACTGATAACTTTATAATATTCCGCAATAAGAAATTTTACGTAGATACCCGCCGAATGATAAGTTTTTGGTATAAAGGCGGGATTCATTTTATATTCCCCACGAAAGTAAACTCCCTGGAATATAATTGGAGTAGTGTCTATCCGCATGACCCCGATGATTACAAGGTAGTTTGGGAAACTCCCGAAACAAGAAAAGTTTTACTTACAGAAGAATGGGTAAAATCTTATGGCAGAGGATTTACCCCGCAAACTACCAAAAAACAAGGCTTACTCATGCAGTATCTACCATTTATAACGATACTACTTTTGGTTATATTCGCCTTTTGGGTATATAGTAATTTTAATGGAATAGCCAATTCATTAAATGACTTAGCCAATAAAATAAATACGATTGCTAAATGAGGGATAAACTATGGTAGGTAAAGATTTTGATAATGAAGATGATTTAGACGGTGAAGAATCTCAAGGTGCTGAATCATTAGAACCTGAATTGAATATTGATGATGTAGAAATTACCGAAGAACAAGAACGCACGGATAACGAAAGTTACGGTGGTCAATCGCTTGCAGAAGCGGAAGAAACGGCGCAAAACGATTCGGATATAAAAACGATTGCTAAATATCTGCATCAACAATATAAAGACCCCGTGTTTAATGAGATAATGCAATCGGCGGCATCGTCAAGAATCTTTGCCGATAATATGAAAGACAAAAATTATGGCATTGTGATGTCAAGAATAATGCAACATGAACCAGATGAAGCCTTTGATGTGATGGCACTTATATCTGCCGTACAAGATGGTTGCTCAAGAGGTTTTGAGGGGCGACAAAGAATAGAGGACTTGGAACTCGCAGGGGTAGCACGAGAAGAAGAAATGGAAGAATTGACTAAAAAACTAGGATTGTAGAATGGTAACATTAATTGCGCCTAATGCGCCAGCTACTAGGAAACAAAAAAATTACCTTCAACAATTAACAGGTAAGGATACTGCTAATGTAAAATTATCTATGCAAGAAGCCAGTGATTTAATAGAAAGATTGGAACTGGCAAAATTAGCAGAAAAGAAAAAACAGTTTACCAAATTAACATCTAATGGTAAATCACCTTATACCGAAGCCCATGTTACTTATATTGTTGGTTCACAAGGTGGCGGGAAATCAGTTACGGCGGTTGCCAGATTAAAAGACAAATATGATAAAATTGCCGTTAAGATATTCTGCAAGAAAGTATTAAAAATTAACCCCATTGTAAAAGACTATGACCGCCAAACAAGAATTGCTAAGATAGTCCACAACGGGCAAAGAAGATTAATTCGTATTCCCGATAATTACGACTTATTTGCCCCGATGCGAGACTTTGAACATTCCCCAATGCGCATATTCTCTAATTGTCATTTATATGGCATGGTTTATAAATATATTCCGTCATTCAGGCATTTAGCGAGATGGCTGAAAAATGGCACTATACACGATTGCTGGTTAATGCTGGACGAATATTATATGGGTGCTGGTGCTAGGTCTTGTATGTCTGTGTTGGGCAAAGAATTATCTAATCAAAGCCAGCAGTTTAGAAAAGGGCAGATGGATGTTATCATTATAAGTCCTATATCAAAGTTAACCGATTGGACTTCACGATTATTGCCCACAGAGCAAATAGATGTATCATTTAATAAAACTACTGGCATTGTGACGCTGGAAATAAAGAAAAAAGGAGTTAAGGGAACAAAAACAGTTAAGTTTGACAGTAGACCTTATCGCAAATATTACTGGACTAATGAGCGAATAAATGAATAAAATATCACTCATATTAATTTTGTGTTTAATCGTATTTAGCACATTTTTAACTGGATGTGTATATGAGCCGTTGGAAGTTGACCTAAATACACTTAATATATATCCCATTACGGCAAGTACATTCCAAGTTGGTAGTGCTGGTATGCCATATTTAGATGGTTGGTTTGATAATATTAACGGAGTGCCAGTAGGCGGTGGTGGTTTAGAAATTGACCCGCTATGGTCGGCAAGCCCATCATTCGGTATCACGGCAGGTGATATATTAACTTGGAATAATGCCCCTGCTCTTTATGTTCCTTATGTTGGCGCAACAGGTAATATAGACTTAAATGCTAAAGAAGTCACCAACGGTACATTAAATGCTATGGTTGGTAAAGGAACATGGACGGCATCAGGTACATGGAAACTTCCAGCCATGTATTTCAATGGCGATATTACTTCCGATAGATGGTTAAGTCATGCTACTAATACATTTTTTGGCATAGGCGTTGTTGGCGATGGTAACTTAGTTCATACGGTAGGAGCTACGGGATATTACAATACTGCATTTGGTAATAACGCTCTATATTCAGACAATACAGGGTTTGAAAATTCCGCATTCGGATATAATGCACTTAAAAACAATACTGAAGGATATTTTAATTCCGCATTTGGTGAGAACTCCCTATTATTTAATGAGGGGGGAGATTTCAACACTGGCATCGGCGTTGGCGCATTATCCCTTAATAATTCTGGTTCATTCAATACAGCAGTTGGCGTACAATCAAGCCATAATGGTACATCGGGAAGCTACAATACGGCTATCGGCGTACACGCAGGGTATTCTAACAGTATAGGCGATAGAAATGTATTTATCGGGTATCAAGCAGGATATAACGAACTTGGTAGCGATACTCTCTACATAGAAAATTCTGATACTACTACACCACTTATTTACGGTAATTTTTCAACTGATTTGCTTACCATTTATGGTAAATTAGGCATAGGTGTTTATCCACCTACGGCATATTTACATTTACCTGCGGGTACTGCTGCTGCGGGTACTGCGCCACTCAAATTGACGATGGGAACTCTACTAGCTGCGCCCGAAGCAGGTGTATTGGAATATGATGGCACAGGTATTTATTTAACCAATACTAATCATCGCAGGTTTATTTCGCAGGCAGCAGATAGCATAATAACTTCGCAGACAGTTGCTAACACAGTAGTTCAGACCACTGTTTATACCGCCGTGTTAAATGCCAATGAATTAAAGGCTTATAGAGTATATAGATTATGGTATTTTGGTAAATTCAGTACGCATGATGCGGCTGACCAAATAACCGTAGTGGTAAATGTAAATGGTACAACGTTGGTAACATTACAATCAACTGCTGGTTTAGTCACTGATGCACCATTTAGCGGTTCATGTGTATTTACCGTCAGGACAACTGGCGTAGCAGGCACTATATCATCTTATGGAAACATAACACTAGGAACAAAAATAGTAAATACAAACACAAGCTCTGTTTCAGTAAATACAACGGCAATTAACTATTCAACATTAGTATTTCAATGGAGTAATGCAGATGCAGGAAATACAATTACACTAGACCAAGCCTTTGTGGAGGTATTAGATTAAGTGGAACATAAATGGAATATCTGGAAAACACTGGCAATTATTTTAGCCATTATCATTATAGTAGGTGGCGCATACTTTGGTTATACAACAGTAAAAGATAACAATGATGTAAAGGCTAAGAATGAATTAGCGGTATTGCAATCAGCTTTTTACCAACAATATGGTAGTCAGGCGATTATAAAAGAGTTAATTGCGCCCGATAAAGTATATGCTGCGTTATGGGTTAGTAGTGATAATGCTACTCATATATCTTGGTGTATTGGTGGATATTGGGCAGAAGTTTTTAATACGTCACCATAGGAGAGTAAAGCATGACATTTTGGATATTATTAGTTATTGCAATAGTAATCAGTTTAGTATCGTTTAAGTGGTTTAATGTCTTAATATCGGTGTGTGCCGCTATCGCTTGGTTGGTATTAATGGCGTATAACTTAACTAATCCGCCAACTGGTATTACGGCGGGTACGTTCATACATGAAGGATTAACATTAATATTTATCGGCATGGCGATTGCAATATTGCTAATTGGTGTGAGAAATAGAAACAGTCTATCCGAAAACAACTTCAATAGGACACAGGAGGAAAATGAAGAAAATAACAGAGAGCGTGTGCAATCACGCAGTATAATGGATTATTCAAATGCGGAATACAAAGCCTATTTAAGAGGTAGAGTAAGACCAAAAGGACGTTAACATGGAAATATATCGCTTATCACCAATAGGATATAAATTATCACATAGCATAAGCCATGATGATAGCCCCTCAAAAAAGGCTAAATGGGATGTTATTTATTATTTGGCAAAACAACACAGCGCAACTAAAGAAAAGATTTTAAATGATGTTTCTGGTGCAACTTCAGGAACATTATTAAGCCTTAAAGCCCATAATATAATAATTAATGAAACGGAGGTAGGAATGTGAGTTTATTTAAAAAAGAAAAATCGCTCGCAGAGCTTGAAGAAGAAACAGAGCATACAGATGCAGAAATAGGTTTGTTAGAAAAGCAGTTAATCAAGAAACAGATAGAAACAAGATTAGGTAAAGGCGGGATGTCAACATTCAATGAGGGCGATGGTCAGCAAGGTACATTTAAACGTGCAGTAAATTGGCTTAAAACTCATTAAATGGAGGTAATATAAGATGCCAATAACAATTCGGAAGTTACCTCGTAAAAATCGTTGGCGTGTCAGAGATGGTGAGCGGATAGTAGCTAAATCAACTACTAAAACAAACGCCGAGAGACAAGCAAGGCTACTACGTGGTATTTCTCACGGGATGAAACCTCGCAAGAGTAAATAATAAGTTATCCAATTAAAGTTTTATGGTTAATGTTGTGTTCGTAAGCGTATATACTAAAGTATTAAGTAAAATATTAAAAGAGGTTTAATGCAATCTGTATCAGTCGTAATTTGTACGAAAAATGAACGGGATAACATACGCCAACTATTATTACAGTTGTTACAGTATAAATATGAGATAATTGTTGTTGATGATAGTGATGATATTACACCAATGATAGCCAAGTCATTAGGTGTATTTGTTATTCATGGGCAAAGAAAAGGATTGGGACAAGCGATAATAGATGGCATTAATGCCGCAAACAGCGATGTTGTGTTAGTAATGGATGCCGATGGTTCACATGATGTCAAAGAAATCCCCAATTTATTAGACCCAATATTTAAACAAGGTGCGGATTTGGTCATTGGAAGCCGTTATATTTCAGGTGGTGATTATAGTAATTGGGCATTAAAACGCAAAATACAATCTCTTATCGGCGTAAAACTCATGCAATTAGTTACTGGTGTTACCGATAGCAACTCTGGTTTTTTTGCGTTTCGCAAATCTATTATAAAAGACATTCAATTAAAACCACATAGCTGGAAGATTATGTTGGAAGTATTATTTAAGGGTAAATGGATATTTAAAAAAGAAGTCCCGATACATTTTACAGACAGAATAAGTGGCAAGAGCAAAAATAATTTAAAAGAGAAAATCCGCCAGTCAACCCATATATTGAAATTGTTAGTTTACAAGTTCCCCAAACGTTATATCAATTTTGCATTAATCGGCGGTATAGGCGCATTATCATATTTTGTGATATTTTGGGCGATTACTGAATATACACATATTTGGTACGGGTACTCTTATTTTATAGCAACAACATTCGCCATAGTGCAAAATTATATACTCAACCATTTAATTACATTTCGCCACGAAAAACATAACAACACAAATCATTTTAAAGGTATTGTCAAATACTTTGGCGGTTCTTGGTTTGGTGAACTGGTAGAGTATGGAATTATGATATTGCTAACAGAGATGTTTGGTATATGGTACATACTAAGCGATTTTATTGGTTCGGGGTTTTCGTCAGTAATTAAATATGTAATATTTAAGAAAAGTATATGGGGCAATAAAGCAGAACATGTAGCAAACAACGCTGATTATGAATGGAAATCATATTATAAAGGTTTACTCTGGCAAAAGAGGTGGAAGCAAAAAATAGCAGGAATAGTAAAAGATATGGCTGGTGATTGCGGAATGACGCTAGACGTTGGTTCTGGAAGTAGCCCTTTAGGATTGAATACAAATCATAGCCATTATATAGGGGTAGATAGCAGTTACAACAAAATATATTACATGAGAGATAAACTATTAGATAATTGCGAGTTTCATGTATCAACCTGTGATAAATTGGCGTTCCAAAGTGATTCGTTTGACACGGTATTATTTATAGAAGTTATTGAGCATTTACCGATTGGAATAGCAACACGGACAATAAAGGAAATTAATAGAGTTTTGAAACAGGGAGGTCAAGCCATTATTGCCACACCTAACTTTGGTTCGTGGACTGGTAAAATGCAGGATAAATTATATGGGATATTCCAAAAAGGTGCTTATCAAGAAGAACATATATCCAAGTTTGATTTAGAAAGCCTAAAGAAGTTATGCCAAAATAATGGGTTAATATATGCACGTTCAGTTATCCCTATGGGTTCGGATATGATATGTAAATTCATAAAGCCGTTTAAACAATAAAAATAGGGGGAGATGCGAAAATAAAAAGGGATTATGAGAGTTTGCCGAATACCGCACGAATAAGGCAAATATGTTGTAGAGATATATATATCCACTCTTATGTAATCCGCCCCTCATATTAAGAAATAAGTAATGAACAAGTATAGTCCGTCAATGCAATACAGTAACCGTTGTAAGCGAATAACAAGACGTTATAACGCTGTGATAAATGATGCTACTCACAAAGTTGCGAGTGGTGTAATAATCGGTTTAGCTAATGATATATTGAAGAAAGTAGCAACTGATTTGGTAGATAATAATGAAAATAGAAGTGCCTAAGTTCCATAGTAAAAAGTCATTAGTAATAGGCGTTATAGCAGGGATTATTTTGTGTTGTATCGGCTTATATAGTTTTGCCGACAAGCAATATTTTGCAGGTGCTTATCAGATTTTATTCGGGGCGGTATTAAGCGCACATTGTTTGGATATGATTAAATACTATAAGCGTCATAGAATTGTAAAAATAGAAAAGACAGATACACATAGGATAGTTACGAAGGAATAATGAGGTATAACAGATGGGAATTATATTAGCAAAATGGATAGAACTAAATGTATATTTAAGCGATGATGGTAAATTTAATCAGGTATTGAATGATTTAGTAAAGCCAGTTATTAAAAGGTTATATGATAATGGGAAACTTTTAAGTTGGCATTATTTTAGAGAGCCACATTTATGTTGGCGGATATTCGGGGAAGAATGGTTTATTGAAGGTGTGAAGGAAGAATTAGATACGCAATTGGGTATATTAGAAAAAGAAAACCCAGAAATCTATAAAAATCATTTCTTTGGTGCATTTTGTGAAGCGGGTAAAAATTATGCAGGTGAAGCAGAACTATATGGTAGTAATGCGTGGCAACTTTGTTACAAAAGATGGGAAGCTGGTTCAAATTTAGCTTTATTATTATGTACTCAAGATACTGAAAAGAGTATCCCATTCCATTATACGAGGGATATTCACCTTATGGAAAATCAGTTAGGGCTAGAACTTTCAGATACGATAACCATTTATCTAAAATGGGTAAAGAAGCTTATGGAATGTGATGAATACTATAAGCCATATTTAGGTACAGTAAATGACTTAATAAAAGGTACATGGCGTGATTCTACCATTAAAGGTATTTAATGATATTCAAATTAAAGTGTTTGGGAAATGGAATAAAAATAGCGTGGAAACAGAAAGTTTTTAGAATATGGTTGGCGATATGCACGATAGGCATAATATTAGGTATAGTGGTAGATGTTGGCATGACGCAGTTAGTGCTATTGGTGGCTATCGCTTGTTTGGGTTTAGGCATGGAAGTTGCCAACACGAGTATTGAGGTATTAATGGATATAGTACACCCTGCTTACAGTGAAAAGGTGAAGATAGTTAAGGATTGCTTTTCAGCAGTTCCTATCTTTGTTTATAGTGCTTACGTTATTAGCTGGTTGATATTAGTTGCGCCGACAATATATTTAAGGTTGTTTAATTGAAGATAGCAAAAATAATAGGTTGGTTGTTATTAATCGTCATTATAATTATGCCGATGTTACTCAATAATGGCATAGTAGATAATATACGTGCTAGTTCTGATATGAAAGTGCATATCGGTATAATTACAGGTGAAAATACCGACAATCTTTATTACGGGCAAATAATACTAAAATATCTATTTAAACCTTTTGCGGAAAGCAAATATTTGGATACCATATATCTTTGGTTTAATTTTTCAGTATTGCTTGGCATATCAATACTGTTTTACTTTATAACTAAAGAGATTATTGGTAAACACTCCATAATCGTTCCTATTATAGTGTTATTTGTATCAACGGGTATATTGGGGTTATTCAAGTATGGCGTGATATTCAATGTTATAAATATGTACTTGATATTACCGATGATTATTTATTTGTTCGTGAGTTGGTATAACAATAGCAAAAATTGGAAGATGTTACTATTGCTAGCGTTAGTGGCATTGTTTAGTGTATTCCATTATACGGGATTATATTTAGCATACACTACGGCATTGGTTATGATTGGATATGGTACATACTCCATATTTGGAAGCAGAAAGTATTTAAAAGTATTTATCGTATCAATCATCATTATAGCTATAAATATTGGGCTATCCACATTATTTATTAAAGGTGCATCAGATATGCAGGTGTCAATATTAGATACAAAGAAACCAATAGAGCAAGTAATTATAGCAGTTCCTAATACTTCAATAGTTTCTACACCAACACAGCAACCATCGCTACAACCGCAAAGTGGGGCGAGTAACCAAACCGTAGTGGATACTCCGCATGGTAACATTTTGGTTAGGTCTTACAATAAAACATTAATATTTGTTAAATATATATCGCCATTCGTTATATTGTTGCTAATATTATCCGCAGTATTGTGGAAAACTATAAATTACAAAATTAAAGGCTATCTATATATAGTAGGTTTTTTTGCCATAACTCTAATAGGTGGATATTATTTAGAGGCTACGAGAGATTATAATAGATTGGCATTAGATGGGGCATCCATGTTAGCGATATTTACGTCATTGGCTATTGGTATTGTTATGAAGTATCGTAAGTCATGGAAACTAAATGCCGTTGTCTATGGCTTAATATTAATAGGGGCAATCCAGAATATCATAATATGGATAGGAGCTTAATGTTTAGCTGGCTTAAAAAGTATTGGCTTGAAGTGGTTGTTTTCCTTATAATTGGTGGTGCAATCCTAAATAATATTTCGCCGTCAATAACTTGGATAAACACGGATTCCGATGGGGCGCATTATATTTTGGCAGCTAAATATTTCATGTTGGCGCATCACATGAGCGCACCATTATATCTTATAGTAGGTCATTTCTTTTTATATCTTCCATTTGGAACTGAAGCATGGCGCATGGGTTTAATGTCTGCGCTAGGCACTTTGGTATGCTCAATATTTATTTATCTCATCGTGGGAGAACTATTAAGGGAAGATAAACGGAAAAGGTTATACGCAATAATATCTGCCTTAATTTACGGCGGTTCGGCATTAGTTATTACCCAAAGCACGATAATAGAAACATATACTTTAGCTACTATGTGTGGCATTATGGCTTACTATTTCGTATTAAAGAAAAGATGGGTGTGGTCAAGTGTAATGTTGGGCTTGGGATTGGCGATACACCCATTCTTAGCCTTTATGGTATGGGCTGTGATATTCTTTTCATTTAAGGAAATGCGCAACTGGAAACGATGGTTAATTACAATAGCGTTTTTCTTATTTTATTTGTATATCCCGATTATAGGCTATATTAATCCCGATGATACGATGTGGGGCAATACTACCTCCAAAGGATTTTTTGGCGGAACTTACGGTATGGTGATGATGCTCACAGGTGGACTTTCAATGTGGGATTTACCCAAAAGGATTTTAGATACGTTAGGAATTTTGTTGATAAGTTTTGGTGTGGGCATAATTCCATTGGTGTATTATTACTTCAAAAATAAAAAGTGGCGGTATCATCTATTATGGGTTGTGCTAATTCCCATTTTATATTTTGCTACTAACTTAGCTGCTGAAACATTTGTCTATCAATTAGTTGCAATTGCTTTTGGTTCTATTGTAATAGGATTAGGACTAAGCAAAATGAAAAAATGGTGGGCAAGTGTAGTATTAATCGGGGCTATCGGGATTATGGGGTTTAATGTTAATTACTTAGACATCGGGCGTACACTTGACCCTGAAATGTCAACCATGAAATTTTATAATGAAGAACTAGCCAAGATACCAGACGGGGAGATATTTTTAGGGGGTAACTGGAATTGGGCGATGGTTTATCTATACAACAAAGAAGAAAACAGAAACATTATTCCAGTATCTATTGATATGTTGCCTGATGATACGTACTTAACCATTTTAAACGATATGGGGATAAAGACTGAAAAAAGCAGTAGTGATAGTTACATAACAAAGCAAGGTGAACTCGCACTATCAGTAGCAAGATTAAACGATAATGTATGGATTGCCAAAGAAACAAAACCAGAAGTTTATCAGTATGTAATAGAGCCAACCAAAGGCAATGAGGCTTATTTAGGTAGGTGGATAGGTCAGGAACTAAAACCGCAATGGAAATGGAAACCATCTAATCCGTATTTATTTATAACAGGGCAGTTAGAAGTAAAAGAATGGAATCATATTCTATATTCAAATAAAAATGCCTTGTTTGTGATATTCTGCGGATTATGTAGCCTATTTATATTTAGAGTGGTAATGATAACAATAATACGAAGCCGAAAAACAAAAGAGACGAAAAAATAATATGCCGTTGTTTCCAAAATTAGGTTTTAAGAAAAAACAAAAGAAGCAAATACAGTTAGACGAAAAAACCCTATCTGTGATAATAGAGCGTGAATTAGCCTTACACAAAAATGACTTAGTAGAAACGCTTAAAGCGATTGAAAATGATAAAGCGAAATTAAGATTATGGAACTCATTACCTAAACTTAAGAAGCTAGAGTTATTAAGATATGTCGCAAGAAAGAGAGGTTTGGATGCAAAAAAGTAAGTATCATTTAATGATAAAAGGCTTGCACGGCAAGAAAAAGAAATTTAATAAAAATGGTGGCGCAAGCAGGTGGCAAAAAACACGTAGGCGCATAGATAGAAATGCGTTGAGGTAGATATGTCAGCAAGATTACCGATGTATGAAGTTGTGGTGATGGTTAAAGATTCCCAAGTACAAGGGCATTACAGTTCATTTTTAGGTATGTACTGCTATGGGGAGATGCCTAAAATGAAACATATAGAGGCACGAACGCCAAATCAAGCGAAAGAAAAAGCTAAGAAATATGGCAGACCGTTAAGTATAAGGCTTCACCAAACAGTCAGGCGATTTGAAAACATAGAAAATTTAAAATTAAACCAACAACCAATTGACGATATTTACCAGCACGGTAATCCTTATAGTGATGCAATAGCAATGGACGAAATGATTTGGAAAAAGCGTAATGATAGACGAAAAAATATGAAAAGAGATAAAAAATATTTATGAAATATTCAACATTCGTATTGACATAGGATTAACCATGAGGTATAATAGAGGTATAATGAATGGTCAAGAAATAAAAAAGTTAAGAATTAAGTTGGAATTGTCTCAAGAGAGATTTGCCAGAGAAGTAGGTGTATCTCTCAATACTGTTAATCGGTGGGAAAATGATGGTATGCAGCCGTCACAATTAGCAATTCAGGCTATTGAAAACGTAAAAATAAAATATAACATAGGGGGTAAATAAATGAGTCCAGCATTCGGGATAATATTAGCAGTAGTCATTGTTATCGGGATTATCGTAGTTCTGCGCAATAAGAGTAAAAAGTGGTATAAGGTATTCACGGCAAACAATGATGTGTTGTGTGTTTATCGTACACAAAAAGATTATTGGATAGGCGATAATATAAAGGATATGATAACGGCGCATTATGAAGATAGTCGTGTTGTGTATATCCCTAAGCATTGGATAATTAAGGTGGAACGGATACAGGAAGCTGATGTATCGGCTGTCCAATTGGAAATCAAAAATATACACGATAAGTTGCAAGAAGAAGAAAAAGAGAAGATATGAGTCTTAAAGAAACGGAACAGACACAAGCGGTAAATACCCAAAAAGAGTTTATTGGCTGGCTTAAAGATGTGCATGAAGTTTCAGTGAATCCTGTTCTGTCAATGGAGCAAAAACGTAAGGTATTAGGAGATAAACTAAATAACTTAAGTGAAGATGCCTATATTTTATATTTCCCACAAATAATGCAAATAATTCAGAATAAAAAAGAGCAATGTGCCGAATATAAAAATAGTGAAGCTCAAGTAGATAATATTCTGTCATGGCTTACAAGACTGCAAGACAGTAGAGAACTTGTGTTGTTATATATTCAGGAACGCAGAAAAAAATATAAATTGGCGGTATAATAGACAATGGCTAATAAGTTACAACAATGGTGGATTAATGTCCAACGAAGTGCGGAGACAAAAACCGAATATATTAAGTGGTGTGGCGAGGTAATGGCTATTTCCAGAAATGGTAGGCTTTCTCAATCACAAAAACGCTCTGGATTTAAACACTATATTGGTATATTAAGTGAAGATGCTTACCAGAAAAATTTTAAAAAGATAATGAAAATAGTGCAAAGAACAAAGGTTCAATGTGAACCATACAAAAATAGCGAGGAACAAGTCGGCAATATTCTTTTGTGGATTCCAAGATTTCAAGACCATAGAGAACTTGTATTGCAGATTGTTCAAGAGCGCAGAAAAAAATATAAGTTAGCAGTATAGAATTGTAGAAGGAGATTAAATTGATAACTGGTAGAGAAGACCCATTAAAACCGCCAGCACAATCATACGAACAACGGGCGAATAAGCCAAAATTAAATAGTAATGGTGGGATTATGAAATACATAGTCATAGGTGTTGTAGTAATAGGGTTAGTAGCTCTAGCTATGAGTACCTTTGTAACTAAAAGTGACATGACCAAAAACTTACAGGGTATGTTAACTTCCATAGATGAAGCAAAAACAGAATTGGCAAGCACCAAAACCGCCGCCAATACTGCGATAGCTGGAATACCAACGCAAATAAATAATTCAATGGCTACTACCGTAAGCCAAATAAACACTAACATAACGACTATAACGAATAATATAAACACAGCATTATCGCAAGTTCAAGACGCAATAAATACAAGCAATGAGGCAAACTCCAAGAGTAATAATGCAGAAGCTAATATATCAAATATTAATGCCACGATTACCAGTATAAAAACAGATATAGCAGACCTAAAAGCATTAATCGCAACGTTGGATACTGATTATATTGGTTTAGAGGCAAGAATATCAGCATTGGAACACCCGCCGACACCAACGCCAACGGTCACTGTTGAAGTAGTAACGGCATCAATTAAACAACAGAGTGACTATCTATATTATTCAGCTTCGGAAAATAAATCTATTGGCACGATGCGACTGACAATCACCAATACTTCTACAACTAAAGACGTGCAAGATGTTATCATTGGGCTTGGCTTCTCATTACCTTATCCCATTACACCAACTTCGCTCGTTGTTACTGGTGGCACTTTAGGGTGGGTATCTTATCCTTATAATATACTATATCATCGTACTAATGGTTGGGGATATACAATTAAAAAGGGCGAAAAATTAGTAATAGATGTAATTGCCAAGTTTAATAACATTGACTCTACACAATATACAGTTGATGCTTATGTAGAAACATGGAGTTATAAGTAGAGAGGTACTGAATGGGAAACATAACAAGAAAAAAGGTAGCAATAGCTTCTTGGTATATTGGTGGAATATCACTTTGTGTATTATCTGTAATAGGGGGGATAGTTAACGAACCACTTTTTACGGGTGTTGGTATTTTGTTGTTTGGGGTTTTTTGGGTTATTGCTATGGCAATTATGCCAATGGGAGAAGAGTAATGGAAAAACCTAAAGAAACACGTATGGTATTAATGGAGTGGGGAAAATCAGACTTTGAAAATTATAGAGAAAATGTATTAATCCGTAAGTATTGGAAATTATGGATGATACCAATGGTTGTTGCCTTTGCAATATTAATATATGCGGGGAATATAGAGAACAATAGTTTAGGCATTATTGCTATTGGTTTAATGGTAGTATGGTGTATTGCGATAGTTGTTCTACAACTTGGTCTAGGTATAGGTAAAGACAAAAAGTATTGGAACTCAATAAAAGACCAAGAGCAACCGATAAAACTCGCTAGATTACCTAATTGGTGGCGAAATAAAAAGGACAAATAATAATATGGATAAATGGAAGCGATATATTAAAAAGGCACTTATAGGATTCACAATATTATCACTATGCTTACTTAATAGCTGTATTGGTGGTGGTAGTGGTGGTGGATTTGACATAATCAAGTTCTTACAAAATCCCCTAGTGATATTTATATTGATTATCATAATAGTTTGGTACATTATGAACAAAAAGAAATAATAGGGATAACTATTGTGATAAATGTGGTAAAAAACAAGAATTAAAAAAGGTACAAAGGAGTTAAAAGTATTATGTCTTTATTTAAGAAACGCACATGGAATAATCCAGAATTACAAAAGAAATGTCAATTATATGATAGGCTATCAATGCTTTCAATGCTGTTTATTATCCTGTCAGTGTGGTTACTACCCAATTATACTAACAAGGCAAATATTATTGCCGAATTATTTGTGGTTATCTCCGTCATTCTTATAGGTGTATCGTGGTACACGGAAAAACAAGATAAGAAGTATATTCCACCTACCAATGAAGAAACTACTGACGAAAATTCAGAACCAAAAGGGTAAATAAGATGGTGGCGAATGGCAAAGGACTTGATTGGTTAGACCGCCGATGTTTCTATGTATTGGGTGATGTGTATGGTTATGAGAGGATTAAGCGTTCGCTTTGGCGAGATTTAGACCCATTAAATTATTTTGCAATACCTTTTTGGATATGGCGTGAAGTATATAGAGCCTTAAGAAATAAGCCAAGTTTCAAAGAACGGTATGATGAGTGGGAGTTGTTAAATGGCAGTAATGACAAATGAAAAAACCGATATACATAGAGTTAAATAAATGGTAGGAAATTAATTTGTAGTAAACATAAAGAAATAATACAAGATGATGTGGCTATCAAGAAGCGCACATTTGATTCTAAAAAGAAGAAGTGGGATAAAGAATATATTTGTATTGAGTGTTATGTGAAAGAAAAAAGTAAATAGATATGACTGATAAAAAAGATGGCATATTTTCAAATATCAAGCGATTTTTAAATAATCATAAACTAATAACAATTTTATTAGTTGTTGCTATCGCACTAATAATCTATAAAAACATCAATAATACTAAAACCGATGTTGTTGATGTCCCATTAAGTGAAGCTATTGCATTATCACAAAGCCAATCATTTAGTGAAATGCTATACTATCCCGATGAGGAACAGAGTAAAATAAAATGCACTATATCTGATAATGTTACTACCACAGTCAAGGATACTAAAGGCACGATTATTAATCTTACTGGTGGTGATAAAGTAGTATCAGATATTGGCGCAATGACGATAAAAGATTTAAGCGATATTGGATTTATACTTCCGCCACTATATACCACCGAACAACCAACAAGTAGTGCTTGGATAAATTTAATAAGTAACTTATTGCTACCAGTCATGCTTGTAATTGGGATGTACCTTTATTTCACTGGTAGGATAGGGTTTGGTGCTGGTAATAAATTTAAGAGTGCAAAATCAAAAGTAAGTTTTAATGATATTGGCGGAATGGTAGAAATTAAGGATAACTTAAAAGAAGTTGTTAGTTTCCTTAAAAATCGGGAAGCCTATGAAAAAGTTGGGGCAAAGATACCACGAGGGATATTGTTAGAGGGTGCTTCGGGAGTAGGTAAAACACTACTTGCCAAAGCGATAGCAACGGAAGCTAATGTACCATTTTATTACACAAGTGGTAGTGAATTTCATAATATGTGGGTAGGCATGGCAGCTATGCGAGTAAAGCAATTATTCAAAAGTGCCAATAAAACAGCCAGCATAGTGTTTATTGACGAATTTGATAGTATAGCAGAAAAACGTGGTGGTTCACATACCGATGTTGGGAGAGAGTGGAATCATACTCTTAATCAGTTACTAACAGAGATGGATGGGTTTAAAGATAACTCTAAGATAGTAGTTCTAGCGGCAACTAATAGGGTAGATGCCTTAGACCCCGCAGTATTAAGGGCTGGGAGGTTTGATAGAAAAATTACAGTACCATTACCAAATTATGAAGCACGATTAGAGATATTGCAAATACATAGTAAGGGTAAGCAATTATCAAATACGGTAAAATTTGAGGATATAGCAAAACAAACAAGTGGATTTACTGGTGCAGATATAGCGTTATTAATAAATGAATCAGCAATAAACGCTGCAAAAGAAAATATGCCTGAAATATCACGTAATCATATTCTACAAGCTATGGATAGGATTTTAGTAGGTGATACCAATAAAGGGCATAAATTAACAGAGCAAGAGCGCAAACTACTTGCCTATCACGAATCAGGACACGCTATTGTGGCATCGTTTATTCCGCATTGTGATAAAGTCCAACGTATTACAATCTTACAGCATGGGCAAGTTGGCGGTTATACCCGTATAGTACAAGAAACAGAGCCATTAGTATTATCTAAAACAAAAGCAATCAGTAGTATTGCTACATTATTAGGTGGTAGGGTATCCGAAGAATTAGTAATGAATGATATAACAAGTTCGGCACAAGATGATATTAAGAGAGCTAACTTAATTGCCCGTGAAATGGTAGAACACTATGGTATGAGTGAGCAATATGGATTAAGATATAATGAACAGGGAATGTATGGAATAAATACAACCAATAGTGAAGCGTCAAAATTAATAGAGGTTGGTATAAACGACATAATCAAACAGTCTTATGATATGGCGAAACAAATAATTCAAGATAAACGCCAGATACTTGATAAACTTGCTAATAAGCTATTGGAGTTAGATACTCTGGAGAGTGAGGATATAGAAAAAGTTATAAATGGTGAATAGAACGAATTAAAATGGTAGAAACATTCTGTGTAATAACTATAATGTTGGTCGGGGTGGTTGTTATTTTAAGACTGTATTACTTAGATAGACATTCTAATGTTAGTAAAAAATAAGTTTACAAATAAATTGTTGTTTGGTAGATAAAAATTGTGGCTAAACTTAAAAACTTTGCAATACAGCACAATGACTTCATCATTTCGTTAGTTATCTATCTGATTGCGATGTCGGTTAGTGTTTATTGGATAATCAATGGGGCGTTAAGCGATGACGGCAAGGCGCTTTACTATCTGTATAATTCCTATATAGATATGCTCAACAACGGGGGCTTCCACCTGATTAACACGGGGCTTTCCAGTAGTTGCCTGACGACCACACTTTTTCCTGCGATAGTCCAGAACTTGCTTCACACCGACCCGCTATTAACATATTGTACCATTCCGTATATATTCTACTCATTTATCCCTGTGTCCAGCTATTTAATCTCACGCCGATACTTGAACATCAGATATTCTGTTATCGTGGCTGTCCTGATTTTAGTTAGCTTTACTACTCTACAAGCAACCATCATGGACAAGATGGGTATTTCACTAGGCGCGATGTCAGTATCAATACTTGCCCTGCTGAATAAAGACTTTGTTTTAGCAGGCTTCTTTGGAGTAATTGTTGTTTTATCGCACTACGCCGTAGGCTTCATTTACCTGGGTATAGTGGCAGTCGCCGTACTAGCTACGATTATTTCCCTTTACAACCATAGAAAAAACAATGGGGATACTTTTTAAGATGTTGGAATTCATACAATCAATGCCAGCCTTTGTGCAATTTATATTTATAGCTACGGCAGCTTCATTAGCTTTGTGGCTTGCTGTTTGGCTGGTTTCTATTTTCACAGGCAGGAATTTATTTAAATAGGAGAAACAAAATGAAAGGAACCAGTTGGGCTGCTCTCACAATAGTATTTGCTTCATTGGTCGGATTGGGAGGTTGGTGGGGTATTGAAACTTTAGTGAAAGCAACAACAAATCAATTATGGGGTATCCTTGTAATTCCCCTTATTATTTTAGTAGTCGTTATCTTAGAGGCAGGCAGAAATAAAAATGCGGAAGTTTAAGTAGAAGAAAATCAGGAATAAATGTTAAAAGATTACATTAAAATATTCGTTCACATCATTTGTCTGCTCTGCTTTGTATTTATGATATTGAACTTGGTGGCGATGGTTTGTTTAATGATTGCGTCCCTTTTTACTACCTTGCCAGAGTGGATTCACACGCTGTATTCGGAAAGCTCTTATGGTGTTGTTTTACTTTGCTCAATCGCCATAGGTGTAGGTTATGCTGGCTTTTTTACTAACGATAATAATGGATAGTCGCAAAGACTTAAAAGCTATCTCAATAATGCTCGCCGTGATGTGCATTGTATCGGGCGTGTGGTACTTTATGGTACAGAATAAGGCAGGTCACATTTTACTTTCTTTTGCGGAAAACGCAGTAGGTCTAAACTCCATCTTTCAAGGTGAAAAAAACGAAACGGTAGTTGTGGTTGATTTAGACGGCGGAAGAAACATAATAAATTCCTCACCAATTCAAAACATAGAAAAGGAAAGTTTGGCTATACTAACAACAGCCCCACAATCAGATAGTCACTGGACTAACTTCTTCCGTCTTGACCAGCGTGAGCCGATAGTGCAATTAGCTTTTGGCAAGGCTCTGCCTTACATGAACACCTGGCAGAAAGTAGGTTTTTCTGTGTACTGGTGGTTTGTGTTGTGGCTGGTGATAGGGATAATGTACGGCATGATTAAAGGCAAGTTGGGCGCAGTCTATAAATCCATGTGTATTGCAGGCTGCATAATCGTGGTAGTATCAATAGTAGTTCCCTATATGTCCATGTGCTTTGGAGTTATCAGAGCGTTTGAGATAGCTTTTATTATCCTTGCCCCATGCTTTATTATTGGACTTTATAAGCTGGCAGAGCGTTTGAAGTCCAATGTCGCATGGTTGCTGGTGGTCAGCATTGCGCCATACATTATTTACGCAGTAGTCTACTGAAATGGAGTGAAGGAATATGAAAATACTACAAGTTTATAGTCAAGAAATGCAACATAGTGAAGCAAGGATTATCGGTAATGAGATAGGACTTTTAGAACTAAGAAACACAATTGATAAAGCAATCAAACAAGGCAAAGCCTCAACATCGCCTGATAAAGATTGTGTTTTTGCAAACGATGGAGAGGGATATGAGCTAATTGTTGAGTGTCACAATGACGAATGGGGTATGAACGCCCCTAAAGATAGTTACTGGAATAAACCCGAAAGTGAACCAGAATATATAATGTACCAGAATAATAGTGAGGGATAAAATGAAAAGACTAATAGCAATATCACTTATCGTACTTGCCTTATTTATTGGCATTCTATCGCCCGTTGTTGGTATCGGGCAAGTAGTGGCAGAGGACTTTATGGTTTTACTGCCAACTAGCGCAGTGGTACTTCCGTCAAATGCTCCTGTATTAGATAAAGCAGTTGCCGGTTTGCTTGGCTTATTTTATGGCGATAGAATAGGCGTTTGCGATGGCGTAACGGATAACGACACGATTTATAAAGCCGCCGTAGCATCACATCAGGTAAGTTTAAGAGAAGGTGCGTTCAATTTTAACTCTGCATCAAATTTGTATTTACCTGAAAAAACAGTGCTATCCGGCGCAGGGACTAATTTAACATTTTTTACCTGCAATGAAACACGCTATATCATTTTGAAATATAACGATATAGAAATTAGAGATTTAACCCTTGTCGGTGGATTCGGCGTTCAGAAAGTTGATAGCAACGGCGGCGGTATCTACCGTGTAAATAATTTAGGTTCAGCTTCAATCAGCACGACTGCTTATGCTTTTGGAGTGATGGGCGTAGTAGATAATTTCCAGCATGAAGATGTGAGGGTTATTAATCATTGTGGAACTGGATTTATTAATTCAGGGACAATCTCAAATTACAGTAACATAAACGGATTTGTCACGGGGAGTGGCAGATATTCACGCTATAACGATTGGGTGGTCGGTGTAGATATTATTGAGTCAGGCTCACTTACTAACGCCTATTATGTGAACGTTCGCTCTGAATATAATTGGGAGTCGGGCTTTCATTCCGAAGAAGCACCGATAAAAACCAATGTAAACCTTGTCTCTTGCGTTGGTGATTTTAATGGACTAAAACCCAATAGTTTATTTGGTAGCGGGTACGTTCTTTTCGGAAATATAAACGCAATTGACTGCTCTGGAAGTTATAACGCACGCAAGGCTTTTGATTGCATGGGCGTTGGAGGTTCTCTTGTAAGACCTACTGGCATAGGGAGCACTTATGGCGCACATATTGTGATGGCGAGTAAGTGGACAATTAATAATCCATTAGTCCATGATTGCGCTATCGGGTTTTACTTTATAACAGGTTCTACTAAAAACACCGTAGTAAATCCTATCGTGTACTCTTGTTTAGTTAATATCTACTTCAATGGGTCAAATTTCAACAATATCGTTGGAGGTCAAGCATCACTGGCAGGGCAATATAATCTTCAATTTGAGTATAGCAACGATAATGTCGTTGATATGCTTATGGTATCGGAGGCATCGCAAACCACTAATAATACATACTCCAACGTGAGAATAGGTTACGGATGCAGCAGAAACACAATCAGCGTGGTCGCCCGTAAAGGAAATCTCCCCAACCAACCCAAATACGGCGTAGACATAGTATCAGGGAGTAGCTGGGATAATAGAATACTTGATAGCGACCTGACAAATTCAGGATTATTAGGGGTAATTAATGATAACGGGACAAATACCGTTGTCATAGATACGGCTGGTTACATTACGGAAATATCTGGACAAGCCAGCATACAGAGTGGTACTACCTTCACCACAGTTACACACGGATTACCATTCACGCCGAATTTAAAGGACTTCACAATAACCCCTTTGAGTTTACTTGGTAATGCAAGTTATTCCTACCCAAGCAATGCCACATCTACCACGTTTAGAATAAACTTGAATGTTGACCCCGTAACAACGAACGTTACGGTAGCATGGGGTTATACGAGGAAATGAGCAATCTTTACGACAATGTTTGTTTTAATATTGGTGAAGCCCATCAGGACTTAGTGCGAAAAGACAGCCAACCATTACAAAAAAGAAGCAAGGTAGTAACTGCGGTATTACTTAAAACTGGATTGTGGCAAAGACTGATTGAATCTGGTTTTATACAGGATTGGTTTGATGAGTTTAATCGCTATTGGACTACTTGTCTTAGTTGCCGTCCGCTTAACCTGCACGATTTTTTCTATTTATATTCTCACTATCGCATAAAGTTTCAAAGTGTTGAGGTTGCGGATAGTGCTAATGCTCAACAATCACTAGAAGCATGGCAACAACCTGAAAATATTTACCTATGCTTTGCCACCGCTTATCATAATGCTCTAAACCCTCTTAACAGATATACCAAATATATCAATCATGCCCATCATGTACTAGAATATGGGTGCGGCGCAGCCCCAATTACTTATAGTGCCATTAAGTATTCCAATCTCATTAATACCAAGTTTACAATTGCCGATATTCCACAGTTTACTTACCATTTTGCTAAGTGGCGATTAGGTAGTTATCAGAATGTGGAATTTTGTGATATTCTGCCTGATGTCATTCCTAACTTCCCGATAAAATTTGATGCTGTCTTTTTATTAACCGTACTAGAACACTTAAATAATCCGCTTGAAGTAATCACTAATATAACCAATCACATAGAAAATGGTGGTTATCTTATTTTTGACTATATAAAAAGCGTTGGTCACGGACTAGATACCATTCAATCACAACGTGAACGCTCGGCGGTCTTAGAGTTCATCTCAAAACACTTTAAGGTTGTTGAAGGGAAACTAGATAAAGATAAAAGTATGGGCTGTACGATTGTAAGAAAATTATGAATATTTTAAGACGAAGACAAAAATGAAAACCATGATTAGAGTATTAGGAATTTGGGAATTGCTTAAACGTAAGTATAGAAGGTTTATTTCATGGATACTTTGGCTTGAGAGTGTGGTGAGACTACTAATAGTAACTTGATTTTTAATAGAAAATATTGTATAATACATACACACACAGTACAATAGGTTAGGATGGTAAATCAATAGATGAATTGCCCACGATGTAATTCAGAAGTAATCCAAAAGATAGGCAAGATACCTACGATTCAGGGGAAAAAACAAAGGTATCGCTGTAAGTCTTGTGCTAAAACATTCTATAATGAATTAGTTATAAGGAATGATAATGGCTAAGTTTAGAACATTATATCGCTATAAACAAGATTATTTAACGGGCAAAGGTTTTTTGCCATTTGAATCACGTGAACTAGCACGAAATTATAATATGTCACAAATACGTTCGTTGCCTTATCTCCAAAATGTAATAAAGGCTCGTGGTTTATTTATAAGTGGATTACGTAAGCGTGGTTATAAAGACAATGAGATAAGAGATAGGATATATACAGTATATGATACAAAAGATTGGTTAACAGATGGTAAACCTGATATATGGCAGATGCTAAGACGGTACAGAAAAAAGACAATTGAAGATAATGATTATATTCCCCCAAAGCGCAAAGGTAGCCATCATAAAGGGGGTATAAGTAAGGGCGATTTACAAGAACAACGTAAAAGGCGCAAGGCTAAATCATTCCTACAAAAATATGATGAAGGTAGGGGCAGATAAATGGAAGGTGTTATTTGCTACCATGTTACTACTGAAGATAGATTGCAAAGCATTCTGCTATATGGGTTAAAACCAAATTCTATTTCTAATCGTTCAGCACGTAAAGCCCCACATATTATGCTATCATTATATCCCATGTGGAATTTGTATAAGAACTGGAAAAAGAACAAAGCGAATATACTATTAGAGATTAGACATCCTAAGATAACGCTTGATATGTTTGTTGATGACCCCGAAGGATTAGCGTTTGAAGATGTAATACTACCAAAGTTTATTCTAGCGGTCATTAAATTTGAAGTCCTAAGATGAAATACATATTAGCTTATAGTGCAGAGAAACAAGGGAAATTTGCATTATTCAAATGTTCCGATGGCGAAACACTATTAACTAATAGTTGGTTTGATGCTATATCGTTTATATTGAAACCATGCGATATGGCGGTTACTTGGAATGTAGAACACTTTGCTGATGCTTTTATATCGCTTATAACTAAATCAAAGGCAAAAGAATTAAATGACAATGGCAAAGTATTTTTAGAAAATGGTGAAAAAGTTTATTACCAAATAGGGCGAGTATTTGCAGTAACATACGGTAGAGAAACAAATGTATATCCTTTGCATAAATATTCAGACAAAGAAATAACCGATGTTAAAGAGTTAGAGATATTAGGTTACAAGGTACTTGAAGCATACAAAGTGTTTGGAATTGAACCAACTAAGCTAACTAGCCCCGTATCGGTGTACTCGCTTGATAACATTGATTACCCCAGAGCGTGTGACCTACCAGAGTCAGCCTATTCTATGCTGAATAGGTGTGATATTACGAAGTGGATAGAATGGCGTGAAGTTTTCAAGTTGGGTCATTGGAACGCTAATGAGGTGTTAGATTACGACCTGCAATCCGCATATCCTAGCCTTATAGCGAGACTGCCAGATTTACGTGGTGCAAAGTTTTTTAAGACTGAAGAAATGCCAGATGATAGTGAGTATAGTTGGGGCGAATTGGAAGGTGTGTTAAGGATTACTAAGGATGTCACGCCGTTTGGTTATATAGGCGAGCAAGAAGCACAAATTACAACCGAACATCTATGGGCAATAAATAAATACGATTGGGGCAGTTTTAAGTTTAAGCATGGGTACTTTTTCAAGTTACCTCAAACATACAGATTGCCATTCAGGGAAATCATGCAGAATCTATACCAAAAGCGTTGTAGCTCAAATCCTATGGTGTCTAAGATAGCAAAGGCTATAAGCGTTGGTATTGGTGGAAAATTTGCACAGCGTTATGAAAATGGGCGTTTGGGTGATGATTACCAAAGTATTTATAGCCGTATGATTACATCAAGGTGTTCTATTAAAGTCGCAGATTTTGTGTGGCGAAATGGAATATCCAAAGATGTCATAGCAATTTTGGTTGATGGTATTTTAACAGAGAACAATGGGGTTAATATTGAATTAGGTAATGGCGGTATTGGGAGTTGGCGAGTTAATGACCCAAGTCCGTTTATAGTAGCAAGTTTGCTTTATCAGTGGGGTGGAACTAAACACCCGAACGCAGAAACTTACGATGAGATAATGGATCACATAAAAGCAAACCCAAATAGTTCTATAATCGGAAAAGATGTTGACTTAAATTTACTCACACACGGCAGAATATTTGAGGATAGACCTAGAACTGGTAGGGAGTTATTGAGTAAATACTATACATCTACACCAAATATGGTATAATAGTAAAGGTAGTGAGCGATGCGAGTTAGAGAAGCGGTTATCTCGCCAGCCTCATAAGCTGGAAATCAGTGGTTCAAATCCACTACTCGCTACCAATAAATTTATAATCATAGGAGGTATTAACATGATGTCTTTGTAATAAAGGAGAAGGCATTATGTTTAATACTAAATGTGGTTGCCCAGATTGTTTAAGGCAAAGCGTTCCTCATACTCGTGTTGGTTGGAAATCACGCAAAAACAAAAGTGATAACTATTATGGTTCACACAAGAACCCAACTGCTAAACATGGTGGTCATAAGCAAGGTCATTAAAGAGTCTTGGGTTTTAAAATATCAAGGCACTTTTTACAAGTAACTTCATTATCACGCAGAGTCCAGCTTTCTTTACTTAGGTCTATAATTTTATGGGCTTTATCACAAAGAGGGAATACTTCGCCATTCGGTGATATTATTTTGGCTCTATGAGATATTTTATCTGACACACTAACTCCCATTTTTATTTTATTAGTTCTGTTAATTATTAAAGCACTTTGGTATATAAAGATAACCAGTTTCCTCATCTAATATTATAGGTTGTCCCAATTCATCAAGTAGTTTGAAGAATTCTTTACTCAAGCAATTGTTACAGAGTTGGAGAGCATTTAGTTCGTCATAAAATATACTACCGCATTCAGAACATTGAATACTAACTATATTGTCCATGTTTATTATACTCTCCTATCGTATTCTTTATACCTTCAATTACAGTTCTATCCATGTCAGCAATTTCACGAGGCATATAGATAGTTACTTTTACATCAGGTGATTTGCCAACTACATAAATATCTTTCCAAATAACGCCATATTTCTTTTTAATTTTCATTGCTCACTCCAATATCTGCTATCATAGCTTCTCTATCAGCACATTCTTTATGTGGTAGCATATATCCGTTTGACGGCTTACCGCACAAAGGGCATTCTTTAGGTGGGCAAGTTAGTCCTATATGGTCTCCATAACGTTCACCACAGATATTACATAGGGTATTGGAAGGTACTATGACGTCTCCGAATTGGCGTTCCATTTGCTCAATATAGTAGTTACCCATTTTACTCATTGTTTTTACCCCTTATCAGACGCATTAGAATCAATTTCTAGGCTTGCTATCTCTTTCAATGATAAAATTCTACTTTAACCATGTAGCAATATCTGCTGGTGCTAAAGCGAAATGGCGTTGTGCATCTTCATTGTCTGATATATAAATAATCCTATCATGTCCAAGTTTAATGGTTGTAAGTATCTCATACCTATGATGGACTATACGATATGCGGTATTAGTTTTTTTTACCTCACGTATTAATCTCTGTCTTAGAGTTAAAAAATTATAATCAGGATATGTTAATGAGGTTTTTACCCAAACACAATGTTTATGAAATTTAGGATTCTCACAAACAAGTTTTTCAACACGTAGCATTTATAATATATCCTCCTCAATAGATAGATTAATAAATCCATGCCCATTAGTAGACCAGCGTTTATGGGCTATGATAGATGTGTATTGTGCATCATCTGGAACAATGGATTTAGGAATAGAATCTAATAGGCACTTAATGAAGTTATCAAGGTCGGATTTTCTAAAAGGTGTAGTCTCACGCTTCGGAAGCCATTTTGATTTTGTGCGGTAAAATGTAACTGTTAAACATAATGGCGTATGTGGTGGGAATGATACTTGGCAGCTATTATTAATAATGTTATAAATAGATTCCATAGCTTGTTTAGTTTTATTGGGAATATAAGTAATGGTATGACCATTCAAGAATTTTACTCTTGGCATACCTTTTGCAGTAGGTTCATAATCTATTATTATATTCATAACACAAAATCCCGATACTCTTCTTTAATAATACCGCGTATATTGCTTATATTATTTATATTAGCAGTGGCAAACGCAACTTGTAATTCCCAACGTGGTAATATATGATTCCATTTTTGGCAAGTTTTACCATGAGGTGAAAAACCCCATAGCTTAGATGTAGTTAGGCTCATATTACACTTTCTACATATACGTCTTTGGTGCAGTAATAGTAATGGCGGCTCATACCAATGGTGTATTTCTGGTTTATCAATTATTACACCACAACATTCGCAATATTCTTCAGTGGGTATTATATTATCCAAACTCATAATTTATCTAGGTTTACTCTCCCTCTCAATAGTGTGAACAATCCATTTATTTAATGAGCATAATCTCTTGGTAGATAAAATAGATATACGTTCATATACATCCATTGGTATTCTTATTGTAAATCTTTTTACCCTTTTATGTTCCATAAG